>Ga0129342_1000864_pt1 | contig 13372 bp, 10 predicted proteins | sample CPBDNA_5_FD_94426 | JGI IMG/M metagenome (GOLD analysis project Ga0129342, IMG submission 94426) | Freshwater to marine salinity gradient microbial communities from Chesapeake Bay, USA - CPBay_Sum_15_0.2_DNA | ecosystem: Environmental > Aquatic > Marine > Coastal | place: USA: Chesapeake Bay...
CAACTTTCTTATCAGCCTGGTGCGCCTGTCGCTGAGAACTTGAGTAGATTCTTAACATTTCATTTTGCGACAGCGCTATCTTGGGATATCCCGAGAGCGATTGTCACTTCAACTCTGATCTTCGTGACTGCTCGCCCAGTCCTTGGTGCATTTAGGCGGGCGAAACTTCGCCTTGATTCGGTCGCAGATTGGCGCGTTGCTAACGCACGCGCGACGGAACAAAAGGCAGTTTGACCACTGTAGCTTTAATCTGTTTCCCACGAATATCAATTAGTAATTCTTCACCAAGTTCGATCTCAGGTTCAATTAGGGCAAGCGCAATTCCGCTTTTGAGCGTCGGAGAAAACGTTCCACTTGTCGTGACCCCAACCCCAGATTCGTCTCTGCTGACACGCATCTCAGCTCTAGGTATTCCGCGTTCAGATAATTTGAGGCCTCGGAGCGCTCGTTTTGGCCCAACTTCACGCTCTTGGAGAAGTTTCGCTTTGCCCCAGAACTTATCTTTGCGCCAAGCGACTGCCCAGTTAGCGCTAGCCTGAACCGGAGTTATCTGCAGTGATAACTCATGTCCATGAAGCGGATATCCCATCTCAGTTCTTAGTGTGTCACGCGCACCAAGGCCCGCCACTAATCCATCTATTTTCCTAACAGACGAGAAGAGCGCATTCCAAATGGATAATGCATCTTCCCAATTAGGAATTATTTCAAAACCTAGCTCGCCGGTGTATCCAGTGCGGCAGATTATGACCTTCTTGCCAACAATCTCTGTTTCTGCAAATGACATATATTCAAGTGTCAGATGAACATTCAGATCTTCCAAAACATTTTTAGCAAGCGGTCCTTGGAGAGCAAAGACTGCGTATGAATTATGGAGATTAGTGACAGTAATCCCTTGGGGTGCCACTTGCTCTAGTCGCCTCACAACTTCTTCTGTGTTTGCTGCATTTGGGATTAGAAAAAAATCTTCAGCACTTCTCCGGTAAATAATTAAATCGTCTATCACGCCGCCAGTGGCATCATCACAGAGTAAGTTGTATTGAGCTTGACCATCTCCGATTTTTGCAAGATCGTTGGTGATACAACTATTTAAGAACTCCAGCGCCCCATCGCCTTGAACCGATGCTTTGCCCAGGTGAGAGACATCAAACAATCCGACCCGTTCGCGGACGGCTGCGTGCTCATTTAGTACTCCCCCACCCGACTCTTGAGGATATTCAATGGGCATCTCCCATCCACCAAAATTCGCCAACTTCGCCCCAGAGCTCTGATGGAACTCGTGTATTGGCGATCGCCTTAATGGCGCAGAATTCATCACTCCAATAACCTAGCGCAATGACCCCAACAATTCGCGCGACAGATGCCCAGCTAACTTCCGATGTACTTGTACTGGGACTCAAGAGAGATCAGAAGAAGCAGTTATCCATTCACACGAGTGGAATTAAGTTTGATACCGAATCAATCCTCGAAGCTCTTGTCGATATGGGTGCAACAGGCGCTGCTGATGAAGTGATAAAGCTGCCAGGAGAGAGCACTAAGTTGATAGTTCTAACAGGTCTCGGCTCTGGCGAAATGAATCATGAAGTGCTCCGCCGCGCCGCTGGAGCTGCTGCGCGATCACTGCTCGGCCAGAAGAGCGCCACCTTTGCCCTTCCTCATAAGAACCAAGAAGAAGTTGCTGCGATTGCTGAAGGAGCGCTACTCGGCTCATATGCATTTGATGAATTTCGTGGCTCCACCAAAGCAGATCGCAAATCTCCGCTAAGCAAAATCGAAGTTCATACCAAATTCACAAATGATAAGAGAGTCCAAGGTGATCTAAAGCGAGCAGAAGTAATCGCAAAATACAGCCATCTAGTTAGAGATTTGGTTAATACTCCGCCAAGCCACTTGAATCCAGTTTCATTCTGCGCAAGATTCCAACCACTCGCTAAGAAGTTATCATTGAAAGTTGAAGTTCTTAATGAACAGCAACTTAAGAAATCTGGATACGGTGGCATCATCGGAGTCGGTCAAGGTTCAGCTAACCCACCGCGTTTGCTTCACATCTCCTATCGCCCCAAGGGCGCCAAGAAGCGCCTCGCTTATGTTGGCAAAGGAATCACCTTTGATACCGGAGGTTTGGCGCTAAAGCCGGCTCAGGGAATGGAAGCAATGAAATCAGATATGAGTGGCGCAGCAGCTGTCTCCGCCGCAATACTCGCAATCGCCGAGTTGAAGATTCCTATCGAGATAGATGCATGGGCACCGTTGGCTGAGAACATGGTCAGCGACACTGCAACCAGGCCGAGCGACATAATCACCATTTATGGCGGAAAAACTGTTGAGGTTTTAAATCCAGATGCTGAAGGTCGATTGATTCTCGCAGATGCCTTAGTTAAGGCCGCCGAAGTCGGAAATAAGGGCGGAAAACTAGATGGGATCGTTGATGTTGCAACTTTAACTGGCGCTCAAGTTGTTGCGCTTGGAACACGAACAAGCGCCGTTATGACAAATGATGAGAAATTCCGCGATCAATTCTTGGAGACGGTAAGTCGCTCTGGTGAGCAATTCTGGCCGATGCCACTACCGGAAGAGTTGCGCGCATCTCTAGATTCGCCCGTGGCTGACATTGCAAATATCGGAGAACGCATGGGAGGCATGCTCGTTGCCGGTTTGTTCCTTAAGGATTTCGTTGCGCCAGAGCTACCCTGGCTCCATTTAGATATAGCAGGACCGGCGTACAACGAATCGAAGCCTCACGGTTACACGACGGTGGGCGGAACAGGTGTCGCACTTCGCACTCTCCTCGCATTCGCGGAGGACCAGGCAGGTCGTTGATACTGGCAAGATAAGTCCTTAGAACTAGTGAATTCGTGAGGTTGTCGTGGCTAATTTTGATCTAGTAATTCTCGGTGGTGGAAGCGGCGGATACGCATGCGCTCTTCGCGCTTCGCAGCTTGGCCTAAATGTGGCCCTTATAGAGAAAGATAAATTGGGCGGAACATGTCTCCATCGAGGTTGTATTCCAACAAAAGCGCTTCTACATGCTGGCGAGATCGCAGATAACGCACGTCACGCGGGAGATTTTGGCGTAAAAGCAGATTTTCACGCGATAGATATGGCGGGAGTTAACTCCTACAAAGATGGCGTAATCTCAAAGCTCCATAAGGGCTTACAAGGACTTGTGAAATCTCGAAAGGTAACTTATGTAGAAGGCGCCGGACGGTTAGTCTCAAGAGATACGGTTGAGGTTAATGGTCAGCGCTACACCGGAAAGAATGTAGTTCTAGCGACTGGGTCATATGCAAAATCTTTACCAGGCCTTGAAGTTGATGGCGTGCTAGTAATGACAAGTGATCATGCGATGCACCTAAATCATGTTCCGAAATCCGTAATTGTTCTGGGTGGCGGTGTAATTGGATGCGAATTTGCATCGGTTTGGAAATCCTTTGGCGCAGAAGTAACCATAATCGAGGCCCTTCCGCATCTAATCGCACTCGAAGATGAATCCTCAAGCAAGCAACTAGAGCGTGCCTTTCGCAAGCGTGGAATTAACTTTGAATTAGGAACGAAGTTCAAGAGCGTCACTAAGAACGACTCGGGCGTAGTCGTAACGCTCGAAGATGGAAAGACTTTCAGTGCAGAGTTACTTCTTGTCGCGGTTGGACGGGGACCAGTCTCGGCAAACCTTGGCTATGAAGAGCAAGGTGTGAAAATGGATCGTGGCTATATTCTCGTTGATGAAAAGTGTCGGACTAATGTTCCAGGAATTTGGGCAGTCGGCGATTTAATTCCAACCCTCCAGTTAGCACATGTTGGTTTCGCAGAAGGAATCCTAGTCGCCGAAGAGATTGCTGGATTGAATCCGCGAGCCATTAATTATGATGGAGTTCCCCGAGTTACTTACTCTGAACCAGAAGTTGCTTCAGTCGGTCTCACCACAGCCGCAGCAAAAGCGAAAGGTTACGAAGTTGTTGAATTAAATTACGATCTGGCCGGAAACGGAAAAGCTCAAATCCTAAAAACGGCGGGATCGATAAAACTAGTATCTGCAAAAAATGGTCCAGTCCTCGGAATACATATGGTCGGTTCCCGCGTGGGTGAACTTCTCGCTGAAGCTCAACTAATTTTCAATTGGCAGGCCGATGCCTTCGATGTTGCACCCTTGATACACGCTCACCCAACTCTCTCCGAGGCTATGGGCGAGGCTCATCTAGCGCTGGCTGGAAAACCGTTGCATGCGCATGGATAATCCCGCTAGTGAATTGAGCCATACCCCGCTTACGAGCGAGGGTGGAATTTCTGCAAGATCTTTTGAGCTGGACTTAGAGAGGAAGAGATGACTTTTTCGGTGAAGATGCCGGCCTTAGGCGAGAGCGTCACAGAAGGTACGGTCACTCGTTGGCTCAAAAAAGAGGGCGATCAAGTTGCCTTAGATGAGCCACTACTCGAAGTTTCTACCGACAAAGTTGATACCGAGATTCCATCACCAGCAGCAGGCGTGTTACAGAAAATAGTTGTTGCCGTCGATCAGGTTGCGGCAGTTGGCGCTGAGTTAGCAGTAATTGGAGAAAGCGCTTCGTCTCAATCAACTCCAACACCGACTCCGCCAGTCGCTTCGACACCTGCTGCTGTTTCTACTCCGGCACCAACTCCATCTCCGGCAACACCTTCTGCGCCAACATCTGCAGCTCCAGCTGCAGGAGCGGCAATAGTTGTAATGCCAGCCCTCGGAGAATCAGTTTCCGAAGGAACTGTAACTAGATGGCTTAAATCTGTCGGAGATCACGTGGTGGCGGATGAGCCGTTACTTGAAGTTTCTACCGACAAGGTTGATACCGAGATTCCAGCGCCAGCTTCCGGAACTCTCCTCTCAATTGATGTAGCAGTTGACTCCACCGTTCCAGTAGGTGCACGTCTAGCAACAATCGGAGCAAGTTCCGGCGCAACTCCCTCCGCTCCAGCGCCTGCTCCGACACCAATACCGACTCCGGCACCGGCGCCGGTAGCCGCTCCTGTTGTTACCCCGCCACCGGTGGCGCCAAAACCAGTTCCGGCCCCACCACAAACTCCCCCACCTCTAATTCCTGCCACCACAAGTCCTGCTGCTACAACCAGGTCAACAGCGCTCGATGACGCCTACATAACTCCAATCGTTCGCAAACTGGCCGCTGAGAGCGGAGTCGATCTTTCAAGAGTTAATGGAACTGGAGTAGGCGGACGTATTCGTAAAGAAGATGTTCTTGCGGCCATTCCAAAGGCAACACCAATCGCGACTTCGGCTCCCCAATCAACCTCTATACCTTCGGTGCGAACTGCATCTCCCGTATCGCCATCTCCACTTCGCGGTACAAAAGTTACGATGACTCGTTTGCGCAAAGTTATTGCGGCAAGAATGTTGGAGTCTCTACAAATAAGTGCTCAACTAACAACCGTTGTTGAGGTTGATATAACCAAGATTTCGAGATTGCGCGATAAATCGAAGGCGACCTTTGAGGCTCGTGAAGGTGTGAAGTTAAGTTTCCTACCTTTCTTCGCAGTAGCAGTATGCGAAGCGCTTAAGGTGCATCCTGTTCTGAATTCTTCTGTAGAAGGTGATGAAATCACCTATCACGGAGCTGAACACCTTGGAATCGCAGTCGATACCGAACGCGGACTACTTGTTCCAGTTATCAAAGATGCCGGGGATCTCAACATGGGCGGAATCGCTCGCCGTATCGCTGACGTCGCGGCGCGAACAAGAGAGAACAAGATTTCTCCAGATGAATTAGGTGGCGGAACATTTACTATTACAAATACTGGCTCGAGAGGCGCGCTCTTTGACACTCCAATCATTAATCAACCACAAGTTGGAATTCTTGGAGTCGGCTCAGTCGTGAAGCGCCCCATGGTTGTAAAGGGTGAAGATGGTGGCGAAACAATTGCAATCCGCTCCATGGTCTACTTGGCGCTCTCATACGATCACCGAATTGTCGATGGTGCAGATGCTGCACGTTTTCTCACCACGCTTAAAGAGCGACTTGAAGAGGGTCGTTTCGAATCTGACCTCGGACTTTAAGGAGCCAAGATGGCCCTGCCGCAACGCATAGCAATAACAGGCGCTTCCGGAATGATCGGTTCGGCGCTTGTTGGACATCTAAAGTCTGAAGGACATACTGTTCAAAGACTTGTTAGGCGCCCAGTCCTCTCCCCTGATGAGGTTCTATGGGATCCAAGATCTGGCGAAGTCGATCTTGCGCCGCTTGAAGGCGTTGATGCAGTAGTTCATCTTGCCGGCGCCAATGTTGGCGACAAGCGTTGGACGAAGAAATATCGAGCTGAGATCTTGAATTCGAGATTACTTGGAACCAACACAATTGCGACCGCTGTTGCCAAATTAAAACCCCAAGTCTTTATCTCCTCAAGTGCGATTGGTTGGTATGGAGAAACTGGAAATCGATCGGTAACCGAGGATGATCGCCCCGGTGATGATTTTCTGGCTGCAGTCTGTAAAGAATGGGAGGCAGCTGCCGATAGTGCTTCGCAGACTCGTATCATCAAGATTCGAACTGGTTTAGTTCTTGAACCCACAAGTGGCGCGTTAGGAAAGATGTTGCCGCTCTTCAAATTAGGCGTTGGTGGAAAGCTTGGAAATGGTAAGCAATGGTGGTCATGGATTACCTTGCATGATCAAATAAAGGCGATCTGTTATCTGCTTGAAAAAGATATTGAGGGTCCAGTAAATCTCGTCTCCCCCAATCCCGCAACAAATCAAGAATTTACCGCCGCTTTGGCCCGTGCGCTACGTCGTCCGGCCTTAATTCCAGTTCCAGGTTTTGCGCTCAAAATTCTTTTAGGTGGCTTTTCATCAGAAATATTGGGTTCCAAACGAGTGATGCCGAAGAAACTTATTGATTCTGGTTTTGAATTTGATTATCCGCATTTAGCGCCGGCGCTGGCTGCCTTAATCAATGAGAAATAACCGCTAACGCCGCCAAACGACCGCTCAATAGAGCGCCCTGTTGTGATGGAGTCGCACGCCAATCGCCGGCAAGGAATATTCCGGTATTACTAAGAACTCCAGAGGTTAGATCCTGACCTGGTCCATGAAAGGGCAGCGAATTTGGAATCTGGTATTTCTCTATTATCTCCCAATTATCAGTAGGAATTTCCCAGAGATAACTTAAGTGAGATCGGATCTCTGGCTCGGGTGAATGAATTAACGATGTAGCAGCAACCAGAGTCGAATCCTCAGGCGCATAGCTACTTGCAACATTAGAGATCGCAACTGTGCTCACCACAGGACCATTGCCTCCTACTCTAAGGTGATCACTTGAAATCTCACCCTTAGGTACCTTGAAATACCAAGTCTCTGAATAACTCATTCCGGGTACCTTTGATCCAATCATTTCTGACGCGACTACCGGGTCGGTGGCTAGAACAACTGCATCGGCGCTCTCTTTTCCAGAATTCGTTACTACCTCTTGTGACCCGACGGCCTTTACTTCTACGCCGAATTCGATATCTAGTCCGGCAGCTAAAACTTCAGAAAGCTCTCTAACGCCACCATCGGGAATTCCTGGATTGCCTTTTATAAACCAATGGATCAGCTCACGTGCTACCCGGTTAGAAACAAAGTCGCTATCGGTAAGGAAAACGCCATTTAAGAATGGCTTCAATACTTTGCTATATAACGAGCCAACTTCAACCATTGCAGCTTTAAATTCAATATCTTCGGTTTTCTGTCTCAGATAACGAAGGAACGCCAATTTCTCATTTATATCGCCGGTCCCTCGGTTCAAGTTTCCTTTCAAATAACGGAGGTTCTTTCGAAAGTCTCCGACCCTAAAAGTTTCTAGATCAGTTCGGAGATCAAGTCCTTTGGGCAGTGAATTCATAACGACGCTTTCAATCGCTTTTGTTTCACGAAGCTCGCCATAGTTTGGATTGATAACTTGAAATCCTCTATCTAGGGTGAATCCATCAACAAAATCAGAGGTGACTCGACCACCAACGCGATCGCTCTTCTCAAGAATCTTTACCTGAAATCCTCGCTCATTGAGGATTCGGGCTGCATTTAGACCTGCCCAACCAGCGCCGATTACGAGTACGCGCTTAGTCACCGGTGAATATCAATCTCAAGTGCCTGATCGAGAATTCTGGCTACGTCTAGCGCAAACTCTCTCGAAACTGGCATCTCTGCCAATCCTTTTACGGCATCCATAACTTGATTATAAAAAGCAACATAATTTCCAGGTAAGCCTCGATAATTAAATGATTCACTTCCTCTGTGAATTCTAAATTCACTTGTTGCGCTCTTAGTATCGCTCCAACCAGTCACAATTGGCTTTGATCCAGCCCTGAGCATTCCCTCCTGTGGATCCAATTCTCTTGCAATCAAAGTTCCCTGACTTCCACTTAATCTAACGCGCGGACCCGGAGCGCCCGCAACAGCGCTAACTGAGAGATATGAGTCAACCCCTTGATTATGTTTCAGAACTAGTAGAACATCATCATCCACCCCGCCGCGAACTTTCCGAATAGATGAAAACTCAAGAGTTGCAGGGCCAAAAATATCTAGCGCGATAGAAACTAAATGAGTCTGAAGATCCAATAGCAACCCACCGCCCAAATCTGTGGGCGTTGTCTCGCGCCAAGATTGCAGATTTAACTCAGGTCGAAATCGTTCGAATCTGGATTCATATCTGAAAACTTCTCCAATTTCGCCCTTCTGCAGAAGTTCCTTTATTGTCAAAGTGTCACTATCGAAAAGTCTATTGAAGAAGACAGTCACCGGAACCCCGCGCTCCTGTGCATAATCAAAGAGCGCTAGCGTTTCGTAATAACTGAGCGCCATAGGTTTATCGACAACTACAGGAATGCCGCGATCTAGCGCTAGTTTCGCCTGTGAAGCGTGTACCTCGTTTGTTGATGCAACAACTACAAGATCTAAATCCTCTTCAACTAGCTCATCAGCCGACGACAGGATTGTGGCGAGCGGAAAATCTTTATGCGCCAATCCGCGCTTTTCTATGGAGCGAGAACAAATCGCCGCTACGAAGAAGCCCGAAGCTTGGAGCAAAGGCGCATGAAAGCTGCGCCCGGCAAGCCCATAACCGATGAGCCCTACTCGCATTGCTCGACTATTTTCCCTCGTGCTGCAATTTAGAAGGCCACCAGATTTTCGGTCCAATTACCTTTACTAATGCCGGCACTAATAGTGAACGGACCACAATTGCATCTAGAAGTACTCCGAAGGAGACCGCGAATCCAAGTTGGGCTAGGAATACGAGTGGAAGAATCCCAAGAACTCCAAATGTGGCAGAAAGGACGATTCCCGCGGATGTGATTACCCCTCCGGTAACAGTTAATCCCTTGATGATTCCAGCTCGAGTGCCAATAGTCATTGTTTCTTCCCGCACTCGAGTCATCAAGAAAATGTTGTAATCAATTCCGAGCGCCACTAGAAAGACGAATGCAAACAACGGGAATGATGGATCTGACCCAGCATGTCCAAATACATTGTCAAATACCAGAGCGCATACACCGAGAGTAGCGAAGAAGGAGAGAACGACGGTTCCCAGAAGTAAGCCAGCCGCAAAGATGCTGCGTAGCAAAAGTCCGAGAATTAGCGCGATGAGCAAGAGAACGATTGGAATAATGACACGATTATCGCGCTTCGAAGATTGATCGATATCGAAGCTAATAGCAGTCTGGCCACCTACCAATACATTTTGATTTACCGCTTTGGCGGCCCCGCGGATTTGCGGTATCAACTCTTTCGCTTCTTTAGAGTCTGCCGGGACCTCAAGTGTTGCAAAAAGCAACGCCTTGCCCTCGACTACCTTCAATTCACCGGTGGGTTGACGCGTTTGTGGATCTTGAATGAAAACTGGAGTTACATTCGCAATTTGGGGAAGACCCTGGATTGCGGAAGAAACAGCAGAGATATCGGCCGAATCAACAACGATTTCTACCGGTGTCCCCTCTCCACTTGGGAAGTGTTCGCCTAATTTATCTAGACCAATTACAGAATCAGTTCTCGAAGTGAAAGCCTCAGTCTGAGCCAGGCCATCGCTCTTAAGGGTGGTTGAGAAACCAGCAAAAATTAGAAGTACTAGTGTGGTTGTAATCCAAATTGCTTTCGGCTTGCGGTCTACAAATGAACCGACTTTCGACCAAAAGCCAGATAACTTCTCGTCAGCGTGATCAAAGCGAGGAACTCGCGGCCAGAACACCCAACGGCCAAATAGAACCACCAAGGCGGGAAGCAGTGTGAGAGAAGCGAGCATTGCCGAGACAATCCCAATTGATCCGACCGGACCGAGTCCTCGGTTACTAGATAGGTCGCTGAGCAATAAAACCATTAAGCCAGCAACAACCGTTGTTCCGGAGGCCAGGATCGGTTCGACAACCCCTCGCCAAGCTCTGCGCATCGCCTCGTATCGAGATTGGTAGCTGTGCAGCTCCTCTCGATATCGCGAAATCAAAAGTAATGCGTAATCAGTCGCTGCACCCAGGACGAGTACATCAAGAATTCCCTGAGTCTGTCCGTTCAAGTCAACGACATCATTCTTCGCCAAGTAATAGACAATCATCGTCGCTAAACCAAGTGCGAGTCCAGCGTTAAGCAGGGGCAGAATCCAAAGTACTGGCGATCGATATACAAGAATCAGAATTATTGCTACAACCGTCAAGGTTGTTCGAAGTAAAGTAGTGTCAATCGAACCAAAGGCGTCGAAGAGGTCGGCAAAGATTCCGCCTGGTCCTGTTACATGCGATTCAACTCCAGGAATTTCACTCTTCATTGACTCTCGGATAAATTCAATTATCAGTGGCAGTGCAGGTTCATCGCCAATATTTTCCCCGGCAATCTTTGAATCGATCTGAACATTGATGAGTACTGCTTCGCCATCTTGAGAGGGAATCGCTTGAATAGGGACCCCGGGGGCAAAATACTTCGATAGCGGTTCGCCAGAATCCGGCAAAACTTTCGCTCCGAGTCCTTCTGCGAATGCGTTGACTTCTGCAAATTTCTCAGGGTTGGTTGTTGGGTTTAAATCACCTACGAGAATTAGTAGCGTAGGGAGAAGATCTAGAGATTGATCCGTAAACTTAACAATTAGCTTTCCGGCTTCGGTCGACTCTGCACTTTCCGGAAGGAAGGCTGCGTTATCGTTCTCTTGCACATTGGAGATCTTGGAAAAGGCTTGGCCGGAGAAACCGCCAACTGCCATCCAGACAATGATTGTTACGACGGCTAACCAGAGCCCTTTTCGTGCCCTACTTCGCATGACCTTCTCGGATGTGATACTCATAACGAGCTATCTTAGGCGAATACGCCGATTGAAGAGTTCGAAAGTAGGCTAGGGCGGTGCCTTCGGATACAGCTTTGAATACTGCGCCAGTCGCACTCAAAAGACTCGGCCTCGTTGATTATGAAGAAGCTTGGCAAATCCAACGCCAATTTCATATGGAAGTTGTTGCAGGGGCGCGGCCAAATACTCTTTTGCTGGTGGAGCACCCGCCTATTTTTACCGCTGGTCGAAGGACTCTAGATAACGAACGTCCGATTGATGGTTCAAAAGTAATTGATGTCGATCGAGGCGGAAAGATTACTTTTCATGGCCCGGGTCAAATCGTTGGATATCCGATCGTGAAACTACGCGATTCTCTTGATGTTGTTGGCTTTGTCCGTGAATTAGAGAGTTCTCTAATTGAAGTATGCAAAGAATTTGGACTCTTGGCTGAGCGTTACTGTGAACGTTCTGGAGTCTGGATTCGCGATTCAAAAGGTGATCGAAAGATTGCGGCGATTGGTATCAGGGTTGCTAAGGGTGTAACGATGCATGGCTTTGCGCTGAATATCGACCCCGATCTTTCTTTTTACGAAAAAATTGTTCCATGCGGTATTGCCGATGCCGGTGTTACATCATTTGCAAACGAACTAGGACTATCCCCCGCTATCGAAGATGTACTCCCAGTCCTAGAACGTCATATTTATGAAGCTCTCGCAAAGGTTTCGCTCTGATGGTCGCACCCGATGGTCGTAAGTTGCTGCGGATTGAGGCGCGAAATTCTGCGGTCCCGATAGAGAAAAAACCTGACTGGATTAAGACTCGCGCTCATATGGGACCTGAGTACACCGCTCTTCGTTCACTAGTTTCACGCGAAGGACTTCATACGGTCTGCCAAGAGGCGGCTTGCCCCAACATCTTTGAATGTTGGGAGGATCGCGAAGCGACTTTCCTCATCGGCGGCGAACAGTGCACACGCCGATGCGATTTCTGCAATATTGATACCGGTAAACCTGCGCCACTCGATCGGGACGAACCGCGTAGAGTTGCTGAATCGGTTAAAAGTATGGGTTTGAAATACGCCACCGTTACTGGCGTTGCCAGGGATGATCTAGAAGATGAAGGGGCCTGGCTCTACGCAGAAACCATCCGAGCAATACATCAAGCTGTACCTGGCTGCGGGGTTGAAATGCTCGCACCGGATTTCTCGGCAAACCCAAAACTGCTTAATGAAGTATTTGAATCCCGCCCTGAAGTGTTCGCTCACAATCTAGAGACTGTTCCCAGAATATTTAAACGAATTCGACCCGCTTTTAATTATGAACGCTCCTTAAGCGTAATTAACAGCGCCAGAGATTTTGGCTTAATCACAAAATCTAATTTGATCCTTGGAATGGGTGAAACTCGTGAAGAGGTATCTAAAGCACTTTTAGATCTTCATCAAGCTGGATGTGACTTAATCACAATAACTCAATACTTGAGACCATCTCCACGCCATCACCCAGTTGAACGTTGGGTTAAGCCAGAGGAATTTGTGGAACTCGCAGGCGAAGCGCGTGAAATTGGATTCCTCGGCGTTATGAGTGGCCCGTTAGTTCGCTCTAGTTACCGTGCTGGTCGCCTCTACAAAGAAGCATCTGCCGCGCGGGCAACCTCGCGGAGTTAGCTGGTTCGAATATGGCAGAGTTGGTATATCGCCCAATTATCCAGATCGTTAAAGGACTCTGGCAGTATTTGGATTTAGATTTCAAGTTCCACGGTCAAGCGCATATACCAAGACAAGGTCCAGCGCTTCTAGCGATGAATCATGTCGGATATCTCGATTTTGCAATAGCTGGAACCGCGCTACTTGAATCAAACCGCCTCGCTCGATTTATGGCAAAGAAGGAGATCTTCGATCATCCGGTCGCCGGCCCACTAATGAGAGGAATGCGCCATATAAGTGTGGATCGAAATAACGGCGCTCCATCTTTCGTCGATGCTCTCAGAGCTTTGAAAAAAGGAGAGATTGTCGGCGTATTTCCGGAAGCAACAATCTCGCAGAGTTTTGAGTTGAAGGCGATGAAAAGTGGCGTAATTCGCCTAGCAATGGAATCAGGGGCGCCAGTTCTTCCCAC
>Ga0129342_1000866_pt1 | contig 13346 bp, 12 predicted proteins | sample CPBDNA_5_FD_94426 | JGI IMG/M metagenome (GOLD analysis project Ga0129342, IMG submission 94426) | Freshwater to marine salinity gradient microbial communities from Chesapeake Bay, USA - CPBay_Sum_15_0.2_DNA | ecosystem: Environmental > Aquatic > Marine > Coastal | place: USA: Chesapeake Bay...
AAGGCTCAACAACTACACGGTCAGCCAAGGGTTTGATATTGATCGTACTCATGTTTGTTATTATTTTTTTAATATTTAGCATCAATTGTGCCAAGTGAAATTTTACTAAGATATTGAACAAAAAAGCTGACAGGATGACACCTGAATTAATTGTCACCGCTAGTTTCGGGAACTTCAGGTAATTCTTCTGGAATTTCTTCAGGAATCTCTTCCTGAATAACCTCTTCAATAGCACTTTCGTCTACAAGTGTAGATTCGTTTCCATCAGTAGGAAGACTTATCATAGAGTTTGAAATCAAGATAAGCACCAATAAAAGGGCGGCTAAGACCCAAGTGCTTCGGTCTAAGAAATCAGTGGTTTTTTGTACCCCGCCAAGCTGTTGTGAACTACCTCCAAACGCAGAAGATAATCCTCCGCCTTTGGGGTTTTGCACCATGACCACCAAAATGAGCAAAAAGCAAATGATAACGGTTAGTCCTAAAAAAATGGAAAATGTACTCATGTCAACTGTCTTTTTGTGCGTTCGTAATTTTTCGAATTTGGTCAGCAAAGAAACCACTTTTTTCTGGATATTTCAATGCTAATATCTCATAGGCTTTTTTAGCCTTTTTTAACTTTCCTTGTTTGAAGTACACTTCCGCCAATGTTTCGGTCATGAGTGTGTGTTCGTCAAACTGTTGTTTTTTGGTTAAATCTTGTTGTTTTTCTATTGATTTGGAAACAGTCATTCTGGGCGCATCTGCAATAAACTTATCGATTAACCTATTTTGCTCATTCCCATTTGATGGCACGGTATCCAATTGCTGGAGCCAATCCACAAACGATCGAACTTCATCAGCGGTGTCTTGCGTAGTTGTAACTTGAATTATATCAGTCGCAGCACTCGGATTTGGGATTAGATGAAGCCTGCTTTTGGTATGTAGCGAACTCGCCTTTAGCAGCGATGCTTCTTCGGCTAAATTATTATCATGCGCAATTTGCCAGCTCAAATGATGTAGGGCTTGGAAGTAAGGGTATTGTTGCACCAACGTGTCCAAATGATTTAATGTAGCTTTTGGCTCTTCGATGCCTTTTTGGCGAAGCTTTGTCAAATATGTATGCTTATGACTTACCATTTGGCTAAAGATTCATTAAAAATATCTTGTGTAATACGTTCAAAAAGAACTTCATGCGCTTCCGCTTGTACAGACTGAAGCTGTGCTATAGCATCAAAATCATAAAAAAAGCTAAATCGTTTTTCAAAATCATCATCTTCATTGAGCGTATTAAAATAGCGCACATTAACTGCCATTGTAAGTCGGTTTTGCGCAGCTGTTTGCTGGGCGGTTGCTGTCATCGGACTCACACGGTACTCAACAATTTCACCTTCATAAATAAGATGTCCATTAACGTTGGTAAGCTCCAAATTGGTTTGGTTGAGCAGCATTTCTTGAATTGCATTAGTAAAGTCTCTGTCAAGCCCAGGTTCAAAAACAGAACCTACTTGATCTGCAGCATTATTAATAAAAAAGTTTACCTGTACCGTTTCCGCTCCTTCGGGAATAGATGCACCTGTAAAAGAATAATACTTACAACTTGCAAGAAGCAAAAACGTCAAGAAAGCTATTCTTTTCATGCTATAAATCTAAGTCAAATTGCTTGATTTTTCGATACAATGTGCGCTCTGAAATTCCTAATTCAGCCGCAGCGGCTTTTCGTCTTCCGTTATTGCGTTCCAATGCTTTAACAATGAGCTCTAACTCTTTGTCTTGAAGTGATAAAGTTTCGGCTTCCTGTACTTCTTCGGCATAGTCAAAATTGTCATTGTAAGGCGCAGATTCTCTAACCGATTCATGTGATGGCTCAAAAGGCAGAGCTTCGTCTGAAGGGGTTTCTTCTCCGTAAATTTTTTGAATCAATCCTTCGTGCTGTGCTTTAGCTTGATCCATATTAGAGGCATTCATTAACTCGTGTGTGAGTTTTTTAAGATCGTTCAAATCTGATTTCATATCAAACAATACCTTGTACAAAATTTCCCTTTCCGAAGCAAAATCACCTCCCGATCCATTTTTATTAATTACCGCTGGAAGATTTGCCTTTGTAGCAGGAAGGTATTGTCGTAAAAGAGATGCTGTAATGGTGCGCTCTTGTTCCAAAACCGAGAGTTGCTCGGCAACGTTTCGAAGTTGTCTAATATTTCCAGCCCATTGCTGTTGTTCCAATAGACTTTGTGCTTGTTCGTCCAAACGTATGGTGGGCATACGGTATTTTTGGGCAAAATCGGCAGCAAATTTTCGAAATAACAAATGGATGTCTCCCTTGCGTTCTCTTAGGGGGGGTAAGTTAATTTCTACTGTACTTAATCGGTAGTACAAATCTTCTCTAAATTTTCCTTTTTGGATGGCTTCCATCATTTTGACGTTGGTGGCGGCAACCACGCGTACATCTGTTTTTTGCACTTTTGATGAGCCTACTTTTAGAAATTCGCCGTTTTCTAACACACGTAATAATCGTACTTGTGTGGCAAGAGGTAATTCACCCACTTCGTCCAAGAAAATAGTTCCGCCGTGAGCCACCTCAAAATAACCACTTCGGGTTTGAGTTGCACCCGTAAACGCACCTTTTTCGTGTCCAAAAAGTTCTGAATCAATCGTTCCTTCAGGGATGGCTCCACAGTTCACGGCAATAAATTTGCCGTGTTTTCGGTTAGATAATTGATGAATGATGCGTGGAAAAACTTCTTTTCCAACCCCCGATTCACCTGTGACCAATACCGATATTTCTGTTGGGGCTACTCGCACGGCTTTACCGATGGCAAAGTTTAACTGCGTATCATTGCCAATAATGCCAAATCGCTGTTTAATGTTTTGAACGTTATCCATGGTGATAGCTTTGCGTTGGACCAAAATCTATGGCGTTACCAAGAAGCGTTGCCGAGGTACAAGACTCAATTTTCACATATACAAAATCGCCAACAGTATAGTGTTGTTTTGGAAATACCACAACGGTGTTTTGTTGTGTACGACCACTCCATTGAGCATCTGATTTTTTAGATTCTTTTTCAATAAGCACTTCAACCGTTTTGCCAACAAATTGCTCGTTTCTGTAACGCCCATGCGCTTGCTGCAAGGCAACAATATCTTGTAAACGTCTTTTTTTAACTTCTTGCGGAATGTTGTCTTCCAATTTTTTTGCGGCAGGAGTTCCCGGACGTTCTGAATACATAAACATAAACCCAAAATCATATTTCACATACTCCATAAGGCTCAGGGTGTCTTGGTGATCGGATTCGGTTTCATTAGGAAAGCCAGCAATCATGTCTTGTGAAATACCGCAGTCGGGAATAACACGCTTAATATCATCAATAAGCTCCATGTATTCTTCACGCGTATGCTGGCGATTCATGGCTTTTAGCACTGCATTGCTACCCGATTGAACGGGCAAGTGAATGTAGTTGCACACATTTGGATGTTTCGCCATAATGTGCAGTACATCGCGTGTCATATCTTGAGGGTTGGAAGTTGAAAATCGGATGCGAATACCTGGGTGTGCTTGCGCAACCAAGTCCAACAATTGATGAAAATGAACAGCTGTTTTCTGTTGCAATGCACTTGCTTTGGCAAAGTCTTTTTTAGGACCACCGCCGTACCACAAATAACTATCCACATTCTGCCCAAGTAATGTTACTTCTTTATAGCCCGCTTTGGCTAGCGTATTCATCTCTTCTAAAATACTTTTTGGGTCACGGCTACGCTCACGACCTCGAGTAAAGGGCACCACGCAAAAGGTACACATGTTGTCACAACCACGGGTAATGGAAACAAAAGCCGTTACGCCATTAGACTGTAAGCGAACAGGTTGTACATCGCCGTAGGTTTCTTCTTTTGAAAGGATTACGTTTACGGCATCACGCCCTGCCTCAACTTCCGCTACAAGATTAGGAAGGTCTTTGTAGGCATCTGGTCCAACCACCAAATCCACAATTTTTTCTTCTTCTAAAAACGCACTTTTAAGTCGTTCTGCCATACAGCCTAAAACTCCCACTTTAACGTTTGGATTTGTTTTTTTCACACCCTGAAAAGCTTCTAGGCGATTGCGCACGGTTTGCTCTGCTTTTTCTCGAATAGAACAGGTGTTTACCAAAATCAAATCCGCATCTTTGATCTGGGTGGTAGTTTTATATCCAGCTTCGCTAAGAATAGACGCCACGATTTCGCTATCAGAAAAGTTCATCTGGCAGCCGTACGACTCGATAAACATTTTCTTATCACCTGAAGCAGTTTTGGAATCTAGTTCCAACACCTCACCATTGAAGGTATTCGGGTTTTTTGTTTCTATCTCTTTAGCTTGATGCATCCAAAATTATTAGCTTGTAAAATTACAAAATATCAATGGAATTGACATTTTGTCATGCGCTAATTTTTGCTAATGAGGCAACCTAGGCTTGAGAACGCCATAGCAATATGTTCCTAAAATGGCAGACGCTAAGACAATAAGTACTGGAAAATATCCTGCACCAATAAGCACGTAAATGGGTCCGGGGCATGCACCTGTAAGCGCCCAACCCAGCCCGAAAATAATTCCACCAAAAAGCGGTGCTTTTACCAATTTCGCTTTAGATGGAATTTGAATCTCCTCTCCAAAAAATGATCGAAGTTTAAAGCGTTTTATGGCTTGCGTAACCACAAGTCCTAATGCAACAGCAGCACCAATGATACCATACATGTGGAAGGACTTAAATTGGAACATTTCGTAGATGCGAAACCACGATGCAGCCTCGGATTTAATCATAATAATTCCAAAAAGGATACCGATTGAAAAGTAAAGTAGTACGCGTTTCATAATAAACAAGGTAATAAAAAGTGATTCATAAGTAATCCGCCTATAAAGAATCCAATCACAGCAATTAAGGAGGGTAATTGTAAATTGCTTAAACCAGAAATAGCATGACCTGACGTACAGCCCCCAGCATAGCGCGTTCCAAAACCAACCAAAAAGCCGCCAAGCGCTAGTAGGACTAAGGTCTTCGGATTAGAAAAGGCATCTGTACTAAAAAACGCTTCAGGCATATAGTCTTTGCCTGCGCCTTCAACTCCTAAGCTGTTGAGCTGTAAAACCACATCTTGATGAATGGCACCTACTGTTCCGTCAGTCATGTAGTTATTAGCTAATAAACCACCTGCTGCTGCACCTAGGGCAACTACCAAATTCCAACGATATTGGCGCCAATCGAAATTAAAAAAAGTTGTTTTTTTACCTGCTCCTGCCATCGCACAAAGCGTGCGTAGGTTGGAAGACATTCCAAATTGTTTTTCAGAAAAAAGCAGTAAAAATAAAACCACTGCAATGGCAGGGCCGCCTATATACCACGGCCATGGCTCTGTAATAAGATTCATAGTTTAAAATTTATTCAAATGTATGAATGCAAATTAAATAAATAGCAGACTGAAAAGTGCTTTTTAAGTCCTTAACATACTTCTTAAATAACTTGTAAGCACAAAAATTTAATGCGTTCACAATTTTTCCAAACCATAAATTCTTCTACTTTTGTTCCGAAAATTATTCCAATGCCCAACAATTTAGTCATCGTGGAGTCCCCTGCAAAAGCCAAAACTATAGAGAGGTTTTTAGGAGAGAAATTCAAAGTTGTTTCCAGCTTTGGACATATTTCAGACCTTCCTGCAAAAGAGCTAGGCGTTGATGTCGATGGCGATTTTAGCCCAAATTATATTGTAAACGATGACAAGAAAAAAGTAGTAAGAGAATTGAAATCACTAGCCAAAAAAGCAGAAATGGTTTGGCTAGCTAGTGATGAAGATCGTGAGGGAGAAGCTATCGCATGGCATTTAGCAGAGCAGTTAGATTTAGACCAAAACAACACCAAGCGCATTGTTTTTCATGAGATTACCAAAAATGCCATTCAACATGCTATAGCACACCCGCGCAGCATTAACCAACATTTGGTAGATGCGCAACAGGCGCGCAGGGTTTTGGATAGATTAGTAGGGTATGAATTATCCCCTATTTTGTGGCGCAAGGTTAAGGGCGGATTATCTGCTGGGCGTGTGCAATCTGTTTCCGTGAGGATACTGGTAGAGCGCGAACGTGAGATTGAAGCCTTTATGCCTAAAGTGGTTTTCAAAATTCAGGGAGAATTTGTTACTAGTGAAGGAAAAGTAGTTAAAGCTTCCACTGCCAAAACATTTGATACTGAAGCAGAAGCTCAAGTATTTTTATCTAAGAACAGCGATGCTGTTTTTTCTGTTTCTGGACTTGAAAAAAAACCCGCAAAAAAATCGCCAACGGCACCCTTTACAACATCAACCTTGCAGCAGGAAGCTTCTAGAAAATTAGGCTTTTCTGTGAGTCGTACCATGTCAAATGCCCAGCGATTGTACGAGGCAGGGCACATTACCTATATGCGAACCGATAGTGTAAATCTTTCAAAACAAGCACTTAACGAAGCAAAAGAAGTTATTACCAAATCGTATGGCGCAGACTATGCCAAAACACGTGTGTATAAAACCAAAAACAAAGGGGCGCAAGAAGCGCACGAAGCTATTCGCCCAACCAATTTGAGCAAGATGCGTGTTGATGGTGCCTCTGATGAGCAACGGCTGTATGAGCTTATTTGGAAACGCACCATTGCTTCGCAAATGAGCGATGCCAAACTGGAGCGAACCACTGCACAAATCAGCGCCGATAAGCACGATGTTTTGTTTATGGCTCGCGGAGAAGTAATTACGTTTGAAGGGTTTTTAAAAGTTTATTTGGAAGGAAAAGACGAAGAAGAGGAATCTGCCGAAGACTTACTTCCAAAAATGACCCAAGGCGACACGCTAAACGCCAAAACCATAACCGCAACCGAGCGATTTACCCGTCCGCCAGCGCGTTACACTGAGGCATCTTTGGTAAAGCGATTAGAAGAGTTGGGCATTGGAAGACCTTCCACATATGCACCAACCATTACTACCATTATCAATAGAAAATATGTAGAAAAAGGTACAGTTGAAGGAACAGAGCGCAAGTACACGCAGTTGGCCCTAGCCTCAGATAGCATTAAAAAACAAACCTTGACCGAGCGCGTAGGCTCTGAAAAGGGAAAGCTTGTTCCAACAGATGTGGGAAGGCTTGTCAACGACTTTTTGGTTGCTAATTTTCCCCATATCGTTGATTATAATTTTACCGCCAAAGTTGAACAAGATTTTGACTCCATTGCTCTTGGCAAAGAAGACTGGAAAGACATGATGAAATCATTTTATAATGATTTTCGTCCTGTAGTAGAGGATGTTCGTAATAATGCGCAGCGAGAAATTGGCGAACGCATTTTGGGTGTAGACCCCAAATCAGGTCGTCAGCTTAGTGTACGCTTGGGCAAGTTTGGTGCTATGGCACAAATTGGCACTGTTGATGATGAAGAAAAACCCCTTTTTGCAAGCCTGCACCCCGATCAGCAGTTGGCAAAAATTACATTTGAAGAAGCCTTAGATTTATTTAAACTCCCCCTACAGTTGGGCGAATTTGACTCCGAAATTGTGGAAGTAAATAATGGGCGTTATGGACCTTATGTGCGTCATGGAAAATCATTTATATCCCTACCAAAAGGCAAAAATCCACTTTCAACCACTTTGGATGAAGCTGTTGCACTTATTAAAGAAAAACGACTCACAGATGCGCCGATTGCTACCTACGAAAAATTACCCATAACCAAAGGGGTTGGACGTTTTGGACCTTTCATCAAATGGAACGGTTGGTTTATTAATGTGTCAAAAAAGTATGATTTTGATGCGTTGACTCAAGACGATATCGCTACACTAATTGAGGATAAAAAGAAAAAAGAGGCTGAAAGGGTGGTTAAGCAGTGGGAAGACGAAGGCGTTCGTATTGAGAAAGCACGTTGGGGCAGGCATAACTTAATTAAAGGCAAACAAAAAGTAGAGCTTTCCAAAGCTGTAGATGTATCAAAAATGACGCTTACTCAAGCCATGACACTACTTGAAAAGCAAAGCCTCAAGAAAAAACGTACCAAAAAGAAGTAAGTGGATTTTGAATTTTTAAGTCCGATTGACGATAAGCTTCTAGCACATAACTTGATGCTACCCGAACAAGTTATGGGTCGTAACTTACGTATCCATACTAAGCAAGAAGGCTTTCCCGATTTAAAAGAAGTTAAAATTGTTATCGTAACTCTTGAGCCACGATTAATCAAAGACGAGCCTACTCACGTTAGATTTAGGCAACAGTTTTATCAACTATTTTATGGGAATTGGGATTTTGTTTGCGCCGATTTGGGTGTGCTAAAAACTGGAGAAAGTCCAGAGGATACCCTTTATGCACTACAAACGCTAACACAAGAGATGTATCAACGCAACATTTTAACCATAATTATTGGTGGAGAACAGGAAAACACACTTGGTCTATTCCGTGGATTGAGTAGCATGAACACTTACATCAACCTTACTTCAATTGATGCTCGGTTAGATTTTGGCACCCCTGGAGTTTTGGTTTCGGACGAAAGTTACATGTCTAAAATTATTATTGAAAAACCGAATAACTTAAAGCAGTTTACCAACTTAGGTTATCAGAGTTATTATGTATCTCAAGAGGAATTGGACTTGATGCAAAAGCTTTTTTTTGATGCATATAGATTAGGAGAAATAAATGCAGATATTCATGAGTCTGAGCCTATTTTACGTGACACCGACATATTATCTGTCGATTTTAATGTCATTAAGGCAAGTGAATTGGATTTTAGAAATGGTAATCCAAATGGTTTTGACGGCGCCCAAATTTGTACTCTACTGCGATATGCTGGCTTAAGCGATAGGCTTAGTATACTAGGATTATTTGATATTCCATCTTCACCTAAAGCAGATCAGTTACTTGCTCAGATGGTTTGGTATGTATTGGAGGGATATTGCCACCGTGTAAATGAATACCCCTTTTCTACCCACGAAGCCTGTACAAAATTTGTGGTGGCGCATGATCAAGAAACGATAATATTTTTTCGCAGTGAAAAAAGCCAGAGATGGTGGATAGAAGTTCCCAAAGAAGGAACACATAATAATAAAGATGAAACTACGTTATTACCATGTGCTGAGAAAGACTATCGAATGGCGCAAAAAGGAGAAATTCCTAGCCGTTGGTGGAAGTCAGTACAACGAAGTATGCATTAAATTCCATATTTTTGAGGAATTACTTTAAAGAGATAGAGTAACAAATTTTAAAAATTGAATGAAAAAGGTACTGCTAATACTTCTCATAGCCTCAACTCTTACAGGTTGTGGTAGAGGAAATCAAGGCGAGCTTGTTGGCGTAAAGCAAAAGAAGTTTTACGAAACTAAGCCTCACGGTATGGCACTTATCCCGGGTGGCTCGTTTATTATGGGCTCTTCGGATGAAGACATTATTGCGGCAAACGATAATGTTACACGTACAGCAACGTTGCGCTCGTTTTGGATGGATGAAACTGAAATAACAAATGCTGAATATCAGCAATTTGTAAATTGGGTTAAGGATTCAATTATCAGAACAGAGCTTGCAAAAGCAGCCTTGCTAAATGGCGGTTATTTTTCGGTATCGGAATTTCCTACTTCAGACGACGAAATAGACTCCAATCCCATTTTGGAATATTTACCCCTTTATGACCCTGACGATTTGGAAGCAGGAAGCGATGATGAAAAAAGCGGGTATCAACAATATCTTGAAGAAAATTTTTCGGATTATGTTTCGAATTATTATGAAACTGAGGATCTTCCAGACGATCAATATCACCACTACTTACCCTTGAATAGAGATGTAGACATTATTAAAGAGCGAGAAGATTATCCAGATTTGGATTACGCTAGAGTCTTTGAAGAAATTATTTATTTACCCGAAAGTGAATGGTTTAATGGCGAACCCGCATTAAACACCAAGCTACTTAAATATCGATTTGCCAGCGTTGATATGAATCAAGCTGTTGCAAACCCAGATAGTGCACGTTCTAGTTTTGCTCGTTACGAAGTTCATGAGATATATCCTGATACCACAGTTTGGATTAAAGATTTTGAATACAGTTACAATGAGCCCATGCATAACGACTATTTTTGGCATCGTGCCTATGCAAATTATCCTGTAGTGGGTATTAGCTGGCATCAAGCTCGGGCTTTTGCACACTGGCGCACCAAAATAAGAACCGACTATTTACGCAGCAGAAAAAAACGTAAATCCACGACAGGTAGATTCAGATTGCCCACCGAAGTAGAATGGGAGTATGCTGCTCGAGGTGGTTTAGAATCTGCCATTTATCCTTGGGGTGGTCCCTATTTGACAGATGATAGAGGTTGCTTTATGGCAAACTTTAAGCCGCAAAGAGGGAATTATGCTGCAGATTTGTCTTTATATACCGTTGAGGCTGATTCATTTGAGCCTAACGATTATGGTCTTTACAATATGTCGGGGAATGTGTCAGAATGGACAAATTCTACGTACACCAAAGATACTTATGAGTTTATGACAACGGTAAACCCGAATTATGATAATTTTAGTGATACTCAAAAAGTAACACGAGGCGGTTCATGGAAAGATGTGGCGTACTATTTGCGCGTTGCATCTCGAGATTATGAATACGCCGATAGTGCTCGAAGCTATCTAGGTTTCCGCCTAGTACGCGATTACTTAGGCACATTTGACGTTCAACAACAATAAATTAAAAATGAAAAAAAATAAATTCCCCATTCCTGAAAATGTTTTAGAGCTCCTCTTTGGACTAGGTGCAGCAGTAGTGATTATTGGTGCGTTATTAAAAATTACACACAGTGAATTTATATTCTCTGGCAACACCTGGCTTACTGTTGGTTTGGTAACAGAGGCTGTTATTTTTTCTATCACAGGATTAAGAGGATACTTTACCCTTCGCGAAAGTAGCCCGACGGTTTCTGACGAAGACGTAACCGACTTATCTAGTGTAGCTCAAGAAGCACAAGCGTTGAAATTAGCATATCAAAATGCAACTTCACAACTTGAAGCACTTGGAACAAACCTTACCAGTGCGGTTACTGCTACAGGGTCTTTAGATATCCCTTCAGATTTGCCAGAAAATATGTCAAACTTAAACGTCAATGTTTCCCAAACAAACGAGGCACTAGCCCAGCTTTCACAAGCCTATGCGGCCACAAAAGATGCTGTGGCAACAGAGCCTTCGGCACATGCGCAAGTGGTTGATGATATGAATGCTCTTCAGTCTGAACTTACTACGCTAAAACAAACTATTGCTGACCTTAATGCCAAGTATTCAGATATTCTTGGTGCAATGAAAAACTAGTTATGGCTGGAGCAAAGCAGGATACCCGGCAAAAGATGATCAACATGATGTACTTGGTATTCATCGCCATGTTGGCGTTGAATATAAGTAAGGAAGTGTTGGCCACACTGGGTTTAATCAATGACGATATTTCACAAGCAACCCAAGACTTGGTTGCGGATAGTGATGAAAAATATACAACGTTTAGCAACAACGCCAACAATGAATACTATAGGGTTGCAGCAGAAAACATGCCTAAAATTCAAAAAGTCACAAACGATTATTACGCTTATATTGAATCACTCAAGCAATACCTAATTGCGAGTGGTGAAAACGGTTACCTAATGGCGCGTGAAGACAAAACCACTGGAGTTGTGGATACCATTGTGGATTACCAAATCATGGATAAGTCGCAATATTTAGATGAATTGTTTTTTGCTGGAGACCAGTACTCAGAGAAAGGACAGGAATTTATTGACAGATTTTCTTCCTTTCCGTCACAAATCCAAACCGTTTTGGATGCGTTTGTTGCTGCCGATTTGGAAAAAGATCCACCAACAGAAGAATTGCCTGAAGGTGAGTATGCCGATTTCGATTTTTCTTTTCTTTCAGATTTAAATCAGCGTTTTGCATATGCTGAAAACGTGCTTAATAGAGATGGAAAATACGTGCCTTATTTGAATTATCACTTTGAAGGATTTCCGTTAATCGCATCGCTTTCAAAACTTACAAAAACCCAATCTGATATTCGTTTTGTAGAAAATAAAATTCTTGAAAACGTAATAAGTACTATTAATGGGCACGAAGGCGGTTTGAACAAATACCAGACCCTGTTGGAATCTTCAAAGTCTTCTTACTATACCAATGAGCTAGTAGATGCATCTGTTGTGATGGGGAAAAAGGATTCAAACTTTAAACCAAGCCGTGTAGAGCTGTCCCTAAACGATCGCCCTTTGGTTTTAGGACGTGATTTTAATATTGCTGCGGGAGGTGTCCAGCTAAACAAAAAGCTCTCTGCACCAGGCTCATATAAACTTACGGGGAAGTTATTTTTTGAACGCAACAATGAGGAGCAATCTGTTGACGTTGCGCAAGTGATTTCAGTAATTGACAAACCAAACGACGCCGTGATTTCGGCAGACCAAATGAAAGTGGTATATCGTGGATTACCAAACGATTTGTCGATTTCTATTCCGGGCATTCCTAATAACAAGCTAAGCGTTCGTGCCACAAATGGTAAAATTCAACGTAAGGGAAATAAGTTTTTGGCTATTCCCGATGGAGATAAAGTTGGGAAAAGCATGCGCATTTTTGTTTCGGGCGAGATTAATGGAGCAACCATTAATGCTCCTGGGCAAGATTTTCGTATTAAGCCGCTTCCTGCCGCCTTAGGCTCCATTGACCTTGGCAGTAAATTGGGTAAATTCAATAGCGGCGAAATTATTCGCGAATATGTACCTGCAGGAACAATTGCAGCTAAGTTTCCCGATGATTTTGACTACAATCTTAATGTTACCGTTAAGAGTTTTAATATCAAAGTAGGTAGTCGCGCAGCTATTCCAATTAAGTCTAATCGTATTAACGATTCTCGTGTGATTCGGTCTTATTTGGAGAATGCTTCAAAGGGGGATATTATTTTTATTTATAATATTGATGCGCAAGTGCGCACCGAAACACAAGTGATTGATAATGTCAAAGTAACAGACTTTGCCTTAACTATTAAATAATGAAAACGTATTTTAGATTGGTTGTAATGTTTTTTGGATATGGCGTATTAAGTGCGCAAGTAAATGTACTTAACGCAGACCAACCTGATGAAATAGGAGTTCTATCTGATGAACAAAAAGATGCGATAAGTAAGAAGAAATACCTTGAGTATCCTTATGTTGATGATAAAGATATCATGTGGAGCAAGATTGTCTATGAAGAAATAGATTTATCTGAAAAGTTTAATCACCCCCTTTTTTTTCCAAAAGATGGACTCTATAATAGTGAAAGAAGATCTATGTGGCGTACCATTCGTGAAGCTATTCTTTCAGGTGAAGTTGAGAATATTTACAACGATGCAAATCCAAACTTTAC
>Ga0129342_1000871_pt1 | contig 13321 bp, 12 predicted proteins | sample CPBDNA_5_FD_94426 | JGI IMG/M metagenome (GOLD analysis project Ga0129342, IMG submission 94426) | Freshwater to marine salinity gradient microbial communities from Chesapeake Bay, USA - CPBay_Sum_15_0.2_DNA | ecosystem: Environmental > Aquatic > Marine > Coastal | place: USA: Chesapeake Bay...
AAAGTTTTTTCTTTGTCAGGACTTGCTGTATTGGCTTCAATGTTAGCATATTTGTTTGCTCAATTCATTGATATAAAAATTTATCATTTTTGGAAAAAGTTAACCAATGGAAAAATGTTGTGGTTAAGAAATAATTTCTCCACCTTCAGTTCTCAAATAATTGATACTATTACAGTTATTTCTTTATTATGTATTTTCCAGGTTTTAAACTGGGAAATTTTTTGGGGACTAGTTGTGTCTGGTGTAATATTTAAAATTTTAATAGCATTTTTAGATACGCCACTTCTTTATTTATTTGTTTTTCTTTTTAGAAAAAAGTTTGATTTGAAAGTGGGTGAAGAAATTAAGATTTAATAATATTTAAACTAATTACTATACCTTCGTTTGATCTAATATTAAATACCGTTTCATCTTTAAAAATCAAATACTGCCCTTTAATTCCAACTAATTGATTGGTAAAAGATTTTTCTTTAATAATATTTAAACTTTTAGGTTTGATAGGATATTTTAAAACAGGATAATTAATTTTTAAAGATGAAAAATTATTTAATTTTGCCATCTGTTGAGCTTCTACTGGGATTTTTTCAAACGCTTTTTCTCTTTCGTTTTCAAGGTCAACTGTAGTTTGACTAACCTTCAACATTTCTCTCCAATTAGTTTTATCAGTATAAAAATTTTTTAATTCAACTTCAGAAACACCTGCCAAAAACCGATTAGGAAATTCTGCAATCTCAATTGCATTTATAGCTCCTTGATCAATCCATCTGTGAGGAATTTGAGATTTTCGTGTAACGCCAACTTTTATATTACTAGAATACGCTAAGTATAAAATATGAGGTTTAAGCTGAACTTCCTTCTCAAATTCCAAATCTCTATCTTCAATATTAAGGTGTGCTTTACTAAGTTCGGGTTTCATAATCCAATCAGCTGTAGTTGGCAATTCAAAAAAACATTTTTTACAATGTCCTTGTCTATAAATTTGAATGCCAGAACTACAATTTAAACACTGATAACCTTCAAAATTTAATTCTAAATTAGAATTTATGATTTGATTAAGATTAATAAAATCATTTCCTAGTTCTAAATAATATTCTACATTGCCATTAATTTCAGTTTTCATTTTATTTAAAACACCTTTGAACATATTATAAGAATTATATAATTTTAAAATAAAGATACTTAAAATGCCTTTCTCAATTATTAATTCAATTACATCGTGGTTTTTAAAAAAAAGAATACATCAAATTGAATTGTTTAAAAAGTATCCAATTGAGGTTCAAAATGAGGTTTTATTTTCCTTAATTAAAAAAGCTGAAAATACTGAACTTGGTAAAAAATATGATTTTAAATCAATCAAAGATTATAAATCATTTTCAAAAAATATACCCCTAACTACTTACGAAGAATTTTATCCCAATATTAAAAGATCTATTAATGGAGAAGACAATATATTTTGGAGTTCTAAAATAAAATGGTATGCCCAATCTAGTGGGACAACAAACTCCAAAAGCAAGTATATTCCCGTTAGCATAGAATCATTAGAAGAATGTCATTACAGAGCTGGTAAAGACGTTTTATGTCTTTACATAAATAATAATAAAAAATCCAATCTTTTTTCTGGAAAATCTTTAAGACTTGGTGGTAGTAGAAAAATATTAAATAAAGGAGATAATTATTTTGGAGATCTATCTGCTATTTTAATAGATAATTTACCCCTTTGGGCTGAAATGATGAGCACCCCAAATTCTGAAATATCTTTAATAAATGACTGGGATAATAAATTAATTAGAATTATTGAAACTAGTATCAAAGAAAATGTTACTAGTCTAGCAGGTGTACCCTCTTGGATGTTGATCATGTTAAATAAAGTTCTAAAAGAAAAAAAGTTTAATAATATTTCAGAGGTTTGGAAAAACTTGGAAGTTTATTTTCATGGAGGTATTGACTTTAAACCTTATAAAAATCAATTCAAAAAAATTTTAGGTCCAAAAGTTCAGTTTTATGAAGTTTATAATGCTTCTGAGGGGTTTTTTGGAATTCAAGATAGAAATAATAGTGAAGATATGCTATTGATGCTTGATTATGGAATATTTTTTGAGTTTCAAGAATATAACAGTGATGAATATAAAAATAATAAAATAGTTAATCTTTCTGGTGTAAAGCTTAACACAAATTATGCGATTATCATTACAACAAATGCAGGACTTTGGAGATATAAAATAGGAGATACCATTAAGTTTACAAGTTTAGATCCATATAGATTCAAAATTTCTGGAAGAACAAAAAATTTTATCAATGCATTTGGAGAAGAACTTATAATTGAAAATGCCGAGAAAGCAATAAATAAAACATTGAGTAAACATAAATCAACTGTATGTGAATACACAGTAGCACCAAATTTTATAAAAAATAATAAGTCTGGAAACCATGACTGGTTTATTGAATTTTATATAAAACCTAAAAACATCAATAATTTTAAAAGGGATTTAGACCTTAATCTTCAAAAATTAAATAGTGATTACGAAGCTAAAAGATTTAAAAATATTACTATGCAAGAGCTTGAAATAATTGAAGGAAGGAGTAATGTTTTTTATGATTGGTTAAAAAATAAAAAAAAACTTGGAGGACAAAATAAGGTTCCAAGATTATCAAATGATCGAAAAATAATTGAAGAACTATTGAAATTAAATTAAGAAGCTACTTTTAAAACGTTTAAACTTGAATGTGATAATTTTTTTGAAATATATGTTTTATCAACATTAAGTTTTTTTCTATTAGTACTTGGCAACTCATACATTGCATCATTTAAAATTAATTCACATATAGATCTTAGCCCTCTAGCACCTAAATTAAATTCAAATGCTTTATCGACGATGTACTCCAATCCTTCTTCACTAAATGACAGTTTAATTCCATCAATATCAAATAATTTTTTGTATTGTTTGATTAGAGAATTTTTTGGATCTGTTAAAATAGATCTTAAAGTACTTTTGTCTAAAGAATTCATGTAAGACAGCACAGGTAATCGACCTAATATTTCTGGAATGAGTCCAAAATCTTTTAAGTCTTTTGGTGAAATAAACGATAAAATATTTTTAATATCAACTCTTTTCGAAGAAGGATTTTTATATCCAACAACTTGCATATTTAATCTTTTTGAAATCACCTTTTCAATTCCATCAAATGCCCCTCCGGCAATGAAAAGGATATTTTGAGTATTTAATTCAATAAATTTTTGATCAGGATGCTTTCTTCCTCCCTTTGGAGGAACATTTACAACAGTACCTTCCAACAATTTTAATAAAGCTTGCTGAACACCTTCTCCAGAAACATCTCTAGTAATAGACGGATTATCACTTTTTCGAGCAATTTTATCAATTTCATCAATAAAAACAATACCTCTTTCTGCTTTTTCCTTATTATAATCAGACGCCTGAAGAAGTCTCGTTAATATGGTTTCAACATCCTCGCCTACATATCCTGCCTCGGTTAAAACAGTAGCATCAACAATAGCCAATGGAACATCCAACATTTTAGCTATAGTTTTTGCAATTAAAGTTTTACCTGTGCCTGTTTCACCAACGATTAGAATATTACTTTTATCAATTTCAACACCATTTTTTTTGTTTATTTGATTCAATCTTTTGTAGTGATTGTAAACAGCTACTGAAATTATTTTTTTTGTATAATCTTGACCTATAACATATTCATCTAAAAAAGCTTTTATTTCCTTAGGTTTAGCAATTTTATGATTTTCAGACTGGTTTGATGATTCATCTCTTTTAGATTCCTCAATAATTATATTGTATGCTTGTTCAATACAGCTGTCGCAAATATGTGCTTCTTGACCAGCTACAAGTAGGTTGGTTTGTGTTTTAGATAAACCACAAAAAGAACATAACAAGTTTTGATCTGACATTAATTATTTTTTTGTTAAAACTTCGTCAATCATACCATATTTTTTAGCTTCCTGTGCTTTCATCCAGTAATCTCTATCACTATCCTTATAAACTTTATCATATTTTTGACCAGAATGATTTGCAATAATTTCGTATAATTCCTTTTTTAACTTTCCTATTTCTCTGGCCGTTATCTCAATATCAGAAGCTTGACCTTGTGCACCACCCAAAGGCTGATGAATCATAACTCTTGAATGAGTTAATCCAGATCGTTTTCCATTTTGTCCAGCACATAGTAAAACTGCAGCCATTGAAGCTGCAATTCCTGTGCATATTGTGGCAACCTCAGGATTTATAAATTGCATTGTATCGTAAATACCTAAACCAGCGTAGACAGATCCACCTGGTGAATTGATATATATTTGAATGTCTTTATCTTTATCTGTACTCTCTAAAAAAAGTAATTGAGCTTGAATTATATTAGCTATTGAATCGTTAATACCAGTTCCCAAAAAAATTATTCTGTCCATCATAAGCCTTGAAAAAACATCCATTTGCGCTACGTTCAGTTGTCTTTCTTCAATAATATAAGGAGTCATACTACTGACTAATTTGTCATAATATAGAGAATTTATACCATGATGTTTTATTGAATATTTTTTAAATTCCTTCGAGTAATCCATAGATCATTAATTTTAATTATTCTAAAGTTAGTTATTTTTTAGCATAAGCCATTTCAATGAATTTATCATAAGTGACTTTATTGTTTTTGAACTTTAGATTTGATTTAAATAATTCAATTAGTTTTTTACTTAACAATTGATCAGAAATTCTTTTTACTTCCTCTTTGTTTGAAAGAATTCTTTGAGATATGGATTCTAATTCCTTTTCATCAGGATTATTTTGACCATATTGTTTCATTTGAGATTTAATCAATTCCTTCGCGAAATTTTTAATTTGACTAGGATCAATTTTAATGTCGTTCTGTTCAATTAACTTAGCTTCAATCAATTGATACCTTAAACCCTTTTCAGACTTTTCATATGCCGATTCCGCTTCAACTACACTTAACTTCTTCTCTCCAGCAGTTTGCATCCATTTTTTTAAAAATTCATCTGGTAAATTAAATTTTGTGTTTTCAATTAAATATTCGGTCACATCATTTAATAATTTTTGATCAGTTTGATTAACAAAATTTGATTCTGCATCACTTTTTAACTTTTTCTTAAGTTCGGTTACAGTCTTTACACTGTCTTTCCCAAATAATTTATCAAACAATTCCTGATCTAAATCAGCAGGTTGTCTTTCGTTTATTTCATTTAAAGAAAAATTAACTGTTTTTATTTTGTCTTTGTTCTCGTCATTAAGTTTTAAATGAAATGATAAATCAGATTCGTTTTTAAATAAGTCCTTAGTTTTTAAAATAATTGATTCGCCAACTTTTAGACCCAAAAAAATTTCTTGGTTAGATTTACCTTTAATATTTTCTAACTTAAAATTAGATCTATTTTCAACCTCAAATTCTTCGTTACTAAATGTTCCGTTAATTTCAAAACCATCTTCAACTTTATCTCTGGAAACCAATTTTCCATACTGATTCTGTATGTTTTTAATTTGATCATCAATCATTTTCTTATCTACATCAATCTCGTAAGAGGGAATTGCTTTTTTATTTTTTAATTTAACATCGAATTCTGGAGATAAACCAATTTCAAAGTCAAAAGATAACACATCAGAATTCCAATCGATTTCATTTTTTTCAACGGGGATTGGATTTCCTAAAATTGCCAATTTTTCAATGTTTAGATACTCTGATAAGCTCTTCTGCATTAGTTTGTTTATTTCATCAACTTTAACAGACATTCCATATTGTTTTTTTATTAAACCAATTGGGGTATGTCCTTTTCTAAAACCAGGGATATTCGCTCTTTTTCTGTAATCTTTTAAAACTTTATCTACGTTGGATTCATAATCTTTTTTTTGAATCTCAACCGAAAGAACGGAATTTAACTTATCAATATCTTTTTTTGAAACCTTCATGATTTTTTAAAATTAGGTGGCAAAAGTAGCTCTTTTCTTAAAGTTCGGCAACTTTTAAGATTCTAAAAACAATTCAGTTTCATTTACAAAACCTTCTAAATTTTCAGCATGAACCCAATGTCCAGCCTTTTGAACTTCAACAATTTTGTGATCAGGAAATACTTTTTTAAGTAATGAGCTATTTATTTTATTTATATAATCAGATTTTTGACCCTTTATAAATAAAGTCTTTCCACTAAAATATAGATCTGTTGGTAACGATTTTTCCACTTCATTTAAATTATTTGAAATTATGTCCAAATCAATTTTGAAAGCAAGTTCATCTTTATTAACTCTGTATAAATTCTTAAGTAAAAAAGCTCTAAATGCAGGTTCTTTAAATTCTGATTCTAGTGCCTTGTCAATATTAACTCTACTTACCAATTTTTTAAGATCCAATGATTTTAAAGAATCTATAATTTTATCATAATCATTACTGTAATATATTGGTAAAATATCAACTATAATTAATTTTTTAATTAATTGGGGATACATACTTGAAAACATCATGGCAGTTTTACCTCCCATTGAATGACCAATCAAAGAAAATTTTTTAATCTTATAATGGTCAATATAATTCTTTAGATCTGTTGCTAAAATTTCATAATTAAATAAATTACTATGAAAACTTTTACCATGATTTCTTTGATCTACTAAATGGATTTGGTATTTATTTTGGTCCATTCTTTTTGCAAAAGATTTCCAATTGTCTAACATTCCCAAAAAACCATGTAAAACTATTAAAACATGGTTTCCAGAACCACTAATTTTACTATTTAAGAGCATTATTTATTTTTTCAAGATACATGTTAATCACATTTTCCATTCCTAGATAAAGAGCTTCACAAACTATAGCATGCCCAATAGAAACTTCATCTAAAAATGGTATTTCCTTAACGAAAAAATTAATGTTTTCAAGATTTAAATCGTGACCGGCGTTAACGCCTAGTCCAATGCTGTTTGCATAAAATGATGCATCTATATATTTCTTAATTTCATTGAGATTGTTTTTTTCAAAATTAACAGCATATGATTCTGTATATAATTCAATTCTATCAGCTCCAACATCTTTTGCTCCTTCAATAAATTGATGATTTGTATCAATAAAGATTGAGGTTCTAATATTATTGTTTTTAAATTCAGTGATAACCTCTTTTAAAAAAGATCTATTAGATATTGTATCCCAGCCTGCATTAGAAGTTAGAGCGTCAATACTATCAGGAACTAAGGTTACTTGATCTGGTTTCACATTACAAACTAGCTCTACAAATTTTTCAATTGGATTTCCTTCAATATTGAACTCAGTAGTTATAAAATCTGTAAGAGTCCTCGCGTCATTATAGGTAATGTGTCTTTGGTCTGGTCTGGGATGAATTGTAATCCCATTGGCGCCATAAGATTGAATATCTTTAGCCATTTGAACTAAATTTGGATTATTCCCTCCCCTGGCATTTCTAATTGTTGCTATCTTGTTTATATTAACACTTAATTTTGTCATAATTTTTCAAAATTAAAGATTTATTATCTGTTATTTTAATTAATTTGCAAACAAAAGAGATTAAAATGAAAATTGCAATTTATGGACAATCCAACGACGATATTTCTGTAAAAATATTTTTGGAGCTTTTAAAAATTGCAAAACATAAAAATCATCAAATAATTATTGAAAAAAACTTTAATTCTATAATTAATCAAAAGCATAAAAACAGTGTTTTTACAAATTTTAATCAACTAGATAATTCAATAGATTTGATGATCACTATTGGTGGAGATGGAACTCTTTTAAGATCCATCACTTTTGTAAGAAATTTAGAAATTCCAATTATGGGTATAAATTCTGGCAGGTTGGGATTTTTAGCTACAATAAGTCAAAAAAAATTAAATTCTGAACTAATTAAAGTTTTTGAAGGTAATTTTAAATTTGAGGAAAGAAGTTTGTTAAGTGTAGAAGTTGAAAATTATTCAAATTTTCAAGATTTTAATTATGCATTAAATGAGGTAAGTGTTAGTAGAAAAAATACAACTTCAATGATTGAAATTAAAACCAATTTAGATGGTGAATACTTAAATACTTATTGGGCTGATGGTTTAATAATTTCTACCCCAACAGGATCTACAGGATATTCTTTAAGTTGCGGTGGTCCAATAATGACTCCGAAAAGTAAAACCTTTTCTATAACTCCAATAGCTCCACATAATTTAAACGCTAGACCATTAATAATTTCAGATAAAACTAATATAGAAATCTCGGTTGAAGGTCGTGAAGACTCACATCTTCTTTCTCTTGATTCTAAGATTATTTCATTAAGAAACAATACCAAAATAAACATTAAGAAAGCTGATTTTAAAATTAAATTAGCTTCACTTTCTAATAATAGTTTTTATAAAACTTTAAGAAATAAACTTCTTTGGGGAGAAGATAAAAGGAATTTATAGCAAAATTGAATTTATTTATATTTACACCACAAAACATGATCAGAAAAAATATTAACATACTTTCCTTATTTATTATAACAAGTATTTTTTCTCAAAATAATGAAATCGGATTTTTTGCGGGAGGAGCAAACTACATAGGAGATGTTGGTCCTACAACTTACATTAGTCCCTTCTCATATAATGCATCAAATAATTTTGTGGCTGGAATTATATATAGAAAGAATTTTAATGATAGAATTTCTGCAAGAGCAAAATTTAATTATGCCAGAATTGGAAGCTCTGATAATTGGTCAAATACAGTTGATTACCGAAAAGAAAGAGGTCTCTATTTTAGAAATAGAGTTATAGAATTTGGACTTGGCTTAGATTTCAATTTTTTAAAATTTGATGTTTTAGACTCCTCATTTCAAATGACACCATATGTTAGTACAGGAATTTCAGTTTTTGAGTATGATCCATTAAGATACGGGATTGGAGAATTTGAAGCTAGCCAATATGGTGATGACTCTAATATATCTTTACCAATTACTCTTGGATACAAGATCAAGCCACTTAATGATTTTATATTTTCATTTGAAATAACAGCAAGCCATAGTTTTACTGATAACTTAGATGGGAGTCAACCTGGAGATAAACTAAAAACTTCTTCATATTATTTCGGATCTACCTTGAGTCAAGATTGGTACGTGTTTACAGGTATTAGTTTAACCTATATTTTTGGCTCTAAAAAATGCTATTGTCCCAACTAAATTGTTATGAATAATATTTTAAATGGTCATATACCCAAACACGTTGCCATAATAATGGATGGTAATGGACGTTGGGCAAAACAAATTGGAAAAAAAAGAGCGTTTGGTCATGAAAATGGAACAAATTCAGTAAAGGAGTGTATAGATGCATCAATTAGACTTGGAATTAAAAATTTAACTCTATATGTTTTTTCAACAGAAAACTGGAAAAGGCCAAAATTTGAGGTAAGTGCTTTAATGGATCTGTTAGTTTACACCATAAAAAACCAAAAGAAATCATTAATTAAAAATGATATAAAAGTTAATGTATTTGGAGAATTAGAAAGTTTAAATAAAAAGCCAAAAGAAAAACTTGAAGAAATAATTTTGAGCACAAAAAATAATAATAAATTGAATTTGAATCTTGCAATTAGCTATGGTTCGCGTCAAGAATTAATAAAAGCAATCAAAGAAGTATCAATTAAAGTTAAAAATAACATAATTTCTGAAAAAAATATTGATGAAAAGATAATAAATGAGCATCTTTACACCCGAAATTTACCAAACGTTGATCTTTTGATTAGAACTGGAGGAGAAAGTAGAGTAAGTAATTTTTTACTTTGGCAAATTGCTTATGCGGAATTGTACTTTACTGACATACTTTGGCCTGATTTTAAGGAAAAAGATTTTTTTGAAGCGATTGTGAATTTTCAAAAAAGAGAAAGAAGATTTGGAAAAATTAATGAATAAAACAAAAAATAAATTGAATCTCCCAAACAACTTTAAGATTGTTGGACTGTTTTTTATATTGATTTTAGGTATTAAATCCTATTCACAAGAAACAAATTATATTAAGGGAAATGAATATATTTTAAAAGATATTACTGTTGTAGGACTCAAAAATTTTAATGAACAAACTGTAATTACGTATACTGGACTTAAAAAGGGACAAAAAATCAGAATACCTGGAGAAGAAATAAGCGCAATCATAAGTAAGTTATGGAAGCTTGATTTATTTGGTGATATTAATTTTTATTTGACAGATATTGAAGATGAAGAAGCTACGATTCAAATTGAGATTACTGAACTTCCCACATTGTCTGAATTTAAGATTACTGGATTAAAAAAATCAAAAATTGAAACCATAGTCTCTGATACTGAATTAAAAAAAGGAAAAAAAATTACTGAAAACTTCATTAAAACAACTAAGAATTACATTATAAATAAATATAAAAAAGATGGTTTTTTAAATACAAAAGTGGCTATTAACGTAATACCTGATACATCTGAAGTAAACTTTAGTAAAATGATCATAAAAGTAGATTTAGGAGACAGAGTAAAAGTAAAAAAAATAAATTTTAAGGGAAATGAATTAGCTAAATCTTCAAAACTCAAAAAGAAGATGAAAAACACCAAATCAAAGTTATTTGGAAGATTTTGGAAAAAATCAAAATTTATTGAAAAAGACTATAAAGAAGATTTAACAACTATTCTAGATTTTTATAAAGAGAAGGGATATAGAGATGCTAGAATAATTGCTGATACTGTCATAACTGAAAAAAATAATATTACAATTAATATCGATTTAGAAGAAGGAAACAAATATTATTTTGGTGATATTACCTTTTTAGGAAATTCTGTTTATTCAGATAATATACTATCCAGAGCTTTAGGTTTATATAAGGGAGATACATACAATGGTGTCCTTTTAAAAAAGAGAATTGCGGATAATACAAAACCAGACGGTGAAGATTTAACTAACTTATATCAAAATAATGGATACTTATTTTCAAGTATAAATCCAGTTGAAGTATCTGTTGAAAACGATACAATTAATTTTGAAATTAGAATTGTTGAAGGTAAACCAGCTTATTTTAATAAAATAAGTGTAGTTGGAAATACTAGAACAAATGATCATGTAATTTATAGGGAACTAAGAACCAAGCCTGGAGACCTATATAGTAAAGATCAGGTTGTTAGAACTGTAAGAGAATTAGGCCAGATAGGATTCTTTGACCCTGAACAAATTAGTCCTGATTTTAAAAATGTAGATCCAAATAACGGAACTGTTGATATTGAATATGGTTTAGTTGAAAAAGGTGCCAGTCAAGTAGAACTTCAAGGTGGATACGGAGGTGGTGGGTTTATTGGTACTTTAGGGCTATCATTTAATAATTTTTCGGTCTCGGGATTAAAAGATAAAAGTAGATTTAAGCCATTACCTATGGGAGATGGTCAAGCCTTGTCTCTTAGATTACAAGCGAATCGTTTTTACAATACAGCAAGTTTTTCTTTTTCTGAACCCTGGCTTGGAGGCAAACAACCTGTATCATTTTCTACCTCTATTTCACGAACTAAGCAATATCGCTACGATTATTTTACTGGTCAAGCAAATAAAAATCAATTTTTTGAAATAACAGGTGCTCAAATTGGTATTGCAAAAAAACTAAGAGTTCCTGATGACTATTTTGTTTTAAGACAATCAATTGGTTACCAATACTATAATTTAAGTAATTACTACACTGGATTATTCACCTTTGGAGACGGACAATCTAATAATATTTTCTATGAGGTTAATTTATTAAGAGACAATACATTTGTAAACCCAGTATTTCCTCTTGGTGGATCTCAGTTTTCAATAAGTGCAAAGCTTTCACTACCATATTCTCTTTTTAACGATATTGATTATGATAACTTAGAAAATCAACCTGAATATCAAAATGAAGATGGAACACCTAATCAAGCAAAAATTGATCAAGAAAAGTTTAAATGGCTAGAATTTTACAAAATTAAGTTTAATGGTACATGGTATACTAGATTAATTGACAAATTTGTACTCAGAACTCATGCTGAATTTGGATTCTTAGGAGCTTACAATAATAGTAGAGGAGTAATCCCATTTGATAGATTTTTTCTTGGTGGTGATGGTATGTCTCAATATGCTATGGATGGAAGAGAAACAGTTAGTTTAAGAGGATATCCTAATCAGTCTCTGTCTAGTCAAGATGGATCAACTATATACAATAAATTTTCTCTTGAACTAAGGTATCCTATTTCATTAAAGCCAGCTGCTTCAATTTTTGCTTTATCATTTTTAGAATCTGGAAATGGTTACGATAAATTTAGAGATTTTAATCCTTTTAATTCCAAAAGATCTGCTGGCCTTGGGATTAGAATTTTCATGCCAGCTTTTGGGCTACTTGGAATCGATTTTGGTTATGGATTTGATAGTCAATATGCTGGAGATTTAAAATCTCACGGTTGGGAAACGCATTTTGTGATCGGTCAAAACTTTTAGAATACTTATATTTAACTTAATATTTAGTTAAATGAATCTCTTAAAAATATTTTTAATTATTCTAACTCTATTTTTTTTCAATAATTCTTATACTCAAAAAAGTGAACGAATTGGGATAATTGACATGAATTACATTTTGTCTAAAATAGAAGATTATACTGCTGCCAGCAAACAATTGGAAGAAAAGATTAGTGAGTGGAAAAATGAGATTGAGATTCAAAATAAATATATTGAAAATCTAAAAGACAGTCTAGAAATTGAACGTCCTCTAATGACTAAAGAATTAATTGAAGATAGAGAGTCTGAAATTGATTTTGAAGAAAAAAAACTTATTGATTATAAAGAGAAGAGGTTTGGTATTAATGGAGATTGGATAGCACAAGAGCTTTTATTAATAAAGCCAATACAAGATCAGGTTTTAAATGTTGTTCAGAGTATAGCAAAACAAAAAAAATTCGATAAAATTTTTGATCAATCTGCTGACGCAATTGTGCTTTATTCCGAAAAAAAATACGATATTAGCGACCTAGTTTTAAAAAGTATTCTACGAGAGGATAAATTAGAAAAGTTAAACATTGAATTTAATGAAGACAGTTTAAATCCCCAATTAGAAGAAAGAAAGAAACTTCTTGAAGAAAAAAAAACACAAAAAGCTGAAGAATTAAAATCAAGAAGAGAATTAATTTTAAAACAAAGAGAAGAAAAAAAAGAGATTTATTTAAAAAAAAGAGATAGTCTTTTAAAATTAAAAAGAAAAAAGTAACCATTAAAAAATTAAAAAAATGAAAATTTTTAAGAAATTAACAGCTTGGACTTAATCCCTCTATTATGCTACACTCACCAACTCCAATTTTTTTTTCGTTTTTTATAACTATAAACCA
>Ga0129342_1000874_pt1 | contig 13282 bp, 13 predicted proteins | sample CPBDNA_5_FD_94426 | JGI IMG/M metagenome (GOLD analysis project Ga0129342, IMG submission 94426) | Freshwater to marine salinity gradient microbial communities from Chesapeake Bay, USA - CPBay_Sum_15_0.2_DNA | ecosystem: Environmental > Aquatic > Marine > Coastal | place: USA: Chesapeake Bay...
ATTAAAAATAGAATAAATATTGTAAAATATATAGTAGAAAATAATATTGAAAATATGAATACTATAATTGGTGATTTTAAAGAAGTAAACAAGTATTTGAAAAAAGATAATGATGAGGTTACAGATTACTTAACTCAGTTGTCTTTGTCTTGGAAAAATAAAAACATGGTTGCTATGCCAGATTTTATTAAAAAACGTGCTCTTACATTTATAATGTGTTTAAAAAGAAAGAGAATATGTTATGACGAAATATGCTTAATTCTTGAAAAAACGCATTTTATATGATTTAATTAAAATTTTTATGGTGTAAAATATTAAAATATATTTTTTGATAATAAAATTTATCGTCGGTTTTCGATAAAAAGTAATATATTTGATATTTAATTATTTAAAGAATTTTTATAATATTTTTTCAATAACTATGAACATTAATAAAGATGATTATTTATTCTATTTGTGGACTTCAAAAACACCACCAATTAAATATTTAACAGAACTACTTAGAGACCTATTAACAGAAGGAAATTTGGAGTGTTCTAGTGATGCTATCCGAATTCAGGCGGTAGACCCGAGTCGTGTTGTTCTAGTAAATACTAAATTACACGCTGATAAATTTGAAGAATATCATTGTCCTAACCCAATCGTTCTTGGACTTAATATGGAAGATACTTTTAAAATTATTAAAAATGTTGATAATTCTGATACTTTAAAATTATTTGTTAAAAAAGATAATGCTAATATGCTTGGAATTGAAACTTATTGTAAAGAAGAAAATACTTGTGATACGACTTATTTGAATTTAATGGACCTTCAACCAGATAAATTGAATATGCCTTCTATTCAATTTGATAATGTTATCGTTATGCCTTCAAATAGATTTCAAAGAATATGTAGAAATATTCATAATTTTAGTGAAAAGATTGAAATTGAATGTGTTGGTTCTCAACTTACTTTTAGAGGTTGTAATATTAATGTCAAACAGGAATGTAAGATTAAACCAACAACAAATGGGATGAAATTTATTCAAAATTATACTCCAGAAGATATTATCCAAGGTGTATTTGATCTTAAACATTTAGTTCTATTTAGTAAATGTAGTAATTTGAGCGGAACAATTCAACTTCATATTAAAAATGATTACCCTCTTATTCTAAAATGTGATGTTGCGAGTTTAGGAGAAATTAAACTAGTTCTTGCCCCACAAACCGAGGAAAGCGACGATTAATTTGTTTTCTATTTTTTCTTGAATTACGTTTTACTTTTCTTGAATTACGTTTTACTTTTCTTGAACCACCTACTGTGTATTATATAGTTTTATTTAAGTACTTTAATTATCTTTTAATATTATATATAATGATTATTCATATTAGTGGTCCATCTGGTTCAGGGAAAACAACACTTGGTAATAAATTAAAAAAAATATTTGGTAAAAAATAGTTGTAGAAGATTTAGATGATTTAAGAGCGAAATTTGTAAAAAAACATTATGGTGGTTATGATAAAATATGGAGTAAAAAAGAATTTAAATGGGGTAAAAATGCTTATCAGAAATGGCGGTGTATATATTGATATACAATATAATGGTAAAACTTATTGTAGGAAAGTAAAATCATATACATATGGCGTTTTTTCGTAATTGGAAATATGAGCACGGATGTGATTTAACTGACGAACAAACTGGTGTTAAAGTTGAAGCTAAATGGTGGAAATCGCATAATGGTTCTGTTAAACATGCTGCAGAAGATTTAGTTAGAAAATTAATTGCAAACAATTATTTATAATATTTTTGTATAAATTATATTATTTTTTGTCCCATTTTAAATTTCCAAAGGTGTAATATTAAATGATATTTTTAATAGGATAAAATAAAGGGAAAAATTTAAATACATGAATTAATTTTTGCGGCTTTGACTAATTGTTTCATTAATACTGCAATAGTAACAGGTCCAACACCTCTAGGAACTGGTGATATTGCTTGACAACAATCTTGTAATTCTGTCAGATTAACATCTCCTACAATTTTTTCTTTTTTTATTTGCTCTCCATTTTCAAAAGAATAATAGTTAATTTTATTAATTCCAACATCAATAATAACTGAATCTTTCTTTGCCCAACCTTTGGTAATCATTAAAGATTGACCGCACGCCGATATTATTATATCCGCCTGTTCTGTATGATATTTAACATTAATTGTATCAATATGACATATTGTGACTGTTGCACCTCTATTTAATAACAATAATGATACAGGCAATCCTATAACTCTACTAGCTCCTACTATAACAATATTACTCCCATGAATTGGAATTTTGTAATGATCTAATATTTCCAAACAAGCAACCGCAGTGCATGGTGCAAAACTAGTATCAGTATCTTGATTTAATGCTAATTTTCCAAAATTATTCTGATGAAAACCATCAACATCTTTGCTAGATAAAACACTATCAAGTATTTTATTAGTATCTAAATGTTTTGGGAGTGGTAATTGGATTAATATACCGTGCACATTATTATCTGCATTAAAAGTTTCTATTAATTCCATAACTTTATAAGTTGTTGTGTTAACATCCATATAAGTAATTTCTGTTAGTAAACCCAATTTATCTGCTTGTTTTTTTTTCATTTTAACATATAATAACGAATCCGCCCTTTCTCCTATAATAATTACTTGCAAACACGGAACAATTCCTCTGTCTTTCAAAGATACAATTTCTGGATTCAATGATTTGTATATGGCATTTGCAACAGGTCTACCTTCAAGTAGTAGCATTTTATATTAATTTAAATAAGATTATTGTTCCTTATATTAAATTTTATTGTTTAATTAAAATTGTTTTTTGTTGTTTTTATTATTTTTTTATTATTTTCACCATACTTTTTTTATTAATAATTATTAAAAATGCGCAATAATTACAATTTAAATATTAAGAATAATTTGTCAAGTAAATCTAGTTCTGGTATCAAAGTTTTCACTCTCCGAAATTTTGCAATATTATTATATTTGGTAATTATTGGATTATCATTAGCTGGAATATTTACTCATAAAATTATAGATGTAGAAATATTTAGTATCGACACAAAATTACTACAGGTTCAAGATGAAGCTAAAGGTAAAATACAAGATATTAAAAATAAAGCTGATAAATCAGTTGAAAAAGCAAATCAAGAAGGAAATATAAAAATGGTTGTTTTATCAACTGTTATTTCAAATGCCGCTGAAAAAATACTCGAAGAAGATTTTGAAATATTCCAAAAAAATAATTTGAATTTCACAATGGGTATATGGAAAATATGTGGTAATCTTAAAAGCTTATTCACTGAACAAGGATGGAATTTAATACGCTCAGAATCTACACAAAAAATTTTAAAACTCGCAAATGCAAAACAAACTATATCAATAAATGATATTAATAAATATTTAGATTATATAGAAGATTTAGAAGATTGTGCTGATATTAAGGAATCTTTGGAGGTTTTATTAAATACGAATGAATATGGTTATATTGTTGACATTGTTCAAATATCCTTCTTATCTGCTATTGGTTTAATAGGAATATCTGTATTATGTTTTATTAGAGGAATTCCATTTAGAAAATTAATATATTCATTTTGTTCATGGATTGCTTTATTATTCTTATTACTAGTGTGTATTATATTATTATTGGTATTTAATATTATAAAATTACCTGATGAATATTTCGGAACAGACAGAAATATATTCAAACATTTAGGTTCATCTTATATGTACATATTTGCCGCAACTGTTATATTATTAGTAATAAAACTATTTCCAATTAGAGTTATAAAATAATTATCTTATTATTTTCTTATTATTTTCTTATTATTTTCTTATTATTTTCTTAATAATAATATTTTTTGTTTATTTTATTAGATAAATTAAAGTAATATTTTATAATATTATTGTATATAGAATCATATATTATGGATATTAATATATCTAAAAAAATTGAACTTGAGAATGATAAAATCAACAATGATAAAATCAACAATGATAAAATGGAAAATTATAAAATAAATAACATACCTGAGAAAAATGATATTGTTATGGTAAAATATAAATCTTCTTTTAACGAAGGTATAATAGTTGATATTGTCGAACCACAAAAATTTTGTGTTGATAAAATTTACGAAGCTTTCCTACCTCTAAAATGTATTAGTAAAGATAAAGAATTGTCTATTAGATTGTGTAAAAATTTATTAAATAAAGATATTTTTTTCGCAAAAATTACCCGTGTATCAACAAAAGATTATAATGTCTATATAGATGTTACTAGATTAAATATAAGTAAACAGGAAAAGAAAACATTTAAATCGGAATATCTTAATCAAAAAAACACTATAATATTTACAGAATCATTAAATAGTGAAAATAGTAGAAATAATGAAAATTATCAAAATAGTGAAAATAGTGAAGACAAATATGACGATAAAGATAATGAAGAAGCACCACCATTAATATTAAATAAATATGAAAAACAAATATTATGGAAAGAAATTATGGTCGAATTTTTAAATGATGTATCCGTAAGATATAATATTAACAAAAATGTAATATTTAACGACGATTTTAAAAATTGGGTCGACTTACAAATTAAGCAATTTAGAATTGAAACCGAAATTGATAGAACTCAGTTATCATCATTTTTAATAAAAATAATGTGTTTAAAAGCTATTACCAAAAGTGATATTCGTAGGGAAATAAAAATACTTGCCAGTTGGTTTAGAGCTGATATAAACACAGAAAGATTACAATTAAAATTAATAAAACAAATTGACGAAGATTTATCAAATTTGTTTGATGAATGTGATGAAAATGATAAAAGTAATGAAGGTAATGAAATAAAATTAAAAATATTGTCAAATAAAAACACAATTAGTAATGTTCTTTATTATTTATACGGCCAGGATATAATTGAAGAAGAAATTATATTACATTGGTATTATAAATGTAAACCAATAAAAAATGGTGTTTTTGATACAAGTATGATTAGTAATTTTATAAATTGGTTAGAAAATGCAGAAGAGGAACAAGAAGAGGAACTAATATGAATGAATAAACTATAAATAAACTGTAAGTAAAAAATAATAATCTCAAATTATATATTTTTATATTTTTTATATTTTTTATATTTTTTATATTTTTAATTTATATATGTCTAAAATCGAAGCAGTATGTTCATTTATTCCATCTAAACAACATCCTAATGTCACAGGATATGTAGAATTCGTAGAACAAGAAGATGGAGTTTTAGTTTATGTAAATGTTAAAGGTCTACCTCCTGGAATGCACGGTATTCATATTCATAATTCGGGTGATTTAAGAGATGGATGTAAATCATTATGTTCCCATTTTAATCCAACAAATAAGACTCATGGTAATAGAGATGATAAAATTAGACACGTTGGTGATTTAGGAAATATTAAAGTTGGAAAAAATGGCAGTTGCAGTTGTAGTTTTACTGATAAAATAATAAAATTAAAAGGGAAAAATTCAATTATTGGACGTTCTGTTGTAATTCATAAAAACCAGGACGACTTAGGTAAAGGAGGGTTAGATAAAAATGGTAATATTGTTGATAAAAAAGTCCATGACGAAAGCTTAAAAACCGGAAATGCAGGTGCTAGGTTAGCAGGTGCTGTAATAGGTTATTCTAAAAATATGTGCTAGATTAAAGAATATTACAAATTTTTAAGTAGTCTGTCACTTCATTATTTTCAAGTAATTCATTACCATCTTTTAATTTATCAAAGTCCTTTAATTCATTATTTTTCAAGATATTACTAATCTGAAAACACCAATCTTCTGGATGTTTTTTCCCGCCCGGTGGAGCATTCCAATATTCCCAATCATATACACCCCCAAAATTAGGATATTTTTCTTTTATTTCTTTTACTGTATTCATTACATTATTAAAATCAATACTTCCATTTTCCATCCCTATAACTACCTTTTCGGACGGATATCCATTATTAATACAATCTTCATACGCAGATAAACTAAACTCAAAATAGAATTGTCCATCGAAATAATTTATTCTTTGTCCCTCATCAGATTTAAATAAATCTTTATAAATAAATCCACCCATACCCGGGTCATCATATTGAAGAGAACCTTGAACGGGTGCCATTGCAATAATAAAATCCTTTCCGAACTCTTGATCTATTTTATTTATTAACATTTTAATATTATCTAATTCAACTTCCTCCTCAACATCTAAATCAATTCCCACAATTTCAGGATGTTTTTTTATTGTATCAACTAACATTGGATAATATATATCGAAATTATTGAATAATTCTGTAAACGCTGAACCTGCGCCTCCTACCATTAAAATAATTTTAATCCCTAGTTGAGAAGCCTTTTTAATGTCTTCCCATAAAGTATTAAACGACTTGTCATCTGGTGTCTTGTCATTTAAATGAATGTATGGAGTTCCATCTGTATTATTTCCAAAATGAATCGCAGATAAATGAATATGTGTGACTGGTGTGTTTTCTATTAAAATTGGTTTTAATCCGACAAATGTCTGATAATAATAAATTAGTCTATTACACATAATAGTAAATAATAATAAACAATATTTTTGTTTTTAAATCTAGTTATATATTAAGTAAATTCTCAAATGATAACAGACATATATTTAAATTTTGTAAGTAAAAATTGGAAATTATATGGTATGTTATTAGTAACATCATTGTCTTTACCACTTCAAAAAATAGCAATGCCCCATTTTTATGGTAAGATTATCGACGCTTTAAAAAGTAAAGATTTAAGTAATGCAAAATACATATTCGGAATTATTCTTTTCATCTGGATTGGTATACAATTATTAGGAATAGCAACATCATATGTTCATAAGGTGATTAATCCCAAAATGAACACATATATTAGAAAATTCTTTTTTGACCTCATTGTCGATAGATATAATCAAGAATTTCAGGAACTTAAAACTGGTGAAATACATTCTAAACTACACGATTTACCTTGGATTCTCGATGATATATTTAATCAAGTCCAAAATTTCTTTTTGAATAATGTAGTAGTTATTGTCGCAACATTTATTTATCTAGTTAAACACAATTATTTATTAGGGTTAATATATATAGCTTCAATTTTTATAGTAACTGGATTATCATATTTTTATGTAAAAGATTGTGATAACAAGATAAAAAACATTTATAAATCATATGAAAAATATTTTGAAGAGGTTGATGACACATTGCAAAATTTACTATCTGTCTATACAAATAAAAAAATTGGTGCTGAAAAATATAGAATGGACTATTTAGGGAATAAAGCACAAGATTTAATAATAAAATCTAATTTGTGTGATTTGAAATATAAAGTGTTTTATTCTATATTCAATATTCTAGTATTTATTGCATTGAATTATACAGCTTATAGACTATATGTAAACAAACAAATAGATATAACACAATTTGTTAGTATATTCATCATTAATTTCACATTACTTGGAGATTTGATAATTCTTTACTACCAAACAAAGGAATATATTCAAATTAAAGGACACGTTGATATGATAAACAATTTTCTGAACAATTTGCCTAAAATACCAAAAAAACTAAACAATAGAATAGGTTTATTAAACCAAGTTGATATTAAATTTGAAAATATTAAATATCGTCATAAAGATCAAAAAAAAGGCGATTATATATATAACAACTTTAACTTTCATATTCCTCCTAACCAAGATATAACTATTATGGGTCATATTGGAAGTGGTAAATCTACATTTGCTAAACTCTTAGTAGGTCTTTATAAACAAAATAGTGGGGATATATATCTTAATAGTATAAATACTAATAATATTCATATTGATGATATTCGTAATAATATTATTTATATACCACAACACCCTCAATTATTTAATAGAACTTTATGGGAAAATATTGTATATGGTTTATCCGAAGGAGCTAAAAAACTTGTTAATCCGAATATGGTTTACGAAATTTTACAAAATTTGGGTATGTATGACCTTAGTGATAAATTTAAGGAAAGAATGCATAAAGATGTTGGGAAAAAGGGGTCTCGTTTGTCAGGAGGACAAAGACAAATCATTTGGATTTTGAGGTGCATTTTTCAAAAATGTCCTGTCATTATTTTAGATGAACCTACCTCTTCTTTAGATGCTGAAAATAAAAAAAATATTATGAAAATGATTCGTTATTTACAAGAAACAAAAACTGTTATTATTATTACCCACGACACAGATTTAATTAATTTATCAAATCGCTTAATTGAACTTAAAGATGGAAAAATAATTAAAGACCAAATTTTAAATAATTAAATTTGCTATTTTTTTAGTCGTAAAATTGATTTTTATTTTTTTATTTAAAATATTTTATCTAGTTAAAAATATACCTAGATTATTCTATTAATTTTTAAAAATTAAAATGACGTCAACTAATGTTTTTAGACGTAGAAATGGGGTGAGTAGTTTGAGCGGTTTCGAATCCATTGGAAATATTGGAGATATCGAAGATTTTCAAAAAGTTTCTCACTTATCAGTTACAGATATATACCGAGGAATAAATCCTGAAGTTCTAGAACTTTTTGTTAGAGATTTTTTGAGTATGATTAATGATAAGAATAGATATTATGAGTCGAAAATTTATGGGAACAATGTCCCAAAACTAGTTTCTAAGCACGATTGGTCTCAAATTAATACTATATTGACACGAAGGCATCATATTAGTCCTGGAACAGTTCAAATGAATTATGCCTATTTGACATTGCTTAATAAAGGTATTATCAACCGTTCTATGGATTTTGAAAGGTTGAACATTGCTAAAACAGTTAGGGTTAATAGTGGAGTTGTGGTTATTACTGTTCTAACATCTCCACATCCAGAGGGTCAAGATTTTAGCTGCCCTCATGATTGTTATTATTGTCCTAATGAAAAGGCGAGCGCGGATAATAATTGGACTGACCAGCCAAGATCATATCTATTCAATGAACCAGCTGTCCGTAGAGCTAATAGGAATGGTTTTGACGGGGCTGAACAAGTATGGGATAGACTTAGTGCTCTCAGTTTGAATGGACATAAGGTAGACAAACTAGAAATTCTAGTTCTAGGGGGAACATGGAGTTCATATCCGGAAAGTTATCAAAATACTTTTGTGAGAGATTTGTATTATGCTGCGAATGTATTCTTTACTGATAAGGATAATCGTAGAGATAGAGGTCCACTAAAGGTAGAAAAAAAGCTGAATGAGTCTGCTAAGGTTAGAATTATTGGGCTTACTTTGGAAACTCGACCGGACCATATCACAGCAAACGAAATTCATAAATTTGTTAAGTATGGTTGTACTCGTGTTCAAATTGGAGTTCAACACACTTCCAAACGGATATTGAGCTTAATTAATCGCGGTTGTTATCTTGAGGATACTATTAGAGGTATTAGGAATCTTAAAGATGCTGGTTTTAAGGTAGATATTCATTTAATGCCTGACCTACCAGGTGCAACACCTGATATTGATAGAAAAATGTTTAATGAAATCCTATATAATCCGGACTTGCAAGCAGACCAATGGAAAATTTATCCGTGTGAGACTACTCCATTTAGTAAAATCGAAGAATGGTATAATAAGGGAAAATATGATCATTATTCAGATGAGGATTTGATGGAAGTTATTATGGAAGTTAAATCGGAGGTCCATCCTTGGATTAGGCTTAATCGAGTTATTAGAGATATTCCAAATGAATATATACTAGATGGTAACAGTCAAACAAATTTGCGTCAAGTAATTCAAAAGCGGATGAAAGAACGTGGTTGGTCATGTAAATGTATTCGTTGTAGAGAAGTTAAAAATAAGAAAGAGGCTCTTGATGTTATGTCTGAGGCTCAACTATTTGTTCGTCAATATGAGGCATCTGGCGGAGAGGAATATTTTATTAGTTTTGAAAGTCCGGATAATAAGTATATTTATGGATTTTGTAGATTACGTATTACTCCGAGTTCTGGATATATAACTGATATTCCTCCTCGTGTTGAGAGAAATAAGTCTAAGAAATTTCAGGAACAAATCTTTTGTAATCAGTCATATCTTACAGATACTGCCCTTATTAGAGAGTTGCATGTTTACGGTGAGATGACACCGGTTGATAGTAGTTCTGTAAATAAATCTCAACATATGGGATTTGGTAAAAAATTAATGGCACGGGCGGAAGAAATTGCTGTTGAAAATGGGTATACTAGAGTCGCTGTAATTTCGGGTGTTGGTGTTCGTGGATATTATCGCAAGCTTGGATATAAACTATCAAATAATTATATGATTAAAGATATGATTGTTAATCGTCCAAATACCGCAGATAATGTATGTTCTAGTATCGAGTATATTCTTGGTATCCCTAGAAATTTCTCTACATATGAGTATTTTATGTTATTTGCATTGTGTTTTTATGTAATTTATTTGATAGCTAGAATCGTTTATGTTATATATCTAAATTAAATATTAGATTAAACATTAGATTAAACACTATATTAAATACTTTATAAAAATTGTAAAAATTTATAGCTGTAAAAAAAATGTAAAAATTAAAATCTTTTTTTTACATTAATTGTCGGACCTTTTTTCCTTCTTCCTAAGTTAGGGTCAAATTCCTCTTCTGCATCTATACCGTCATGAAAGTTTGAAGAATGGTGTTGCCAGAATTCGGGTGCACCCAAAGTAAAACTTTCATGATCGTCTGCTTTATACCAAAATACCATATCTTCTATCTTATTACTTTTACTTGTATTATCAATAACAAGACACTCATAATTTTCTGTGCACTGGTCCATTACTTGACAAAATACTTCAAATGTTGGAAACATCCCGGCATAATGTTCATAAAGACGTTTTCTATTACTAATATAGTTTTCTCGTAAAATAAAAACATAGTCTATATTACTTCTAAGATTAGGAGGTATACCAAGACTATATTGTGATGTAATAATAAGTAGTGCTTTATAATGGCGTCCATTCATAAATAGACTGCGCATATTTGTATCCTTTGTCCAACTTGCATCATATAAACAATCATCTAGTATAACAAATGCATATGGATCTATATTTGTTTGACCATATGCTTCTTTTTGCTGTTGCATTTTTTTTACCATTATTTTTTGTCTTTTTACAGCATTGGAAATAATCTCAGGTGAAAATTCTTCGTGAATAAATAAGGGGGGCATTATTTGACTGTAAAATTGGTTGGCTCCTTCTGTTCCACTAATTACTGTTCCAACCGGTATATCTCTTTTATACCATAATAAATCTTTTGTTAAAAACGACTTTCCTGTGTTTCTTTTCCCAATCATTACTACAACACTTCCCTTTCCTATTTTACTCATATCAAATTTTTGTAGATTCAAACTTGACATTGTCTGCTTATTTTTTAAATAATAATTTATTTTTTTTGTTTAACCGAACATTATTAAGATTTTAAATATTAATATAATTTAATATGAATAATAAACCTAATAATACGGTTAAATCAAAAAATAATAATTATTCTTGTAAATGTAATCAATATGGTATCAACTTAACAACTTTTAATATACTAGCACCAGAATTATTATTATCATTTTGGAATCAATCATATAAGTTAGGAATATTATCAGATGAAAATGTTGACATTTTACTTGGACAAAAAAAAAATAATGTTCTAGATTTTATAAAAAAGCAAAATTCAGATATTTTTTGCTTACAAGAAGTATCTGTTCCTGTTGATAATACTGAAGAATATCAAGATGTATCACGTGAGTTTTACTTACCGTTTATTGAAAAATACGAAATAAATAATTTGAAAATCGCGAATTTTGCTTTTAAAAAAAACCCGTTGTATTATGATTACCCTTCTCACAAAGTAGATTCATTTAAAGATAAAAGATTTATAACCGATACAGGTGTTCTTACATTATATAATCCAACATTATTACAACATTTAGCTTCATTAAATTCGGAAGATTTTCCAGAGGATTTATCAGAATATCAAATTATGGTCAATCCTCCCAAAAATTACAATATAAAATCAAAAAAAATAAATAAATTGAATAACAAAAACACACAAAAAATTCAAAAATATATTGAAAATCCAAAATGTACTTTTTCTAAAAAAAGTAGATGTAAAAATAAGGCTATTCCAAAAGGCAGCCCTTTCACATTAGACAAATTTAAAATTATAGAAACTGGAGATATATTTTATGTGATTAATACACACATTATTATGAATTATCCTAGAATTGATAATCTTAAAAATGTAGTTAATAGAATAAGTTATGCTAAAAAAACATACCCGGATTTTTATAAATTTAAATGGACAAATACTATTATGGCAGGAGATTTTAATGGTGATACTGTTGAAGGAAATACTGGTGTAAAAAAATACACTTTACGAACACGGATGAAAAATGTATTTAGAGGATATAATGCAGATAGAGTATTATGTGGAACTAAAATACATCTAAAAAAGAGAATAAAAGGGGATATACCTATTATTAAAACACAATATGAAATTAAAAATAATGAAGATATACTTAATAATCAACAAATTGTAGAAAATGGAACACTAATATCAGACCATCAACCCTATTATATATATTTCTTTATTAACTAATAATTCAATAAAAAAATAAAAAGTTATGCTATTTATTTAGTTTCAACTAAACGGAATTTAGTAAATATACCATAATAAATAAAGACAATAAATAACCATAATCCACCTAAAATTAATGTCAATAAAACGTGAACTATTTTAAAACTGGGCATAATTCTGTAGACTGATATACATAAAATAACAGTTAATTCCAAAGCAATCAAAATAGCGATTACTATAACAGCTGTTAAAGTAGCATTGTCTATAATTTGTTCTTCCGTTTCTTGAAATTTTTCTGTTTTGTTTAAATTACTTAATACTCCTCCTGCGAGACCCCCTGCTAATAAAGTAATTGGATAATTCATATCAACCTTCATTTTTAAACATATGATTATATTTTTTATAAATATTAATATTTTTTTCATATAAAGTAATTTTACTAGAAATTAAAATAATAAAATACACGGTAACGAATTACAAATTAAAAAATGATTATTGGAGCTGGTATCGGCGCATTAGAAATTCTATTATTTATGGTACTTAGTTATGGAGCAAAAAGAATTGTTCCAAGTTTTAGAAATATTAATTCTGCTGCTTATTATTGGTTATGTATGACTATTTTGACTGGATTATGGGAAACTTCATATATTACAAATTATAGAGA
>Ga0129342_1000877_pt1 | contig 13280 bp, 16 predicted proteins | sample CPBDNA_5_FD_94426 | JGI IMG/M metagenome (GOLD analysis project Ga0129342, IMG submission 94426) | Freshwater to marine salinity gradient microbial communities from Chesapeake Bay, USA - CPBay_Sum_15_0.2_DNA | ecosystem: Environmental > Aquatic > Marine > Coastal | place: USA: Chesapeake Bay...
GAATAAGCCAACCTCCAGGAGACTCTGTGAGTTGTCCGCTGCCTGAACAGCCTTCAGCTCGTTAATGTTCAGAGTCCCTGTGAGGCTGGTGTGCAGGGAAGTTGGTGAAGAGGACTTTCCACGCATCGTCTGGAAAGTCCCCTCCTTTCGGAACCTCTGACAACACCAGTGTCCATTGCGGGCTCATGTTCCACCATTACTTTAATAAAAACCAGAAACAGAAAGGGTTTGATGTGAGTAGTAAAAACAACAAAGCAAAGAACTTCGTCCTTCAGATCGGAAGGACACGATATACCTATCGTGTCGCTGGGTTAACTGGCACGTCGAATCAGCAGGTCCAGCCGGTGGGGGAATGCTCCCCCCAATTTCTACCTCTGATCCGATCTGCGGTCCGTCGAAAGCCTGAAGATCTGAGAAAAGAGCTTCTCAGTGGAGTCACTGGTGCTGTGTCCCGTCAGCAGAACTTCTCTGACTGCGACATTTCGGTGATATTCTGATGCCGGATGCACCTTGGAAGAGGTTTGAGCGGTTCGTCGCAGGTGTATTCGGATCTGTCAGGAACTCCCTCAGTGGGGGTAACTCAAAGATGACCAGATCCGATTCCCTGCACGAGTCTCTCTTCATCTCCTGCAAACATACTAAGTCAGGTCACAAAAGTCTTCGTGACCTGCTCTCTGAAGAGTCAGAGAAGGCGGAAGCAGAGGGGAAGATTCCCGTCTGCGTGATTGGAATCAACGGAAGAGGCAAGAGCACTGTAGAGAACACGTTCGTTGCCATCCCTCTAAGGTACATCAGGAAGTTTCACGAGACCCCAATAACGTGGGGGGACGCCTTGAAAGGGTTAGACAATGAGTAGGCGAGCAACGCTGGAGGTCCTTTGCCAGTTCCTGGACGAGCTTGAAGCGGAGTTCAAACACAGAGACAGAATCGGTACCGGATTCAGACAACCTGCACGATCCGTAATAAGGATCTTCGTATCCCTCAGTCAGGGCGTAGCTCGTCGAATGCTTATTAAAGAAGTGAAAGATCAGGAATGCCAAGAGCAAAGAAGACTAAGCCAGCAACTGGAGAAGTTCAGGAGAGTGTGTGGAGCCCCTACGTCCACGGACTCAGCGTCACAGGATTGCAAACCTGGCTAAACGACAGGTTTGTCGCGGGTGCCAGGTACCTTGACAACCTTCAACCCATCGAGAAGTTCGAGCCAAAGTTTGTCTATGGTTCATACTTCCAGAGCTGCTTTGAAGGGTACGTCAACTCAGGGCACCAGCTCCGAGGAGCCCATGCCTGGCTGGACCGGGCCGTTCGTAAAGATAAGAAATTGTTCGGTCCACAGAAGCATAAGGACATCGGCTGGTGGTCCAGCCTGGCACTTGAACATTTCTACCTGTTCGTGGAACAGTACAAGAACGACAGGGACCTGCCACTGTCGGAAGTAACAGAAAGTGAAAGGAACCTGAGAGTTGAGATAACCCTTCCGTCAGACCGAAAGTTAATACTCAACACATACCTCGACGGAGAGGGCGGGGACGCCCTGATGTACGAGGGGAAGTGCAGATCAAAGATCGACAGGGAAGCCATAGCAAAGGAGATCCGCTGGGACCTTCAGTACAATGTCTACCTGCTGGCAAAGTACTCCTCCAGCGGAAAGCTCCCGGAAAGGGTATGGTACCAGACGAATCTGCGTCCATGTGGGTTTGGATACAGGGGTCCGTCAAAACGAAAAAACGAGTCCATGACGGAGTTCCAGCAACGCATCCTTGATGACATGAAGACAGATCCTGATAAGTACCTTTACAGGTTCATCGGGAGGCCAGCCTTGTCAGAGCTGGAAAGGTTCTGTCATGGATGTCTGTATCCAATGTTGGAAGCATTCCTCGACTGGTACGACTACAAAGTTAACCCTGAGGGGAAGGTGAATCGTTGGGACTGGGTAACTCCATACGGGTTGTTTAACCCGTTGCTCCAGGACATGAAAGAGGACTATCGCAACTACCGTCTGACCGGGTATCCGGCAGGCTTAGTGAAAAGGAAGAGGTAATGGTAAGAACATTCAAACGTAAGCCTGCTGCAAAGCCTGCAGCGAAGCAAACTGTCCGCTCGAAGAAGGCAGCACTGAGCAACCCGTTCCTTGTGGACAAGGACCGGGTACCTCACGGACGACTGATCCTGATCTACGGACCTCCAGGTATCAGTAAGACGACGACAGCCGCACATGCCCCCGGTTCCTTGTTCGTCTGCACTCACGACGAGCAGGGGATATACGAAGCTCTGGATGCGGGCGTCGTCCCTGCAGAACTGAAGGACTATGTCATCACTCTGGACCCTGCCTGTTCTAACGACGAGATACCCAGGGACACTGGACACCCAGGGTGGGTGAAGCTCATAGAAACAATGGACACCTTTCTGAAGGGGGGACATGATCGGAGAACTCTGGTCATTGACACCACCAGCGGACTACAGACGCTGTGCTTCCAGCACTGTGCATCTGTGCTCTACAAGGGAGACATGCTGGCCCAGGACGGGTTTATGAACTTCCAGGAAGGTTACCGGAAGGCAGCAGAGCAGTTTTGGAATGCAGAGTTTCTCTCACGGTGTAACCTACTTACCGCAGCAGGTTACAACGTAATTCTGTTGGCACACTCAAAGACATTCAGTGAGCCGAACCCAGGAGGGGACGATTTCCTGTGCTACACTCCCAGCCTTCATAAGGGTGGAAAGCAGGACAGTATTTACGAGTACACTACAAAGACCTGTAGTGCTATTTTTTACATGGGTACCCATACACGAGCGGAGGCAGAGAACGCTGGACGTAAGTCACGGCCAGGTGAGAAGAAGAAAGTCAAGACACACTACGGATTCATCGGAGTCCGAAGTGAAGGTTGGTTTGTTGCCAAGAACTGGTTCAACCTAAGAAACGATATCCCTATTGGAGATGACGCTGCAGAGACCTGGGCAAATCTTCAGAACCACGTTAACCTTAAGTAGAAAGAAGTAGAATGTCATTTTTCAAGAAGCTGGCTCAGAACCCAAACATCAAACGAAACCTGAAGACGGTTGTGCAGGGATCTTCAGACAGTCCGTACTCAGGACCTGACGGAGAGGTGGACGTCGTCCTGCTGAAGCTCGAAGACTTCGAAGCCAACGGAGTCCCCTGTTACTCGGTCACGTTCTCCGTAGACGATGGGAGTGACTTCCAGGGGCAAAAGCTCGGCATCTTCCACTACCTGAAGGGCAACGCTGCCTTCACAGAGGAAGAGCAGTACGCTCAACTGTTCGGCACCATTCAGGCACTTGGTGTATCGACCATTGGTCGGGAAGAGGAGTTGGAAAAGATAGAGATTGAACTGGAGCAACTCCTCAAGACGAGGCCGAGGTACCGACTGAGAGTCGTTGGTGCTCAGGAGAAGTATCCGGACGTCTCTATCGTCTGCAGTCTCGATGAAGGGGCTGAAGTGCCCTTCGAAGAAGAAGAAGAGGAAGTGGAAGAGCAGGAAGCTGTCGCTGGTACCGAAGAGTCCTGTACCGCTATCGGTATTCGTGCCGATGCCGGAGACGAAGAGGCTATTGACGAACTGAACAACTACTGTTCTCAGGCAGACCTTGATCCGGATGACTACGCCACCTGGCAGGATGTCGGGGCAGCTCTCGATGCTTTGGAGGACTCTGAAGAAGACTCTGAAGAAGACTCTGAAGAAGACTCTGAAGAAGAGGCTGAAGAAGAGGCTGAAGAAGACGACGACTGGGACGATGATGACGGAGATGATGATGGGTATGCAGAAGGACAGGCACCCTCCGACTGGGTTGGTTACACCTGCTGGTACAAACCACCTCGTCACCAGTCAGCGAAAGAGTTCGAGGTCACGGCTGGGGACGACGTCAACGGGTTCGTAAACCTGTCTGGAGATGCAGGAGATTTCGAAGATGTCAACGTCATCCTGATTGCAGAAACCCAGGAGGAGGCTGAGGCAGACGAATTCTGATCAGTTGTGGAAGTTACCGATGCACATAGCACCCACCTCTTCGGAGGTGGGTCTTTTCAACTAAGGAGCCTTCATGATTTCACTCGACTCAGAAGCCACAGGACTTTGGCCACAGGCAGAGACCGAAGCGTTTGCGTTCGGGTACTACTCGTCAGATTGTAATACCTACCAGGAGTACGTCAGATACATCGACCCTCTCACGAGAAAACCGGAAGCCCCGTGGAACAAAAAAACAGTAGATGATCTGCGTTACAGGATCAACAACGAAGATGCAGTCATCATGCAGAATGCAAACTATGACACGAAGATGCTGTGTAAGTCAGGCATCATCGACTGGAGAGACCCCTGCGAGTCAGAGTGGTGGGACAACATTGTTGAACTTCAGGATCTGATGCACCTGCATTACTCAGCCGATGCAGACTTTAAGGGCAGTCTGAAGAAGTTGAGTGCTAAGTACCTTGACGGAGCTGTATACGAATCCGAGGACGAACTGGACCGCATCGTCATAAGATGCAGGACATTCGCCAGGAACAGGTTGGAAGGCTGGAAGACTGCCAGTGCATCCACGATACCTCAGGCGATCAGCAGCGGAACCAGGAGTAACACAAAGTGGCACAAGATGGACATGTGGGTCCCGCTGGCCTTGACAAGGCATGTCTCTGAGTTAGAGCTGAGAGACTACTTCCAGGAGGACTACCCACTACTGCGGACAGTTATGTCCAAATACCTGAAGGAAGACTGCGTGAATACAATGAAACTCTTCCAGGGGTTCCTGTCTTCTCTCAGCGAAAGGTATGACAACGTAGACCAGTTGCTGACAATGAACAGAGAGATTGCCCCAGTCATCTGGTCTATGGAAATCGAGGGTGTCAACGTAGACAAAACAAACATTGATGCCGCCATCGAGTCCTGCGAATGCTGGATGGAAACTACGAAGAGAACATGCTTCCGGCTGGCGGGAGTATCCTCGTTCAAGCCTTCAGTCCTGCAGAAGGTACTGTTCGAAGACTTCGGACTTGAACCTGTAATGTTCACAGAGAAAAAACAGGAACCGTCAGTTGCTGGAAAGGCAATCCCGAAGCTGAAGAAGCAATGTGAGGAGCGTGGACTAAAGAAGGCAAACATCTTTCTGACGAACCTGCTGGCCCACGGGAAGTATGAGAAGAAGAAGCAGTATCTGGAGAGCTACAGACGTCTGTCATTCCGCAGCTCTACAGTGCCTTACGCATTGGAATCAGACGGGTATAGAGTCTTCGCTACACTGAAGGCAACCGGGACAGGCACGACCAGGTTTGTCTGTTACGATCCACCACTCCAGACGATTGAAAAGGCTAACAACCCATTTGAGGACGACTTCGAAGACGTTGCCAGAATCCTGAGTAAGTCACCAAAGCTGAGGTCTGTCTTCGGTCCACCAGAAGGATACTGGTGGTTCCCCATTGACTACTCTCAGCTCCAGTTGCGTGTATTCGCGGCAGCCACTAAGGACCCTGCCCTGATCCAGTCCTTCGATGATGGGTACGACTTCCACACGTTCATGGCAATGGCAATCTTTGACCTCCCTCCAGGCACAGAGCCAACTGCCGCCCAGAGAAGGATAGCGAAGAACGTCAACTTCGGATTCATCTTTGGTTCATCAGAAAAGAAGATCGACCTGACGGCAGGAAAGCCGGGACTGATGAAGTACGTTCTGCAGATGTTCCCAGGAGCCCACGAGTTCATCAAAGAGACGAAGGAGCGTATCGCAGGGGACGGTATCGTCTACACTCTGGGAGGGTACCCTCTACACATTCCACTGACAAAGAACCCGTGGAATGGAGAACTGAGTTACGCTGCCCACCGGGGAGTGAACTACATCGTCCAGGGAACTGAGGGAGAGATCGTGAAGAAGGCGATGTACCTGACACATAAGTACCTTCAGGAAGAGTACCCGGAAGGCAGGCTAACCCTTCAGATCCACGACGAGATCGTATACCAGACCCCAGCGAAACCACCTAAGAAGCATCTGAAGGCAATCTGTGATAGAATGGTCCACGCTGGAAGTCTGTCTGGTGTGAAGACCCCAGTTGACGTCGAACTCTGTAAGCATAACCTGGCATCGAAAGTGAGTGTGGTAGTATGAAGCTGTTAAACGCATTGAAGATAGATCATACCCCAGGAGACACAGACACAAAGGCTGAGTGTTTGTCCTGTGGGCATAAGGCAATGGAGGTCTCCAACGAGTCTCCACACCAATGGCAGTGTTGGCATTGTAAGGCGACCGGCAATGCTTACACGATCATCCAGAAGTTCTATGAGCTGCTGCCATCCCTGAAGAAAGAGGACGCAGTCTGGCTGAGGAACCTGAAGCCGGGCACTGGGCTGAAGGCGTATCGGACTGCCGGAGTCAAGCCGTGGAAGGGAACCTACGTCTGGCCGAACTACAATCAGGAAGGAAACATAACAGCCCTGTACACCTTACTGTCCTTTCAGGAGGACGGTAAGAAAAAGTACAGATGGAATAGTACCCCGAAACCATGCTCCAACCCGATCATAGGACTGGAGAACCTCAAGTCAGAGGGAGAGATTATCGTCACGGAGGGGCATTGGGACTACAATGTTGCCCTGACCCACTTCAACACGAAGGCGTCCATCCTGGGCCTGTGTGGTTCCGGGTTCCCTGCCAGGTTCCTGAGTATTCTGGAGAACAGGCCAGTCTACTTCCTCACTGACAACGACGAGGCAGGAGAGGCAGGGGTTCACAGCCTGGCAGTGAAGCTGAAGTCAGGAGGGACTCTTCCACAGTTCCTGGCGTACATTAACTGGGGAGAGATTACTCTTCCGTCAGGACCACCCCCGAACAAGTGCGATATCCGAGACCTTGCACAGGAGTACTGCTGATGACAGCCAGGTACCATATCAGACAAGCCGCAGAGAAGGACCTGGAGGTTATCTCTGCCATGCAGGCAACCCTGTTCCCTGCAAAGAAGGAACGGGTACCCGTAGATACCAAAAAAACGAAGTGGTGGTACTGCGTGTACGACAGGGATCTCCCGGCAGGGTTCCTCTGTCTGGAGATCTGCAGCTCTACGGTTGCATATGTCTCCAGGGTTGGTATACTGCCAGGGGCTCGTGGAAACAATCTGATGGTTCGCCTGCTAAGAGCTGCAGAGCTGTACCTGAAGAAACGGACAGACACCGTGATCCTGTTTAGTGACACGTTGCCGGATAACCCTGCCAGCATGAACTCATTCATTAAGTCAGGATGGAAAACGTCAGACCTCCCCTCACGTCTCTCCCTCCAGCGAAAGCCACCAGTAGTTTACTGGAGAAAGGAATTATGAATACGTTATTAGTACTCCTCCTGACCCTCGTTGATGCCAACCTTGAGCTGTTCCCAACACCGAGCCAGGAAGCGTATGAACGGGAGACCGTTGTCCATGTTCGTATCCATGATCAGGACCTGATCAGTAACACATTCTGGGGATGGATCGAGGGCGGAAAGGTTCTTTGTTACGTGGAGGAGCACTACGAGGAAGTACCAACACCCAGACGTGCAAACGACGTATACGTTGAATTCTTTGGGATGCCTGTCAAGGCAATGGTGTACCTTCCATACTCGGGAGCCAGAGTGTTCCTGCCACTGAAGTGGGAGGGGTTTCCATCGGGAAGGGAAGTTCAGTTCGCAATAGACTCAGCCATCATCAATGGCTGGGTCCCTGACAACAGTAAAGAAAGGGTGAATGATGATTAGAGCAGAAGTTGTTAACACGCGATCACGTCGTGTGCATATTACAAGTCTCCCAGAGGGGGTGATGGCAGTCACAGATGACGGGGATACAATAATACGTCAGCAAACTCCCGAAGGAAAAGACTTCTTCCTCTGTATTTCCGGTGGTTGTAATAAAGCTGAAACTGATGCACGAGGGTTCGACTTCTATACGGAGCATACTTCCTGTGAAGTAACTATATGCCCAACAGGGACCAGAGTAATTCTGACACAACAGTAAAGAAAGGACGAACCGTGTACAACTACAGAGCAACCGTCATCTCCGTATACGACGGAGACACCCTGACCCTGGACATCGACCTGGGGTTCCACATCACTGTCAGAGAGACCTTTCGGCTGGCTCGAATAGACGCTCCTGAACTCAGAGGTGGAACCGAAGGGTCTAAAGCTCGGGCAAGGGAAGCAAGAGACTTCCTCCTGTCCGAGGTTCCTCCTGGCACTGAGGTGGTAGTAACAACAGAGAAACAGGGGAAGTACGGACGGTACATTGCTGAGGTCCTCTACGAGTCAGGAGAAGACGTGTACAACCTGTCAAACCGGCTGGTCTCGAAGGGACTGGCGATCAATGTGAGGTACTGACCATGTGTAACGGACCCTGGGCGAATAAGGCTGTAGCTCTGTTCCTCTTCTCAGCGTGCATCACAGGGGCAGTGTGGAGTCTGGTACTACTGGGCAGCCTGATAAGCGGGCTGGTCAATACATTTGTAAACTGAAAGGAAGACGTTGTGAATCTTTGGGAGTACATTAAGCAGCACACCAAACGGGTAGACTTTGGTGCCATCTCTACGGTGAAGCCGAAGACCTGCCGGTCCTTCGACGAGCTGATTGAGATCTACAGGAAGGACCTGACGGTCACCCAGTCATTGATAGACTGTCTCGCCATCTCAATGGCGGTCCACATCGCCATCAAACTGGACAATGATCCGCTGTGGATCTACCTGGTAGGTGCCCCGTCGTCAGGGAAGTCTACCCTGTGTGAGTTACTCAGTTCGGACGAGCCGAACACGAGACCACTCTCAAAGTTCACAGGGCTGGTCTCGGGAAGTACTCAGGGGTCTCACCTGGTACCCAGTCTGCAGAACAAATGCGTCATCGTCAAGGACGGAACTCTGCTGATTGAGTCAACACCAGGGCAGCTTGCCAACGTCTATGGAGAGCTTCGAGACATCTTCGATGGTTCTCTGGAAGCCCACTACCGGAACGGGGTAACCGCATCGTTCAAAGGGATCTACTTCTCCATGATCATCGGCATTACAGAGGCTGTGTACTCTGTGAATATGTCTGCACTGGGTGCCAGATTCCTCCACTGTCGTCTGGAGACGGACAGAGACATTGAGCTGACACGAAACAGGTCGGCAGTCAACTCAATCCTGACAGACAGCCGGAAGACCCAGGCTGAGGGAGATGAAGAGGGCGACCATAGATCCTTTCCCTACCAGCGACAGTACACGGCAGGGTTCCTCTCCCACCTACATACTCGGATGCGAACAGAGGAGGTGCTTAGGCCCAGGTATGACAGGGAACGTATAGAGAATCTGATTCAGGCACTGGCAGACGTCATTGCCTGCTCCAGGGCAAAGGCTGCCACAGATGGAGACAAGATTTTGTACGAGTCAGTCCCTGAGAGCAGTACCCGGCTCGTAAAACAGCTCACAAAGCTGGCACTGTGCCTCTGCTACGTGTTCGGTGTAGACGAAATAACCAGAAGGATCGAGGGACTAATAACTAAGGTGGCAGTTGACAGCTCCCACTGCCGACAGTACTATGTACTCCGAACAATCGCAGAGGCACGGGGACTTAATCGGGCAGCCATAGCCACAAAGACTGGTATCCCTCTGGAGTCTACTGTCCAGATCATTAAAGAGCTTCAGTCTCTTAGTATCGTCACTGAAGACTACGAAGAGAATCGGAGAGGTCCTGGACGCAAGAACAAGGTGGTGACCTGCGAACCCTGGGTACAGACCTCCTTCCAAAGGCTGATCAACATCCAGAATGGAGAATCTGATGGGCCAAAAGTTCAGACCAATCAAACCAAAAAAACCAAGACGTTCAGGCGTAAGAAGAGATCGTTCCGGAAGGCGTCGTCGTAGAGTCCTTATCCGTGACGGATTCAAATGCAGGCACTGTCAGGAGATCCTTCCGGACCACCTGCTGGAGTGCGACCATGTAATACCACTCAGTCAGGGAGGTCCTGACGAAGATCACAACTGTCAGACACTCTGTAAGCAGTGTCACCTTGAAAAGAGAAAGGTAGAGGGGTAATGAGTGATACACCGACGAAATGTGCAGAAGACATACAGACGGCAGCCCAGTGGTGGGACGAGATCCAGCTCCGTCCAGGGTTTAAGGAACTGGTCTGGACCAGGAACGCTCTGTTCTGGCACGCAACCAACACCCCCCTGACTCTGCTGGAACGGGAACTTATTAAAGAGTCAATCGGGACACTGGAAGACATTCTCAGGCGTCCAGCGACTATCGCAGACATCTTCTTTCCTAAGGAAGCTCTGGAGGTTAAGTTCCAATGAAAGCCAAAGATCTTTACAGGTGTGCTCAACTGGCAGCCAGTGTCTACGATGCTCGGTACGATCCAAAGAGCCCACTGTCGGCATCGAGCCAGAGGCTATTCAACAACCACCATGCCGTTGTCAGATCAGTCCCCCTGAAGCGTAACCTGATCGGAGCTGAGGGGTATCTTCATGTGGCTTGCTGGGAAGACGAAGACACCGTTGTCTACGCCTTCAGTGGAACAAGGGACCTGGAGTACTGGCTGTACAATCTGGACCCAGGAGACAACAAATATGGGAACCACGCCGGGTACGATAACCTGACCAGGCATGTGATGTATCACCTCGGGCGTCTGGGGTGGTTCTCTTCAATCAAACGAAAGACGGCATACCTCACAGGGCATTCTGCCGGAGGTGCAGTCGCAGTCCTGGCAGCCGAGTACCTCCACAGGGACAGCCCAACCGTCGTGGACTTTGGAACACCCAAAGTCTTCCGGAGACGGTCAGGATACGTGCCAAAGAGATACAGGTTCCAGAACCCCTGGGACATCGTACCCTGCACTCCCCTGGGGGTACTCGGTCCACTCAAAGGGTTCACCCACGGGTGTCCTCCAATCTGGGTGACAGGTGACGGTCTCCTGGAGAAGGCTCCCAGGTTCCGAACATTACGGATAGCAGCCAGATACGCCGCATCTGTTGTGAGGTTGAGACTCACAGATAAGATCAGGGAGGAACACTCAATGGCAGCCACCTACCTTCTGGGTGTCCTGCAGGACCTCAACGACCTGGAGACCTTCCTATGTCTGGAAAAGTAATACCACTCCTACTCCTCCTCCTTCTTCCAGCGAGAACCGAGGCGACTCCTGAACGTGTCCATAGAGTATTTGGGTACATCTGTCCTGGTGCGTTCTGCCCGGTGGTCTGGTCCCCCCTGGGGTCTACTGTGTGCATCAACACGGTAGGTCAGGACGCATACTTCCTGACCTGTTGTCACCAGTGGGAAGACGTACAGAAAGCTCAGGTAGAGGTTAATGGCAGTAAGGTCCCCCTGATACCTGTCCTGAAATGGGCAGACATGAACGGGGATGGTCTTGTCCTCTGCCGGGCACGCCCACCAACAAAGCCGTATGTCGTGCCAGTCCGGACAACCCAGGTACAGGTTGGAGAGAACCTGTCACTCATGGGCTGGGCTGGAGGAACACAGCGGAGAGTCATCAGTGCCGTCGTTGTCCGGACTAATCCAGTTGAGATCTTCACCAATCCAGGCAAACCCATCCCAGGAATGTCTGGAGGACCTGTCCTGGACTCTAAAGGGTACCTGGTAGCTCTGGTATCAGCATTCATCAACCAACCCCCACAGGACGGAGTCCATCTTCCAGTAACTCACATCCTTCCCGGCATGACTCGGTACTTCGCCTCTCTGAAGCCTTCAGAGGAGCCACCAGTCCCTCAGGAAGAGCCTAAGACAGTCGAAAAGGACCAAGAGGACCCTCCGAAGGAAGACCCCCCTCAGACGGTCCCACAGGAGCCCACAGAGCCTGATACGAAAAACACTGATAAACCTGCAGAACCAGAAATTAAACCAAAAAAACTGGGGATTCTGTCTGGTATACTTAATGCAGCAGGAAATGTGCCCTGGGGGGATATCGCGTCCCTGGCCCTGCTTCTGGGAACGGGAGGAGGTGCTACCGTGGCGGGTGGCTGGGCGGGATGGAAGATCATCAAGGCAGGGCTGGGAGTATTCCGAGCCCTGAAGAGACGTAGTCCGGGGACGGGAGGTTCCCCGGCAGAGGAACGGTTTCCTGTACCTGAACGACAGTCTGAGTACCCTCAGCCAGGACGAGACACTTCTGAGCTTGAACAGGTCCTCAGTCTTCGACAACAGGAGGTCCGTAACCCGTTATATGACGCTTTTTTCGGAGTTGCTCTCGAAGACGAACATCGAAGCAATCCGGATCAGTCAATCAGAGAAGCCTGGGACGCTGCACGACGTCGGTTCGAACAGGTCGCTCCTCTATCAACAAAGACGACGGAAATCACTAAACTCAAAACCGAGTCCTAAAGAAAGGTCATGACATGCCACACGTAGCACAGGGACAGTTCACAGGTGCAATCACTGCATTCAAGAACACTCACATTCAGCTTGCCATTCGTCCATGTATCGACATCATCACGGAGCTGGTAGGCAACGACGAGTTCAAGAGCAGGGCCGGTACAGACGACAGTACCAAGGCTCACTTCATCCAGCTCATTCAGAAGGCAGACCAGGCACGACGTCTGATTACTTACAACGCTGAGGGTGTGGACATCAAGACGGTGGTCGATGTTGACTCCAGCCTGACCGAGTCTCTGAAGCCACTGGCGACAGACACAGTCCAGCTCGGGTCCACCCCGGACGTCGAGATCCCTTGGAGGTTTGACGGTACAGATCCGAACATCCCTCTGTGGTCAGAGCTGCACTTCCGAAACGGAATCGGGGGCGTCCTGTACCAGTCCATCTGCAGCATCGTGGTTGCCTGGACTCGCCTGGAGTCTCGCAACAGGAGCCACATGATTACTGTCAATGACAGTCTGCGAATGTGGAGTCACCTGCAGAGCTTCTACGATCTCTGTGACCGACTTCTGGGAGTAGAGAATCAGGTGGACCTGGCCCAGCCTCTGGCAACAGACGAGCCATCGAACGTGGTACCTCCTAACCGGCTGAACGAGTCTGTCATCAGTCCTGGCAGCAGTGTTCAGAACACTCAGCGTAACCCAACAGCCTCAGGACAGTAATGAGTGACTTCCTGACACTGGCACAGGATCAGGGGGACTGGGCTGACAGGACGTTCGGCCCTTCCCGCGATCCCCTCGGTGCTTTGAGGCATCTCGGAAAAGAAGTCTCCGAGACGATAGACGCAATACGCAATGGTGAGTCACGAGAAGAGATCGAGATGGAGTTTGCCGATCTCCTGATTCTTATCCTGGACTCCAGCAGACGCTGGGGGCTGAGTGCTCAGGAGCTTGTCTGGGCAGCACAGGACAAGA
>Ga0129342_1000880_pt1 | contig 13258 bp, 12 predicted proteins | sample CPBDNA_5_FD_94426 | JGI IMG/M metagenome (GOLD analysis project Ga0129342, IMG submission 94426) | Freshwater to marine salinity gradient microbial communities from Chesapeake Bay, USA - CPBay_Sum_15_0.2_DNA | ecosystem: Environmental > Aquatic > Marine > Coastal | place: USA: Chesapeake Bay...
CTGATATCTGTTTTACCATAAAACATAGATTGTAATCGGTTATATTTTTCATTTAAAATACTTGAAAAAGGGTTAATCACCATAACAGACAATATACCAAAGACAAAAAAACATATTAGGCTAGGGGAAAGCATTTTCCATAAAGATAAACCTGCGGTTCTTGAGACTACATAATAGTTATTTTTGCGCCATTGATTAAAGCAAGATATAGAACCTATTAGTACAGCAAATGGTAAGATTTTTTCTATGTTTCCGGTAATTTTCAATGAAGCCATTACTAAAATATCTATCAATTCAGCTTGTTGAAGATGGTTTACATTAATTTTGTTAGAACTTCGTCTAAATAATTCAACTAAATCAATAAAAAAAATTAAAGTTAAAAGAGAAAACAGAGCAATTAAAAAATATTGTATTAAATTTCTTGTAAAATATTTATACAGAGTTAACGGGTGATTTTGTCGAAAATACATTAAATTTCAGTTTGATGATTGTTATAAAATAATTTATTTTTTTTTAGTAAAATTAAACTTATAATAATTAAGGAAATTGGTAAAATATACATTAGAGGTAAAACAGTTATATTAGTATGAACTGCATTTTTAACTACTATAAAAATTGTTTGGATTATTAGTATAATACCAATAGCAATGCTTTTGGGAAAAACAGCTGATTTTCTTGAAAAGTTAACCTTTAAAACAGTAATCATTAAGAATAAAACAAACACTAAGGGTAAAAATATTATCATATTTCTGTAATGAGCTTCTGCAAGTAATTTTCCTTTTTTCATGTCTTGCTTTTTTGCCATGTTTATCAGTTCAAAGAAACTGTATTCATTGTACTCTATTACTCTTTGAGCAACAGCATCAGTTTGATCTTTTTTAATTTCGATACTATACCTTTCAAAATTTAAAATAGTCGTCTGCCCTTTTTCATTTGTTGTTAACTTTGTTCCGTTATTTAGAATTAAATTAACCGTTTCATCTATGACTATAGAACCACTCTTGGAATAATATTCAACTTTATTTGCAGGGTCTGATTGATCTTTTATAAAAACTTTTTCTAATAGGTTATTATTTGAGTTTCCAATAAAAATTGTTTGCGTTTCATTTAAATCTATAAAAACATTATCTTTTAAAAAAAAATCCTTAGAGCTATTCCTAATATCATTTTGTAAAATTTTAAAATCTTTATATGTGTTTGGTAAAATAAAATGTGATATAAAAAATAAAATTATTGAAGCTATTATGGCTACCAATATTCCTGGTTTACTTATTTGTATCTCACTCATACCTGAGGATTTCATAACTATAATTTCTTTATCATTTTCTAGTTTCATATAAGAAATCATGCATCCTGCAAAAGTTCCAAATGGCAAAGCTATCAAAAGCCAACTGGGGAAACTGTATAAGGATAATAAAAAAAAATCTGATAAACCTCCTCCTTTATCTATTATTAATTTAATGTTCTTAAAGGATTGGCTTAACCAAATAACCCCAATAAAAACCAAAGTTGAAACCAAAACGCTTTTAATGGATTGATTAAATATATATTTGGTCAAAATCATGAATTATTCTTTTAAAAAATACATAGTTCTTTAAATGCTGTATTTATTAATATATTCTTAATAATAAAATAATTATAGCAATATTTAACTGAGGATAAAAATGGTTATTAATAATAGGTTTATTAAATTTGCATATGAGAAAAACAACAAAAATTTAAAATTTAAAAATGATAATTTAGTACATGTCATATTTTATTCTGAGAGTAATTCCCTTTTATCTTCTTTATTAGAAAAAGATAAAGATTTGTTAAAATTTTTTGAAAAAATAATAAAAAACAACTCTACAAACAAGTTTTTGATTAGAACTGAGAAGGGTAATTTTTTATTAGTTAAGAGAAAGGTTGAAAGCCAGGATTTAACAAATAAATATTTAGAGGATTTAGGGGGGACTATATTCAATTCAATTAAGTCTATTAGTTGCAATGAAGCAAAAATATACGAAAACGATGACAAAATTAGTAGACAAATTTGTTTAGGTATATTGTTGGGTTCCTATAAGTTTAATAATTATAAAAAAATTAAATCTAAAGAAGTTATTGATTTAAAAAAAATAGTTGTTGTGGCAGAGGAAATAAAAAATTACCCAAACCTATTCCAAGAAATAATAAATCTTGCTCAAGGCGTTTTTACTGCAAGAGATTTGGTGTGGCAGCCACCTAATATACTTTATCCATCCTCTTTTGCTGAAGAATGTAAAAGGTTAAAAAAAATAGGTATAAAGGTTACTATACTAAATGAACAACAATTAAAAAAAATAGGAATGGATGCTTTACTTGCTGTTGGAAGAGGGTCAAGAAAAGAAAGTAAGGTTGTTATAATGGAATGGCTTGGTGGCAACAAAAATAGTAATCCCATGACATTTATAGGTAAGGGAGTATGTTTCGATTCTGGAGGGCTATCATTAAAACCACCAAAATCAATGGAAGATATGAAATGGGATATGGGAGGTGCTGCGACCGTTACGGGTTTACTAGAAACTGTAGCCCTTTCAAAACTTAAACATAATGTTATTGGTATTCTGGGCTTGGTTGAAAACATGCCAGATGGAGATGCTCAAAGGCCCGGAGACGTGGTTAAGTCAGTATCAGGGCAAACAATTGAGGTTTTAAACACAGATGCAGAGGGAAGATTGGTTCTTGCAGATCTTTTATCATGGGCAGAACAAAAATATAAGCCAAGGTTTATGGTTGATTTAGCAACATTGACAGGTGCTATGATAGTTGCTTTAGGAAATGTGAGGGCTGGGTTATTTTCAAATGATGAAGCAGTTTCTAAAGCTATTTTTGCTTCAGGAGAAATTACAGGTGAGAAAGTCTGGGCTATGCCATTAGATGATGATTATGATAAATTAATTAAAACAGAAATAGCTGATATGAAAAATATTGGAGGTCCTGGAGCTGGTTCAATAACAGCAGCTTGTTTTTTAAAAAGACATGTGGAAAAAACTCCATGGGCTCATTTAGATATTGCCGGCGTCACTTGGAACAACAAATCCTCACCATCAATTCCTTATGGAGGGGTAGGTTGGGGTGTACGGTTGCTTTATCATATGATAAACCAAAATCTCAAATAAAATTTATTTAATCAGCTTGATTATTGAGTTTAATGTATATATGAAGATAGTTAAATTTTAGGAGATATCAATGGCTATTGAGAATACTTTGTCAATAATTAAACCCGATGCTACAGAAAGAAATTTGACTGGTGCTATAAATCAAAAATTAGAAAAAGCTGGTTTAAAAATTGTCGCACAAAAAAGAATACATTTATCAAAAAAAATAGCTCAAAAGTTTTATGAAATACATAAGGATAGACCCTTTTATAATGATTTAGTAAATTTTATGATTTCAGGTCCAGTTGTTGTGCAAGTTTTAAGGGGTGAAAATGCTGTTTTAGTAAACAGAGAAGTAATGGGCTCTACTAATCCGGCTGATGCTAAAGAAGGCACAATTCGAAAAGAGTTTGCAGTTAGCATAGAGGCAAACTCTGTTCATGGTTCAGATAGTTTAGAAAATGCTAAAAATGAAATTTCATTTTTCTTTGCTGGTATAGAAATAGTAGAATAAGCTAGTCTATCAAACTAGAAATATTGCCATTAATGCAACAATAACAATAACAGATATTGTTGTATAAGTTGTATATTTTAAAAAATTGTTATAAAACTCTTGATGTTCCTTTGTTTCTTTGTCCAATTGTTTGTTCATTTCTTTCTCCTTAAAAAAAATTAACTAAAATAATTTTAAATTTTAAAAATTCCATCCATCAAAAATAACTTTTTTGTTGTGTCTATTTTCTACCATTGAACCTATCAAAAAAGCTTGGTAACCAGAATTTTTTATATCATTTATCACATCATTAACATCTTTTTTGTCTACAAAAACAAGCAACCCAATTCCACAATTAAATGTTTTTACCAATTCATACAAAGAAATATTAGCTTTTTCTTTTAGCCATTGGAAGAGTGAAGGTAATTTATATTTGTTCATATCAAAATTTAATGTGAGTTTATTATTAAAGGATCGAGGTGGGTTTTCAATAAGTCCACCTCCTGTTATGTGACAAACTGATTTAACTTTATTGCTCTTATTCGCTGCTAAAAAGGCATTGGTATATAGAATTGTAGGTTGCATAAATATTTCAGAATAAGTTTTTGTTTCATCAAATTCAGCTTTTTGAAATATATCAATTGAATGCTTTTCAATAATTTTTCTTACTAATGAATAACCATTTGAATGAAGTCCGCTGCTAGATATAGCAATTACGCAGTCATCTTTTTCAACCTTCTCTCCATCTAAAAGGTTTTTCCTTTCAACAGCTCCAACGCAAAACCCTGCCAAATCAAAGCTATTTTTTTCGTAATGACCCGGCATCTCAGCAGTTTCTCCACCGATTAGAGCACACCCTGACTCTTTGCATCCTTGAGCAATTCCTTGAATAACCTTTATAGCAACTTGACGATCTAATTTTCCAGTAGCGTAATAATCCATAAAAAAAAGTGGTTTTGCTCCCTGAGCTAAAACATCATTTGCACACATTGCAACCAAGTCAATACCTATATTAAAGTATGATTTTGTTTTGATTGCTAATTGTAATTTAGTGCCAACACCATCAGTACTTGAAACTAGTAAAGGGTCTTTTAAGCCTGTTTTTTTTAAATCAAATAATCCTCCAAAACCTCCTAATTTTGCACTGGTTCCATTTATAGAGGTTGCCTCCGTGATAGAAGAAATTTCAGAAACAAGTTTATTACCTTCATCAATATCAACTCCAGAATCTTTATAAGTTATTGATGAATTTTGATTAGCAGAAAAATCTTTAGTCATAAAATAAATCTTTATTTAAGTTTGATATAATAATAATTAAAAAATTATTAATATTTTAAAAAGTTCTTTAAATGATATATCTATGTTAACGATACTTATCAATTAAAATATCTGGTGTATTTTAAATGGGACTAAAATATTTAGGTTTAATTTTTTTTATTTTTATAAAACTTTTTGTTTATATACCATTGTCGTTTGGTTTAACAGAAGATGATTGTAAGAATTCTCCATTTTACATAAAAAATATTAAAGTTGATTTAACAAAAACATCTATTAACGAAGCTAGATCAGAAGCTGAGTTAAAAATAAAACTATTAGGTTTTAAAAGACTTATGAAAAGACTGATAGTTAATGAAAATGAAATCAAAATTAATAATTCAGTAGTTTCTAATTTAGTAAGCTATTTTAAAATAAATAATGAAGCTAATAGTGATACCAGATATTTAGCTGATTTCGATATTTGCTTTAATAGATTGTCAGTAATAAATTACTTTCGTGAAAATAAAATATTGTATTCAGAAACATTTAGAGACTCTATTTCTGTTTTGCCTGTTTTTAAGGGTCTCAGGGGCTTCGTAATGCTTGATGAAAATGATAGTTGGTTTCAAAAGTGGAAAAAAGAGCTTGAATTAAATGATGGTCTTGTGAAATTAGAATTAGTAAAAGGAAATTTTTACCTAAATAGAAACTTAACCTCTAATTTATTTTCAAATACCAATCAAAAACTTATTCAAAAATTAATTATAAATGAGGAAACAAACGCTTTATTAGTAGTACTTGCTGAACCAGTTTTAAAAACTGATGGAAAAACTTATTTGTCAACATTTGCTAAATTTTATAATGATGATGGGAATTTGGAAAATACTATTTATAGAAACTTGATACCTATCAAAAGAACTTCTTCTATATATAATATTGATGAAAACTTACTTAACCAAGAAGTCTTAAAAATAATTAATTCAATTCAAAATAATTGGAAAAAAAACAACTTAATAAATACATTAATAACTGAAAGTGTTGATTTAATTATACCTATTAATAAATTAGTTTCTACTAATACTATCAAAGAATTTTTGTTTAACGATAAGGTTTTAAATGTAACGTCTACAGAAAAATTTCTAGATAGAGGATTAATAAAGATTGAAAATGAGATCATTTACTATAATCAAAAGTCTATGACTTCTTTTAATGAGCTATCTAGAAGTTTATTTGGATCTTCAAAAAAGCTTAGATATAAGAGTGATGTCCAAGTTAAACAGAAAGATATAAGCATATGGCCTTCTATATTAAAAGAGTTAGAAAGCTTACCATTTGTTTTAGAAGTGAATGTCATTTCACTGTCAAATTCATCTGGTAGAATAATTGTAAAATTCATGGGCGATAAGAAGACTTTTTTTCAAGCAGCTAACGAGAAAAAAATTGTTTTTAAAGATTATAATTCTGGTCAATATATACTTGTTAAAAAATAAAAAATGAAAGTTTTAATATGTCAGATACTAAAAATATTTTAACTTTTAAAAATATTTATATTTATATTTCTCTATTTATTGCTTTTTTAGCTTTAATTTATATATTCGAAGTTTTTAAGCTTTTTGTAATAGCTTTTATAATTGCTTATTTAACAAATCCGATAAAATTATATTTTGATAAATATCTTAATAAGACTTTTTCAAGTTTTGTTTCAATTATACTTTTTGTTTTAGCTTTTTTATCTACGTTGATTTTAATTCTCCCAATTATAATTGAACAAATTCAAAATTTAATATTAGTGTTGCCAACATATTTATCTGAAGTTCAAACTTTGATTAAAGAACTTAATAATAAATTTTTATTTAGCGATAAAATTAAATCTATTGATATTTCACTGTTATTTAAACCTCTTTCAAATAGTTTTTTGAGTTCAGGAAATGATTTAATAAATAGTAGTATTGAGTTTTTTAATAGCTTTTTTAATATGATCTTAATCTTAGTAATTAGTTTTTATATGAGCTTAGAGTTTAATAAAATTAAATCTTTTTTTTATGATTTAGCCGAAAAATCTCGTTTCGAAGACTTTCAGAAACTAATTACAGAAATTGATCAGGTTTTATCAAATTTTCTAAGGGGACAAGGCTTAATTTGTATGGTTTTGTCAATTTTTTATGCGACATCATTATTTTTTGTAGGCATAAAATTTGGCATTCTTTTAGGAATTTTTTCGGGTATTATATCATTTATTCCTTATGTTGGAGCATTTCTTGGAGGTGGTCTAACTCTAATTCTTGGTTTTTTCCAGTTTGGTTTATCAACAGAAATGCTAATTTTATTATTTATTTTTTTAACTGGTCAATTACTAGAAAGTTATTATTTAACACCTAAATTCGTTGGGGATGCAATAAATCTAAATCCTCTTTGGATTATCTTTGCTCTTTTAACGGGTGCATATTTATCAGGTTTCGTAGGTGTTTTAATATCTTTGCCAACTGCAGCTATTTTTGGTGTCTTGATAAGACATTATTTCATAAAACTTTTTTAGAGACACTGTTTCATGTCTTTTAAAATAAGGAAAATTGATAAGAATTCATTTAACAATCAATTAATACTACCCCTAACTTTTAAAACTATCAAAAATAGAGAGAATTTTATAGTTTCTAGTTGTAATGAATCTGCAATTAAATTAATTGATTATCCCAATATATGGAAAAAAGAAACCAATTCAATACCTGCAGCCATTATATATGGACCTAAAGGATGTGGTAAAACACATTTAAGCGCTATTTTTAAGGAAAATAATAATTCAATTTATTTGTCTGAATTATCTTCATTGCATTTAGATTTAATCAAAAGTAACAGTACTTTTGTTCTAGATAATTTTTGTCCTAGTTCAAATTATAGAGCTGAAATTGTAATGCATTTTTTGACTAATCTTAATAACTCAGATGGTGCAGTATTGTTTTTATCTAGGTATTCTCCTCATAAAATGGATTGGGGCTTAGAGGATTTAAATTCAAGAATACGAAGTTTAATATCTAGTGAAATTAAAGTGCCTGATGATGTGTTGCTATATTCTTTTATGGTTAAATACTGTAACGATAAAAAACTATTTTTAAAGGACAAGCACATTTTTTATATTTTACAAAGAGTAGAACGAAGTTTTGAAGCTATAATTAATATAATAGATAAAATAGATTTATATTCTTTAAAGAATAAGAAAAAAGTTACATATAAGTCTATAAGATATGTATTAGAGAATTAATCGTTGGATTAAAAATTTATTTTTTTAATTTTTTTATTCATAATAGTAAATGCAAGTTTACCTTCTAATAATAATTTAACATATTTGCCGAATATTTCATTTCTCCAACCGTTAAATAGTTTTTTATTATTTTTATCATTCTCAGATAGAATTTGTCTTAAATCATCAGAACTTGCAATCAACCTTTCAGCTAATCCACTTCTTTCAGAGCAGTACATAAGTAAAAGTTTTAATAACTCCAGACTAGATTTATCAAAATCTTGCTTTTTATAATAGGTAGTTGTTTGGGGCCAATATTCGGGGGCTACAGTGCTAGATTTCTTAACCGTCTTTAAAATTTGATGAAGATCATTATCAGATAAATTTTTAGAAACACCTCTTATTTTTTTTAATTTTTCTATTTTTTGTGGTTTTAAGATAGCAATATTGACTAAAGTGTCATCTCTAATTAACCAATTTCTAGGGATATTTCTTTTTTGGCACTCGACCTCTCTCCATGAAGCAAGATCTTTTAAATAGTTAAGCATTTCTCCATTGGATTGTCTAACCTTAATCTTTTCCCAAGTTTTGCTAGGTTCAACAACATACAAACTTTTATCATTGAGATATTGCAACTCTTTTTTTACCCAATCTTCTCGCTCAAGATCATCGATTAATTTTGTGATTATAGGATAAATTTTGATTAGATAAGTTACATCACAAATAGCATAATTTAATTGTTCTTGGGATAACGGTCTTTGAAGCCAATTGGTAAACTGATTTTCTTTGCTAATTGATTTTCCTAAAAATCGACTTACTAATTTTTCATATCCTACTTGATCTCCTAACCCACAAAACATAGAAGCAATTTGAGTGTCATAAATTGGCTTGGGCAATTTACCAGTTAAGTTAAAAAAAATTTCTAAATCTTGTCTTGCTGCATGAAAGACTTTCAATATAGATTCATTAGCAAGTAAATCCCATACAGGTTTCATATCAATACCTGACAAGGGATCTATAGCTGCAGAAAAACTTTCTCCTGCAATTTGTACTAAACATAGTGATGGATAATAGGAGTTTTCTCTGATAAATTCAGTATCAATTGCTAATACTTTTTCTTTTATACATTTATTATAAAAATCTTTTAATGTATCATTATCAGTAATAATAATATTCGAGTTGTCCATATTTATTAACTTAAATTATATTAACTGGAAAACAACATTATTTATTTTTAAATAAAAAACCAAACTAAGAGATGAAATTGATGCCAATAAAAAGTTTTTATTTTTTTTTAATAATTTTATTAAGTTTTTACATTAAGAATGTTTGTGCCGAACTTTTGCCTCATAAAGCATCATATTCACTAAACGTACAAAATATAAAAGATGGAAGTTTCCTTGAAGGTGGGCAAGGACAATCTTATTTCGAAATATCGAAAACCTGCGAAGGTTGGAATGTTAAAGAAGATTATGTTCTGATCTATGAGTTTCCAAATAAAAAAATGTCTAATAGTTTTTCTACTTATTCAACCTTTGAAAATTTTTCTTCGACTAAGCACAGTTTCGAATTGAATGATAAAAGTGAATTAAGTGGCGAAAATGCCTATCAGGGGTATTTGGAAAAAAAGAAAAATAATATTAGCGGTACTTTAATTAAAGAAAATATTAAAAATTTATCTTTTAATAAAGATGTCTTGTTTCCTATAGAGCATTTAAAAAAAATAATCGAAAAAGCTGAAGCGGGAGAGAAATTATATACAACAAAAGTATTTTTTGGAAATGAAGAAAAAGATTTTATAAAAACAGTCTCAACATTTATAGGAAACAGAGCAAACGCTAGACCCTTAGGCTTTGATTACATAGCTAATAATGAAGTTTGGAAATTGAAGATTTCATTTTATACTAACAATTCTAAAAAGGGAAATCCAGACTACGAAATAAAGTTAGAGCTCGATCAAAATGGCGTTGCTCATTATTACGAAGTAGACTATGGAGACTTTGAAATAAAAGCTAACTTAAAAAGTTTTGAAGTTATAGATGAAAAAAAATGTAATTAAAAAACTATTTGATTTTGGCTTCTTTAAACAAAACATGTTTGCGAACCTTAGGATCATATTTCTTTAGTTCTAGCTTCTCAGGCTTAGTTCTAGGATTTTTCTTAGTTACATAAAAAAAACCTGTGTCTGCAGTACTCAATAATTTAATCTGTAGTGTAGCTGGTTTAGCCATGACATTCTCCTAATATTAGCCATAATTTATGTAATTTTTCGTTAAAGTCAAGTTTAGAAATTTTTATTTAATATTGGCGTTTTTTTTACGTCGATAGATTTGTCTTTTACTTATGCCATCAGACCATTTTACTAAAATACTTCCTGTTGTAGGAACAACTTCAATAATCTTTACTTTGAACTTCATCCCTATATTAAAAATAAATCCATTATTTTCACCCGTTAATGACTGTTTTTCAGAATTATAAATATACCAATCATTTGGTAATTCTCTTGTTGGTAGTAACGCATCCGCTATTCCATCATCTATAGATACAAAAACACCAAATTTATGAACTGATATTATAATACACTCTACAATGTCATTGATTCTTTCTTGATATAATAATGAAATCAGTCGGTCCATTGTTTTCCGCTCTGCAACTATAGCACGTCTCTCTGTATTTGAAATATGTTCGCAAATTAGATCTAAATTATCACTGATATTTGAGTCTATATTTTTTTTATTTTCAGTTTTTGTGTCTATTATTTTTATGATTTGTCTATGGATCATTAAATCTGCATAACGTCTTATGGGCGAGGTAAAGTGGACATAATTTTTAAGAGCTAGACCAAAATGTGATTTATTAAGATGGTTATATTTTGCTTGAGATTGACTTCTTAAAACTGATTGATTTATCATTTCATAATCAGGTGTTTGTTTAGTTACTTCCAGTATCTTATTCATTAATGATGGATGTGGTACCTTTCCTATTAAGTGTTGTCCTAAAGGTATGCCTATTAAATCGATAAGAGTTTTATATTTTTCCTCGCTTGGAGGTTCATGAATACGATAAATTGACTTTAAATTATATTTTTGAATTTCTTCTGCTGCGGCTACATTAGCTAGTATCATTAATTCTTCAATTATTTTGTTGCTTTTCAAGCCATAAACTTTTTGTACATTTATTGGCCAGTTTTGGTCATTAAACAAAATCTTTTTTTCAGGCAATTCAAGATTTAAAGCACCTCTTTTTGCCCTTATTTTGTCTAGAATAAGGTAAACTTGATATAAAGATTTTATAACATCCAATATTTCAGGATCATAACTCTCAGAAGATATTTTATTATCAATGATGTTTTCTACTTCTTCGTAAGTTAGGCGTTTTTTTGAATTAATAATAGATCTAAAAAATCTATGAGATAATTTTTCACCTTTTTTATTTATTATTATTTCAACAGTTAAACAAAATCTATCAACATTAGGTTTAAGAGAGCAAAGTTCGTTGGATAATTCTTCTGGAAGCATTGGTATTACAAGATTTGGTAAATAAACAGAATTACCTCTTTCTTTAGCTTCTTTATCCAAATACGAATTTGGTTTAACAAAATAAGATACGTCTGCTATAGAAACTAAAACTTTCCATGTTCGATTGTTTATTTTTTCGACATAAACAGCATCATCAAAATCTTTTGCATCTTCACCATCAATAGTAATAAATGAAACTGAGTTTAGATCACTGCGGCCAACTTTATCAATTGTGTTTAAAAGCTTAATTTCATTTTTTATATTTTTGTCAAACTCGCTTTTTATATCATTTTCTTTTATGGCAAGGTAGGAGATAGTTTTAGGATCAAAAGAAGATCCTATTATTTCCAATATTTCAGCATATACCTTTTCATTTTTATTCCTAGAGTTATATTTTCTATTTCTCTTAATTTTTTTGATTTTAATTTTATTTAAAACCTTAGCCGATAGTATTTGAGCCCTAACAATATCACCCTGTTTAATAGAATTGTCTTTAGTAATTATTGGCTCTATTGTTTCTTTAGATTTCAAACCTCTTTCTATTTCTTTTAGTATAAATTTTTTTTTTGAATTTAACTTAACTTCTGCAAAAAATTCTTTTCTTTCTACGTTAATTTTTTTAATTATTTTTTTTGTTGTCCAAACTTTATTTTTTAAATGAATTTCTACTAAAAGATGATCACCTAAATTAAAATTATTACTGTCTTTATTTGAAGCAATTTCTATTTGATCAATAATTTGATCTTTTTCAAGTACCCTCCCAATGGCATAGCCATCGTTATCTAGTGAGATTACTTTTACTGATAAAATTTTTGTAATTTTTACTATTCCACTAATATATTTTATATTTAAATGATTTTATAATCATCATTAAGGTTTTTTATTTTTTTGAGCGTTTATTTGTTTTCTTAGAGAATTTTTGTGGTTTTGCAGCCTTCGCTGCTATTAATTCTATTGCATGCTCTAAATTTATATCTTCTAATGAACTATCTTTAGGTAGGGTAGCCCTAATTTTATTATACTCTACATATGGTCCAAATCTTCCTGATTTGGCAAGAATTTTACCTTTTCCATCTGGGTGATCTCCCAAAACTTTACCTAATTTTTCACTATTTTCTCCAATTAGAACTACTGCGTGATTTAAACCTATATTAATAACTGTTTCATCAGCAGGAATACTTATAAAATTAATACCATATTTAAGATATGGGCCATATCGCCCTATGCCTGCTGAAATATCTTCTCCAGTTTCTGGATGTTTTCCTATTAACCTTGGCAAAGAAAGAAAAGCTAGTGCTTTTCCCAAATCTATTTCTTTGGCGCCAACAAGTTTTGGAATACTTGTTCTTTTAGGCTTCTTTTCTTCTCCAAGTTGTAGATATATGCCATATGGTCCTTTTTTAATTATCACATTAAGTCCTGAAACTGGATCAATACCTAGAATTCCATCATTATCAGGTATAAAATTGTCATCAATATTATTTTCTTCTTTATTTTGATTACTAGCAATTTGTTTTGTGAATTTACATTCTGGATAGTTAGAACAACCTATAAAAGCTCCATATTTTCCTAATTCCAATCCAAGGTTACCATTAGAGCAAGTTGGACACTTTCTGTTAGGATGCCCATTCTTTGCATC
>Ga0129342_1000881_pt1 | contig 13244 bp, 9 predicted proteins | sample CPBDNA_5_FD_94426 | JGI IMG/M metagenome (GOLD analysis project Ga0129342, IMG submission 94426) | Freshwater to marine salinity gradient microbial communities from Chesapeake Bay, USA - CPBay_Sum_15_0.2_DNA | ecosystem: Environmental > Aquatic > Marine > Coastal | place: USA: Chesapeake Bay...
GAGATAATTTCACGAAACTGTTTGTTCATAATAGAATCACCGAAGTTACCGTTCAAAACTAGCCACTCTAAATTTTGAAGTAGGTCAGGGTTAAACAATTGTTGGAACCGTTCTAATGTAATTGTGTAACGTGTATCATTAAGGTTGACACGAAGAGGTTTCCAGCGATGACAGGCAGGACATTTAGCATTACAACGAAATGTAAGCTCTGTTGTAAGTTGTCTAATTGATCTCATTTTTAAGCACTAGCAGGAGTTAGAGTTTGAACATAAAAAACTATTCCAGCGGGGATTGAAGCGTCAGTAAATTGCACTGTATCATTAGAGAAGTTTGGTACATAATCTAAAGTAGTTTGAACGATACCGTCTAAAGATACTACAACAATATTAGATTGATTAGCTATGTTTGAACCGACAAAAAATACATTTGATGTGCCTACAGATGTATTAGTATTAGTAAAAGGTACAGAAAGAGTGCCACCACCTGTAAGAGCAGTTACGTTATCTTGAACTGCATTAACATTTCCAGTTACTAGTGCGATATTATCATTGGTTGAATTTAGATTAGCGCTAAGGCGAGTATAAGTAACATAGTCATTAGATAAAAGATTTACGCCTGCAACATTAGCGTTACCTACAATGTTAATATCATGTGATACAAAAACATTACCATCATCACGAACGGAGAAAATACCATCATCTTTACCTACAGCATTTGGGTCATCCTCTCCATCATATATATTGAAAAAGTTATTATCTTCTGAATCATTTGAATCTATAAAGATACCAAAAGATTGTAGTGAGCGAAGAGTAATTGAGTTTTGCCTATCGCCTAATTCATCATCATCTAAATCTAGAGTGTTTGCTGTTGAAGGGTTGGCATGAATTATACCAGTATATAAAAATAAATTACCAGATGAGGTAACACTGGCTACATCAACTCCACCAGCAGCAAACTTAATTGTTTCTTGACCAGCAGGCATATAAATGCCGGTTGTTGGATAGTCAGCATGATGAAATGCTGTAAAGGTTGCATCGTGAACACCTTCTATACCAAAAGAGTTAGCGTGAACATCGATGTAGGCAGTTGGAAAGTGCTGAACATTATCAGCTGGTGCTTCAGTAAAGATAAAGTCAATATGGTCACCATAAGAAGCAAACCCAAAAAACACGTTATCGTTTGCACCACGATTGATTAGAATACCAGAATCTGCTGGTAGCCCTTCATCTGCTGGAGTATTAGCTGCAAGCAGTAGTGTAGCATCAGTAACCTGAGCTGAACTAACCCCAAGGTCAACTTGAGCACCCACAACAATTAGATTACCTTGAACTGTGAGAGCATCCTGCATGGTAACTGGGCCAGTAAACTGAGTAGTACCATCTATAATTGATGCAACATTGTCTTGAACAGTGCTAATATTAGCATCTAATAAGTTCCAGGTTACGTAGTCATTGGCATAAGCTGTAAATAGAGTGGCTGACACATTAGCTTTAGTATCAAGATTTGTATTTGCATAGGTTCCAAAAGCTGTAGCGTTTGCAATAACAGCTCCAACATTTGTTGAAGTTGCATCTAAATTAGCATCAAGTTGGATAAAGGTGGCTGATACGTTAGCTTTAGTATCTAGAGTTGTATTAGCGTAGGTAGCAAAAGCAATATGATTGGCACTAACTAATTCAACATTTGCTTGAGTAGCATTAAGATTTGATTGAACAATGTTGATTGAATTTCTATTAGAACTAACGTTATCTTGTACTATATCAAGATTAGCATTAACTCTGATCTCTGCAGCAGCTGAGTTAGCGTTTGCTTCTATTAAATCAAGAGTAATCGTACCAGTTTGGAAATGCCTTGCTTGAACAGAAGCATTCTGCATCTTTTCAGCTGTAATTGTATTAGAGCTAATTGAACCAGTGGTAATACGAGTTAATGCCATTTAACTATCCTTATTCAGAGTCTTCTTCAAGCTCTGCGAAAAATTCTGCCAAAAAGTCTTTTTGGTCAAGAGGCTTTTCATTATCTAAGTTTTCTAAATCATCATCTTCAAAGAACTCTTTGATGAAGTCTTCCACTTGTTGATCTACAGATGGAGGTGCAATTAAATCATCATAGTCTTCATTAATGCAAGCACATTTTACAAAAGTTTTAATCCAATCAACATTTTCATCAGAATTGGTTTCTTTATCACCTAAAAACCATTTTACTTCAGATGCTCTGACTTCTCCATTAAATTCTTCATAATAAACGTCAGTAATATCACCTTTAACCATTTCAGTAATTTTAGTCTCACGTTCTTCAATTAATTCAATCGGAAATGAACGAGTTAAAAGAGGAGCAGATTTACCTTTTGATAAGTCACGATAAGCACAGTAAACTGTTTTTGCATCATCTTCATCAATGTGAAATTTAAAATATTCCATAATTATTCCTTTACGTTTTAATAATATAGTTTACCACAGAGGTTGGAACAGTAAGTGAGTGAGTGTGAGCAGCTTGAGTAACATTAGTTAGATATGTAGTTTGTGTTACATCTTTTGTACCAGAAGGAAGCGTATCGTCAACTGTATCTGAGGTTAGAGATAAACCTCCTGATCCTCCAGAATCAGTTGTTGTAGAAGAAGAGCTACTCATGGACCCTGTTTGAGTCCCAAGAGTTCCATTATTAGTACCTTTACCTAAAGGCAGTCTATCCTGTAGATCAGGCACATTAAAAGTAGTTGATCCATTACCTATACCATAAGCAGTACCTGCAACGGCAAATAAAGCCGCATAAGTAGTTCTCGATATAGCAGTGCCATCACATAATATCCAGCCTGACGGAGCTGAAGAACCACTCCAAGCTATAATAGACCCCGCAGGCACGATAGGCACTGGCTCAGTAGTACCTCCCTGTATAGCAGACTGTAAGGCAAGATTTGACGCCATTGGAGCATACGCATTAGTTTGATCGTATAGATTCAAACCAGCCGTATGTCCAGTAGCACTATCAATCCAAACTAAAGCGACGTTTGAAGTATTACGAGTACCAAAGCCTAATGAAGTATCAGCGCCTGCGGCAGATGATAGTTTTAAAGTAGCAGCTGCTCCTGATAAACCATCTCCTGTACCAGTAGTAAAATCAGCTTTTACTAAAGTTACGTTACCGTCTTTAATTCTATCAGCTGTTATAGAATTAGTTGCAAGCATAGTATTAGTAACTGATCCATTAGTTGGAGGAATACCGACATCTTTAACACTAGCCATAGTAGCAGAGTTACTGGTTATCATATAAAGTCTTGCGTTAGATGATAATGCACCTGCAGCTGACGGAGTTGCTACTAATTCTCCAATTTCATAGTGTGTGATATTAGCAGCTAAAGATACAATACCTTCTTCAACTCTGTGCCCAATGCCTACTCTAGTAAAATTACCACCAACGGGAGATGTCTTTTTACTTACAGAGTCAGAAATATAAAGAGCGGATACGTTATTATTGGCCATTCTGAATAACATACCATCTTGCTCATCTATATTTACTCCACTTGCTGTTATGTTTGTGAGTGCAGGAGCTGAAGATGATCTGAAGTTTGTTAACAGTGAACGTAACGAGTTATTTTGCTGAATTCTACCTGTGTTGATAGAAGTTCCCGCTGTTGGTTCAATATAAGTATTTGAATTAGTTAATGACACTTTTATACCCCTGTAGCTGTTACTTGAACTTGTATGCTTTGATCTGTTGGAGCATTAGTTCCAGCTTCTAAATCATATAATCTGAAAGATACACTTGTGTTTGATCCGGTAGTTACTACTGCTGTCTGAGCTGTTGCGGTATCAATAGCTTGTAAGTTGATTACAGGTCTATTTCTAAAGTTAATACTTGAGTAATCAACTGTAGTCGGATTAGCGTTATAAGTAACCGTATCTTCAAAAATGGTTTGCTCTTTTTCTATAGTATATCTAAACTTATCTATTGTAAAGTCTAATTCATCTGGTTTTGAGTTGTTTACGATAAATTTTATTTGGAACCATCTAAATGTGCGACTACCAGCTTCGTAAGGAACAAAACCATCATTTACTTCACCACCAATAAATGCTGACACATTTACGTTACCATTTGCATAAAACACATCATCTGCTATAGATGTTCTGATGAGTGTTTGTGATTGCAAACCCCCAAAAGATCCGACATAAGTTTCTGTGGCACCACCATCATCATATTGATTAAAGTCAACTAATAAGTATGTAGTACCTGCTACAGCAATATTAGCATAAGTATTGCCTCCAGTTGGTTCTCCATTAGCAAAAAAAGTATTCCCAAGAGCAATAGCATTTGCGTTGATATATCCCGCAATTAATGCAAATACATTTGCATTAGACTCATCACCATCAAAATTACCATGTAGGTGAATACCATAAACTTTACTTGTGGGGCCTGACACACCACCGCTAATTAGAGATTTATTGTTTGAATCATATCTGGGATTAATCACAGCTGTATTAGAAAATCCAACTAAATGACCGATTCCACCAAAAGATGAATCATATAACACATTACCAAGCGGAGCAGTCTCTGTTACGCTTTCACTTATGTGTTCATGTTGATCAAAATATGTTGATTGAACAACTTGAGTTCCTTCAATATCAATATTAATAGTACCTGTTACCGCAACACCAAAATCTCTAATTTGGGTGATATAAGTAGCTAATTCATCAGCTAACAAGTCAGTTACTTCCCCAGCAACAGCAGAAAATCCTTCTGCTGTTCCATTAGCATTATCAACTAATGATGAATCAAAAGGAGAATCACTTGAGGAATAGGAAAGTCCTCCTGTGTTTGAGTTAGCAAAAGAAGGAAAGTTAAACTCAGTGGAATTAGTGTTTGTAATATCAGTAAAGTCTTCTGAAGGGTTGTCTTCGTTATAAGCATCTACAACTGTTGTTCTTTTTGGACGAGAAGTTGTAAGAGTAACTTTTACAACAGACTCACTAAAGTTACCACTGGTATCCCTGGTTTTAGCTAAATAAGTAAAAGTTCCATATATATCAATAGGAATTGATTTTCTGTTTACACCTGCAGCAACTGTAACAAAAGGAGTTCCAGATAAAAAGTTACCTTCACTTGCTTCTTGCTCGCCAGGTAATCGAGTTATAATCACTTCTTTTAAGTCAAGATCAATTAATTCACCAGTTTCTCCATTGCGAACATATTCCCAGAACAGCGTGATCTGATCAGACTGTTGACCTCCTGTTAAATTAAAAATATTAGCAGGCTTGGCAGTTTTACCGATAATTGTTTTTGTGATAGTTTTTGTAACTCCTCTAATGTTTTTGTTTAAAGGAGTCACTCTAAACGTGATTGAGTTAGATTCACTGGTTATACCTCTATTAATACCTGTAACTGTAAATCTAATCTTTCCATCTGAATCTACGCCTACAGAAGGAACTTTTACAGTATTAAAACTGGTAAGATCTGTACCACCATCATCAGTACCTACATTGTCAACGTTATCTAACTTATATGATATTTCATAGTCAGTTACTTCTTGCCCTAAAATATGATCAAATTCCAAAGTAACTCTAACAGCTACCCCTGAACTTTGTTCTCTATATAAAGACTCGACTATTGATTCGTTTGTAATTTTTTGAATAGGCAGAGCTTCAACTACAACGCTTTTTTCTGAAAATCTTGAAAACCTACCTAATGGATTTCTATTTCTGGCTCTTAAAGAAGTAATTCCAATAGGTAAATCTTTAATTATTCTATCTTGAGGAAGTGATACTTTTTCAAACTCATTGTTTACAGATATAGTATAAAGTTTATTGTTAGTTAGATTAAATGATCCTGGATATCTTGTCGAATCATAGTCAAATGTAAAAGAAGAACCTGAAACATTATTGATCGTTCCTACAGGATTTTCTGATATATTCGTAAAAATTTTACTGGCAAGATTTGTTTTAGGCTCAGTTGCTAAATATATTCTATAAATAGAGTTTGAAGTAGCTGCCACATTATATTTTTCTGAACTTGTATCATATGAGGTATTAATAACACTGAAAGTATTATTGAAACTAACTTGTACATTATCTCCAACTTCAATAGTTGGAACAGTGTAGTGATCTATTTCATACCTATAAAAAGTTTCATTGTGTGCTGTGTATTGAATGTTAGCAACCTCAAGAGACTCATTTTTATTATATGTATATTGACCAGCACTTTTTTCGATTCCATCTACAAAAAATCTTATAAAAGTTGTGGTATCAGATTTTACTGGCAAATCAATAGTGTTAAGTCCTTCACTTAAACTACCTGAATCAATAAATGTTTTTTCTGTTCCTGAGACATAAAAACTTAAATTCGCATAAAATCTGGCATCTAATAACTGATCTAATTTTACAAAAAAAGGAGCAGAAGGAATTCTATCTGATATAGTTTGTGATCCTGTAGTAAAGTTTTGTATTTTAAGAGTGTTAGTGTCAGTATCAAAAGCAATAGCGTTAGCACTGATTTCTGTTTCTATTCCGCCAAAAGCAACAAAATTTCGTTTGCTATTTTGAGAAGATTTTTGATTTACAGGAAACCTTATACCATCAAAACCTTTTAATCCAGCAAAACTTTCATCATTTACTGATAAAACATGCTTATTAAAGTTCTCGTCAATAGCATCATTTAATCCTCTAATTGTAAACTGAACATTACCTGAAGATCCATCGTCGGTATCTACGACTGCTACATCAGTACACAACATTCTAAGTTCACCAGCAAACCCAGAAAAGCCATTTTTTCCAGAGATAGAAACTGGAGAAGCTCCATCTATAGTAACAGAACTGTTATCACTCGTAAGAGTAAGTGGATTTTGTGCGGTAACATTATTTAAAAGTGTTGAACCTTCTGGTTGAGCGATAAAAAACTCAGTTTTAAACAGTTGATTAAAATCTTCTCGCTCAGTAGTGATCTCAACTACCCCATCTGTTCTAATACTGCCGTCATAAGCTCTTACGGCACGAGTTGAAAAATTAAACTCTGGAGTAGGAGGAGTTGAAAGAGTTGATATAATATCTGTGTAAGGGGTTGGAGTATAATCAATAAAAGTATCTGAATCTACATATATATTAGAAATATACTCTATAGCACCAATTGTAATTCTTTCTTTATCTGGATCACGAGATATATCTGTTAATTTAAATAATTTACCTGATTTGTTAGTATAAAAATCACCAGGATTTTGCCACTCACCAAGAGACCACAAATCTCCTTTTGTGGGTACATTATTTGCAGTAAATGTTGTATAAGAATCAATAGCCTTAGTAATGGGATTAAATCTTCCAACTATAGATACATTAGCTAAATCAAACCCTGTTGAAACATTATCAGTTGATGTTAATGTGAATGCAGCATTATCAATAATATATAGATCAATTCTATCATTGTTTAAGGAGATAATACGTAAAGCAAGAGGATCGGAATTAGCAGTAAAAGTTGTAGATGCAATAGTTGGTTCAGTAAAGTGTTCTAAAAGTACATTTGCTGAGTCTGTGTCAGTAGACGCATTAGCATGAATCTTTCCACCATATCCAAAATTAATTCCTGTCATATTTTGAGAAACAGAGATTAAGTCTCCTGGAGATAGAGATAGGGCTTCTGTAGAAGTAACAAAGTTAATAGTTCTTCTTTGGTATCTGGATGCAGCGATTTGATATTGTGCAAATCTAAGAGCCTGACTTCGGCGAGTAACTGAAGGAAGATCAATACTTGCAATATTCTCAATAGTACTACGATCATTTCCATCATTAGCGTCTACAGTATCAATTCTTACAGTTTCTCTCTTGTAGTGGTTTGTAGGTTCTAAATAACTTACATCAGCTCCAGTAATAATTTCACTTTCTTTTGTTCCACTAATTTGAAATGAACCAGCTTCAATATTAGTCTCATTAAAGATCATTACAGGATATTCATCAGGCATATCAATTGCTAAAGATAATTTACCTAATGAGTATACAAGCGCACCCCTAAAAGATGCAGCAATTGTATTAAGCATGTCCATTGCTTGTTCTTGGTCTGATATAGTAATATCACACATAAATCTACGTTCTTGTACCACAGTCCCAGATGGAACACCTACCAGAGTTTCACGAACTGAAGTAAATTTACCAAGTGGTTTATGCCTAAAAGATCCGTCAGCTTGCCCACTAACTCCTTGAAACTCACCAGTAATTACATCACAAGCATCGCAATATTGTGCTACTTGATAAAACTTGTACTTATCAATGTTTTCTTCAGGAACTCCTAACCCATATGTCTTATTAGTTAAAATATCATAGATGACCCACACAGGATTTTGAGTCCAAGAGTAGACAAATGTACCATCCCAAGTGCCCACATATAATTGAGGATTTGCATCAGTTAAAACAGTGCCTGTGCCAGACTTTTGTAGTCTATAACCATTAGTTGTATAGCCGTTATCACCAGTCTCTTCAAGTTCTAACTCTCTCCAGTCTATTTCTCCATTAGATAAAATAGGCTGATTATAGTTAGAGGGAACTTTAACGATAAGACCTTTTACCATTGAAGTAAAGTTTGGGATGCCTCCTTTGTGCTCGTTAGTAGCTTTAAGAGCATAACCAATATGAGCAGTACGAGGATAGGCTTGAGGAGAGTTTTCAATTTCAAACCAACCAAAGGCTTGAATATTTTCGTTTATAAGAGAAGATTCGGTATCATCAGAGGTTTTTTCGATAGTAAACTTGTATCCGTTAGTAGATTTTGAGCCTTCAGGAATGTTTACACGAACAGTAAACTTAAAAGGCACGTTAGTTTTACCATCTATAGTTTTACTGATAGAAGCAATCTCAGTGGTTCCGATACGATCAAAAATAGTAATTTTAATAGACACTTGATGACCATGAATATTACCATCATCATCAGTCCTTGTTAATCCTTGTAAAATAAAACCAAATTTTATAGAGTCCCAATCATTAGCACTGGTATCTTGAAGTGTAACCTTTGCAGCAGGTATACCATCAACATTACCTTTTTTAAGATTGATTGGAGATTTAAAGTTTTGAGGAGCTGTTATTGTCTCACCAAACACTCTAAGTGGAGCTTGAGTGGTAGTGCCTGTATTAGTTAATGTTTTAAACTGTTCAGTGTCTTCAGAACCATCACCATCAAGAAGAATCAGGTCATCAATTGCCCCGTCTTGAATCTCAATATCTTGTGGACCATTTGGATTGATACGATAAACAGGTCCTTCACCTAACCCAACAGTTACGAAAAGAATATCAGTAGAAAAAAGTGTATTAGGATCTTCAGAGATGCCTCCACCACCACCGCCTTTACCACCGCCAAAAGCGCCAGTAATACGCGGTACCATTTGTCCATTATAGTTTACGTATGTTTTAGATAAACTAGTCAAACTTATCTCCTACACTGATAATATCAGACTTACCATGAATCTCTGCATCAAGATACCCACTTAACATTTGTCCACCTACTCTCATGTGTCCATAAACAAGAGGTATTGGAGTTCCAGAAGTTGTAGAGTTTGCTAATGACCCAAACATGTTGTTATCACGTGTTGATGAATCTCGTTCTGTTGTTTTAGGTTTTGGGGCAAAAAGACGAGAAAGAATGCTCATTGCAATGTTACCAACCATTCGCATAGCCATGGAGTTTAAACCTCCTGATAAAGCTGTAGTACTACCGCTACTTAAAGCGCCACGAGCTGCTAAGTCTCCTGTCGCACCTCCCATCCCTAAACTTGCAGATGTACCTGTAGTAACAGCAGCTGCACCAGGATTTAAAAAATTTTGTATTGTAGCACCGAAACCGCCTGTGTAAGCTATTAAAAAAGCACCCATTGCAAGCATTAAAAACATTCCCATACGTTTTCCACCACCGCCTGTAATAGCTGGAACAAGATGAACTACGTCTCCGTCTTTAAGTCGTTTAATAAAAAGTGCTTCGTCATCAATAATATTAAGATCTTGATCTAAAAAACAAAAAGATTCTTCAGCTTCTTGTGTTTCAATTTGAAGCATATAGTTTCTAAATCGAGGATGCATAGCAGATAAATAAGGAACAAAATCTGCATAAGTATTTGCATCAACTTGGTATTCAAGCTGGTCAAAATGATTACAAAAAGCAGAATGTACTTTAAGGGTTGCTAACAAGATGTTCTTCCTTGAATTCATCAAATTTTAGTGCATCGACACCATCTTCTACCCAGTATATGTAAAATTTATTGTTGAAGCCAACTAAAAATTTATACTGTTGAAAAGCAGCACTAACTTTGTCTTCTTTACTGGGAATAGGTTGTTCTGCACCTGGATGGGAATGAAAAATACCCCAAATATTACCGTCATGTCTTACTAAGTCAGCTGGATCTAAGAAGAAAGTAATTTTTGGGTGTTGACTAATATTTTTGCAAGGAACGTATTTAAAATCTTTTGTCACAATGCCGACAGCTTCACGAGGATAGTCACGCATAGCATGAGCATTCATTGCTTCTGTTAATTTTGTAAATCTTTCCATCTATATATCCCTGTTGTATATTCTTTAAAAGGTCCTCTGTAAGGCCAAATACCGCTTGTGCGATGAAGCATTGTTTGTAGTATTTTGCCGTCTCCTACATATAAAGCACAATGGTTTGTAACATTCGTAGAACCCATACTCATTAATATTACATCAAAAGGTTTAGGTTCTTTTACTTTAATCCATTTAAAGTCGTCTCTATCAAGTCGAGCAGCATTTTCCATGAACTGATCATGAGTTTTTTGATACCAATCTTCATCTACAATGTTACAAAAGTCTGCTGTAGTAAGAGGTATAGTTATGTTAAGTTCTTTTTCAAATGCTAATCGACAAAGGTTAAAACAGTCTATACCAGTTTCTGGATCTGTACCTAAATGTCTATAAGGAAAGTTTATGTATGAATCATACCATTTTTTCATGGCGATAAAAGGAGTGTATTCGCTCTACCCAATATTGAGATAAAGTTTCAACACGTGAGACTCCCCCCTCCTCTATGTGAAGCATTTGTGTTGGTGCTAAAAATAAAGCAAAATGTGTTACTAAATTTGACTTAGCTGACTTAAATGCTATTACATCATAGTTTTTTGCTTCTGTCAATTTTACTTTTACAGCACACTTTGAAGCCCATCCGTCAACATGATCAGTTGTAAAATGCTTCATCCACTCTCTTGATTTAGGATAAGTTGGGAGTTCAAAGTCAAGATCTAACTCATTTTTATAAAAGTGTTTTATAAGTTCAATACAGTCTATATCGCCATAGATATGGCGTAACCCTAAATATTTTTGTACCATTCTGCTAACTCTGGAAATGTTGCTTCAAATGACTCATTTCTATATAAATCACTTCTGGTATTAATCTGTTTAAACTGTTTTTGAAGATGGGAGTCGTCTTTAGAATTCATGTGTCTAAGAGAACTTAGTATAGATTTTGTTTCATATTCACTTAAATTAGGAATATTATATAGCTCTTTACGATAAGTCTGTAACACTTGTTTTTTCATCTCTTTTGATAAGATTGTAGTTGAAAGATAACCAGGATTTACCAAGTTTGTTACACTAAAAGATTTATTAGTACCCTTAATCCATTTAATTAATTCTAAATTACTTGTTATTGAGTACACACTACTAACTAAAGAATATGTTTTAATATATTTAGAAAATCTTTCAGCATTTTTCTTAAATAATGTTATATCAAGACCTTTTCTACCATACTCTGCTTTTTCATCAAAGCCTTCTATACTCGGCCATAAGTCAATACTTTTAAAAGATGACCAAAGTTTTTCAATATCATAGCCTTTAAAAGATCCGTTGTAGGACAAATTTGTGTTATAAGATAGATCAATATTATTGCTACAATTATTATCAACTAAAAACTGTAGCATTTTATAATGTCCTTCTTGTACAAAAGGTTCACCGCCTGCAAAATATAACTCTTTTATATAAGTTTTAATCTTATCTATATCAGTCCAAAAGTTGTCATTATCAGTCCAAAAATCATAATGATTAGGACTATTCTCAGACAGAATACCGTGATATTTTTCTTCTTTAGCCCATGAAGAAGAAGCTATAGAGCCGCACATTCTACAAGAAAAGTTACATAAATTGCCGAATCTAAAATCTAAATAAATAGGAGGAGTTATTATAGTTCCGTCATCAAGAGTTGAGTTGTAAAGTTTAGAGTAGCTTTGGAATCTTTGATTCATTCTTTGGCGATGACTTTCAATTCCCTCTTCTTCCCAGTCATAGCATACTTTACATGCTTTTGGTTGTTTATTACTAAGCATCTCAAGTCTTGCAGATTTAATTTCTTCTGAGTTAAAAGCTTCTAAAGGTGATAAACCTTTACCAAATAAGTTACCTTCGTGATTTAAGGTAAAACAACACAAACCATATTGACCCGAAAGATCTCCATACTGGTGAATCCAAGGTAATATACATTTAGTATCTTTATTCGCGGGGGATTGTTCGTCCTGTTGCAGGAAAGCCTCCAAAATGTTGTTGATTATTACGAAGGGTACAGGCTTGAAGAGATTTACCACAAACATCTCCAGCCGCATCAGCAGCTACTTGATTGTTTGCAGCAATAGGATTTACATTTGAAGTAAGGGAAGTACCTGGAATAGCTAAACCCCCAGGTCCTGGATACTGACACTCAGCGCCTTTATAAGTCCATTGACAAGTATTTTTATAGTATTTGCGTTTTGGAGTTACAATTCTAAAGTATTGAAGCCAAGAAACTAAACCAAAAGATGCTACTGAATCATTTAAAGACTCAAGTTGATCAATTTTAAACTTATCTTCAATATAAGATTCTGTATCTGCTTGAGCGTTTACAATATAGATTGGAGTATCAATAGTTACATTGGCATCAAGCTCGTTAGAAAGAAATAAAAATCTATTTTCTTCAATGGATTGTATTGTAGCTTCAGTTTGCCCACCTTTTGCTATAACATTATCTCCTACACGATAGGGCATTGAATTGTAAACTTCTACTACATTTGCAGAAATATATTGAACAGTAGAATACTCAGGCCAATAGTCTAAAAAATTAGCAAAAGTTGTTTTGATTTCAACTACTCCACCTAATAGATCACGAGTATCCATCTTTTGTTCTTGCCAAGTGCCTCCTACAGCTAAAGTTTGCTCATAAGTAAAAGAAGCATTATTTCTACCATAAGTTCCAACAATTGCCTCATCATAGTTCAAACCGTCTTCGTTTGTTGTAGTCCCTGGC
>Ga0129342_1000885_pt1 | contig 13227 bp, 10 predicted proteins | sample CPBDNA_5_FD_94426 | JGI IMG/M metagenome (GOLD analysis project Ga0129342, IMG submission 94426) | Freshwater to marine salinity gradient microbial communities from Chesapeake Bay, USA - CPBay_Sum_15_0.2_DNA | ecosystem: Environmental > Aquatic > Marine > Coastal | place: USA: Chesapeake Bay...
GAAGATATACCAATGACTAAAAGGGCTGTACTTGCCACAGAAGAGCAAATGATGCGTTTTGTAAGAGAGAAAGCAAAAGTCGAGTTGGTTGGTTATGGGATAAGAAGTGGAAACGAAAAGTATCTTTTGGATGGTCGTGGAAATAACAGAACGCCTAATAAATTAACTAGCACCTTAATTTCCCCCGAAATGGTTATTGATTTCTACAAAAAATACCCAAGTGTAGATTGGAAGAAGATTAACAAACCAGGAGTTTATGGAATTATTCAGGATCGCCAGTTGAAGCAAAGTCATATTTGCGATGGAGATTCTGGCTCTGTTTTTTTTGTAGAAGAGAATGATGTTAGATATGTACTTGGTACAACAGGGCTAGGACTTGTAAATAGCCCCTGTCCACTTCCAGAAAGGTCTTTTCCGTTTCCTTCGATGAGTTGGATTGATCCAAAATCTAAGTTATCTGATTTGATCAAAACTGCAGAGAAAATAGTTGAGGAAGATAAGAAAAGGGAGTTTGATCAAGCAGAAGAGATTCGTGTTGCTGCCGAGTTGAAAGCGAAGCAAGAGGCAGAAGCAAAGGCTGAGGCTGAGGCTGAGGCAGAAGCCAAAGCAAAGGCTGAGGCAACCAAAAAGAAAACGATTACGTGTACTAATGGGAAGAAAACTAAAAAAGTTAAAGGCGCCAATCCTAAGTGCCCTAAAGGTTACAAAAAGAAGTAGGACGCTAAGGGACAAGAACCAGCGCCTTTAAAATTGGGCGATATATAAATCAAACAGAAGTACAGACTTAGCGTCCAAACGCAAGGGAAAAGTCTGAATTGGAACTAATTGGTGGGCGCTGAGGGTTTTGAACCCCCGACCTACTCGGTGTAAACGAGCCGCTCTACCACTGAGCTAAGCGCCCTAACTTTTACTGCTTGGAACGAGTGCGCAGTCTATAACGAAGCCAACGCTGCTTTGTAATCAGCGAGATTTCGCGCTTCCGCTGGGCTATTTACAACGCTCCAGCGCACGATTCCTTGCTTATCAATGATGAAGGTGCCGCGAAGGGCAAGACCTCGCTCGGAATTAAAGACACCATACTTTTCAGCGGTAGCGCCGTGTGGCCAGAAGTCAGAGAGAAGTGGGAATAGATATCCCTCTTTTTCGGCAAAAACTTTCTGGGTGAACATGGCATCACAAGAGATCGCCAGTAGTTGTACTTTTTCATTTTGGAAAACAGAAAGATCATCACGGAGCGCGCAGAGTTCACCGGTGCAAGTACCGGTAAATGCAAATGGGAAGAATACGACGACCACATTCTTTGAGCCTCTAAATGACGAGAGCTTAACCTTTTCACCATTCTGATTAGGTAATTCAAAATCAGGAGCTTCTTGGCCAACTTTGATTGTCATTTCTTCCCTATCTTCCGTGCAACAAGTCTTGTTGCAATCCAATCCTTCGACGCTTGAAAGGTCGAAGTTAAACTCAATCCTGCAGTCGGTGCTGCGTCTTTGATGTCACTTGGTTCGACATGACCATCTCTTCCAACTTTTGGCGTGAGTAGCCAGACGGCGCCACCTTCAGTTAGATAAGTGAGGCAGTCGACGAGTTCATCGACAAGATCGCCATCTTCTTCGCGCCACCAAGTAATGACCGCATCAACTACTTCTTGTGAATCTTCATCAAGGAGAGCATTTGTTGAGGCTTTTGCAATTTCATTGCTGATGCTCGAATCGCAATCATCGCCGAAGCCGCGTTGGAGAACTAAGAAACCCGCTTCGATTCCCATCCGGGCTGCTAAGCCCGACCCCGCCGGGGTATTCAATGGACTCTCCTTTTCTGCCGTTGCGAGTAAGAGAAGTCCACCCTTTGAGAAGGAGATACGCAACTTCTGACCAGCATCACCCGCCAGATTTCGCCCTAACCGCCATTAGGCGGAAAGATAGGGGTGTGAGCGTAGATAAGCCGAACTCGATTCAAGACCTCCACCTCTCCCAGTTAGTAGATTCCAATCCGGAAGAGACCGCCGAGTGGCAACAATCCCTCGAGGCCCTGATTAAGCATGCCGGCCCACAGCGCGCTCGATATTTGATGCTCTCACTTCTGAAGCAAGCTCATGAGAAGAACATTGGACTTCCAAATCTTCGCGTCACCGATTACATGAACACGATTCCGCCAGATAAAGAACCAGCTTTCCCTGGTGATGAATTTTTAGAGCGCCGAATTCGTGCATATATCCGTTGGAACGCTGCAATCATGGTGCATCGCGCCCAACGCCCTGGCGTTGGAGTTGGTGGACATATTTCTACCTTCGCTTCATCAGCTGCTTTATATGAAGTTGGTTTCAACCATTTCTTCAGAGGTAAGGATCATTTGGGTGGCGGGGATCAGATTTTCTATCAGGGACATGCATCGCCTGGAATGTATGCTCGTGCATATCTTGAAGGCAGATTGAGTGAACATCAGTTAGATGGATTTAGACAAGAGCTTTCAAATCCAGGTGGCGGACTCTCCTCTTATCCTCACCCAAGATTGATGCCCGAATTCTGGGAATTTCCAACCGTCTCTATGGGGCTTGGTCCAATTAATTCGATCTATCAAGCGCGCTTCAATCGTTACTTGCATAACCGCGGCATCAAGGACACTTCAGATCAGAGAGTCTGGGCTTTTCTCGGCGATGGTGAAATGGATGAACCAGAATCGGTTAGCGCCCTAACTCTTGCAGCGCGTGAGAATCTAGATAATTTAACTTTTGTTATTAATTGCAACCTCCAGCGTCTAGATGGACCAGTACGTGGAAATGGAAAGATTATTCAAGAGCTCGAAGCTCTATTTACTGGTGCAGGTTGGAATGTAATTAAGGTGATTTGGGGCCGGGAGTGGGATCCGCTATTTGCTCTAGATTCTGAAGGTGCTCTCGTTGACTTAATGAACTTGACCCCAGATGGTGACTTCCAAACTTATAAAGCAGAGAATGGAAAGTTCGTCCGCGAAAACTTCTTTGGTCGTGATCCTCGTACCGCTGCGATGGTTGCTAATTGGAGTGATGACGATATCTGGAATCTAAAGCGTGGCGGCCACGATTATCAGAAGCTATTTGCTGCATATAAGGCCGCTACTGAACATAAAGGTCGTCCGACGGTAATTCTGGCGAAGACGATTAAGGGCTGGACCCTGGGATCTCACTTCGAGGGACGAAATGCAACCCACCAGATGAAGAAACTAAAGAAGGATGACTTGATTGCACTTCGCGATCGTCTCTATCTTGAAATTCCAGATGAGAAATTAGATGAGAAGTTGCCTCCATATTTCCATCCTGGCCAAGAGTCCCCTGAATTCAAATACATGATGGATCGTCGCGGTGAACTAGGTGGTTCGATTCCAAAGCGACGTAATCACTCGCGTCCACTTCCGCAACCAGCCGAATCACATTTTGATGTAGTTATGCGCGGTTCTGGCAATCAAGAAGTTGCAACCACCATGGCCTTTGTCAGACTTCTGAAAGATCTCGCTAAAGATGAAGGTATTGGCGCTCGCATAGTTCCGATCATTCCGGATGAAGCGCGTACCTTTGGTATGGATTCCTTATTTCCAACCATGAAGATTTACTCACCTCATGGCCAGAAGTACATCTCAGTCGACCGTGAACTTGTGCTTAGTTACAAGGAATCTACAAGTGGTGTGATTCTCCATGAAGGTATCAATGAAGCTGGTTCGACTGCATCGTTTACCGCAGTAGGAACTTCATACTCGACACACGATGAACCGATGATTCCGGTTTACATCTTCTATTCAATGTTTGGATTCCAAAGAACTGGTGATGCTTTCTGGGCAGCTGCTGATCAGATGGCGCGTGGCTTTGTTATGGGTGCGACTGCTGGTCGAACAACGCTCAATGGTGAGGGTCTGCAGCACGAAGATGGACATTCACAACTGCTTGCTTCAACAAACCCGGCGGTTGTCTCGTATGACCCTGCTTATGGATTCGAAGTAGGACATATTGTTCGTGATGGACTTCGCAGAATGTATGGCGAAAATAGCGAGAACATCTTCTATTACCTAACGGTTTATAACGAACCTTATTTACAACCGGAAGCTCCAAAAAATCTTGATGTTGAAGGGCTACTAAAGGGTATTTACCTCTACTCCCCTTCGTCGAAGAAGGGTAAGAAGAAGCGCCGCGCCAACATATTGGCCTCTGGAATCGCAGTAAATGCTGCGCTCAAGGCTCAAAAAGCGCTCGCTGATGAGTGGGGCGTACAAGCAAATGTTTGGAGCGTTACTTCTTGGAATGAACTTCGCCGCGATGGGTTAGAAGTCGATCGCCATAATCTCCTCAACCCAAAGAATAAGAAGACCGCTTACTTGACCACAAAACTCGCTAACTACGACGGAAGCGTACTTGCGGTAAGTGATTTCATGAGGACTGTTCAAGATCAAATCTCACCTTGGGTTCCACAAGGCTTCACCTCTCTCGGCACAGATGGCTTTGGACTTTCTGATACACGTGGTGCGCTCCGTCGCCACTTCAAGATTGATGCCGAGTCGATAACCGTTGGAGTGCTTGCCCAACTTGCTAACGAAGGAAAACTTTCGATCAGTAAAGTTCAAGAGGCAGTAGAGAAATATCGTCTTAATGATGTGACTGCCGCAGACCCAGGAAATACTGAAGGAACTGGATGATCGGTCGCTTCCCGATCCTGGATATCTCTCCTGTAACTTATTTCGGGGGCGAGTTCATCGGCGCGAAAGCGATTCCAAATGAACGGTTGACTATAGGCGCAACCATAATTCGTGAAGGCCATGACTCTTTTGAGGCTTTTGCAATCCTGCTTGATTCCAAGGGTAAAGAAGTTGAAAGAGCTTCAATGCGCGAAATCTGGCCAAAGAGCGCACGCTATGAAGCCTTCCTAACTCCCGATCGAGTTGGTAATTGGAGTTTCTGCATTGAAGTAGTGGCTGAGAACCCGGGTGATTTCAAGACGAAATTAATTTCAAAGAGTGAGAACTATCAAATCAAGGTGGAACGTGAGCGAGCACTTGTTGGAAGTTGGTATGAGTTCTTTCCAAGAAGCGAAGGTGCAATCAAGGATTCGGATGGACGAATCACGCCGGGCAACTTAAAGACAGCCGCGAAACGTATTCCTGCTGTTGCAGAGATGGGCTTTGATGTTCTTTACATTCCACCTATTCATCCCATCGGTTATGCGCATCGCAAAGGCAAAAACAACTCGCTAACAGCCAGTCCAACCGACCCTGGAGTTCCATGGGGTATCGGAAATAGCTCTGGTGGCCATGATGCCGTTAATCCAGACCTTGGAACTATGAAGGATCTTGAGGATTTCATTAAAGTCGCAAAGAAGCATGAGATAGAAATTGCGATGGATCTTGCGTTGCAATGCTCCCCTGATCATCCTTGGGTGAAGAGCAATCCAGAATGGTTTACCAAGCGTCCAGATGGATCTATCGCATATGCCGAAAATCCCCCCAAGAAGTATGAAGATATTTATCCAATTAATTTTGATAACGATTATCCAGGGCTCTTTAAAGAGGTCTTGCGGATTGTTACCTTCTGGATCGAAAAAGGAATATCAATCTTTCGAGTTGATAACCCGCACACCAAGCCGGTTCATTTCTGGCAAGAGTTGATTGCCGCTGTAAATGAAAAATATCCAGATGTAGTATTTTTATCTGAAGCCTTTACAAACCCCCCAATGATGCATGCGCTTGGCAAGGCAGGATTTCAACAGTCCTATACATATTTCACTTGGAGAGTAACAAAACAGGAGCTCACAGATTATGGACGGGAAGTATCACAACATACGAGTGCTTTCTTTCGTCCAAACTTCTGGGTAAATACACCAGACATTCTTCCTTTTCACCTTCAGAGTGGAAACCCTGCAGTCTTTGCACTTCGAGCGGTTCTTGCCGCGACTCTGACTCCCTCGTGGGGAATGTATGCCGGCTACGAACTTTATGAACATCTTCCGATTGCTGAAGGAAAAGAAGAGTATCGCGACAGCGAAAAGTATGAGATAAAAGTTCGCGATTGGGAGGGTGCCGCTAAGAAAGGTTTGACTCTTGCGCCATTTATCACCCAGCTAAATGAGATTCGCAAAAACAATGTTGCACTGCAACGACTACGTAATCTGCATTTTCATTCAACCGATTCAGATCAAGTCATCGCCTACTCGAAACGAGATGGCGATAATTTGATTCTTGTTGTGGTCAATCTCGATGGATTCCATGCCCAAGAAACCACGATTCATTGGGATTTATGGGCGCTGGGGCTAGATAAAGAGAGTTTTGAAGTCAAAGATCTTCTTGATAACAAGTCCTACAGCTGGAGCAAGGACACATACGTGAAATTGGATCCAGCCCGTCCAGTCGGAAAAGTCGCGCATATCTGTCGCGTAAAGCTTTGATGTTAGATGCGATTCGCCGACTCTTCGGCGCAAAAGTTAAATTTCAATCCCCACCTGCTGGCTATTTGAATCCCCACTCGACGCTTGGTGAATTAGATCTCTATTTAATTACCGAGGGACGTCATGAGAAATTGTGGCAAGCCCTCGGCGCACATATTCGACGCGATCAAGATGGAACACTAATTGGAACTGCATTCTCTGTTTGGGCACCCAATGCGCGAGCCGTGAGTTTGATTGGCGATCATAATTTCTGGGATCGAAAGAGCAACCCAATGATTCCGCTTGGTTCAAATGGATTATGGGAAGTATTTATCCCAGATATCGGACCTGGAACTAAGTACAAGTTTGCAATTCAAGGTCGTGATGGTCGCTGGGTTGATCACGCCGATCCATTGGCTCGACAGACCGAATTACCGCCAGCTACAGCGTCAATTGTTAATGAATCAAATTTTGAGTGGAGCGATCAAAATTGGTTAGCAGAGCGTGCCGGTTTTAAACCTTGGCGCGCGCCAGTTTCAATCTATGAAGTTCACTTAGGATCTTGGCGCCCCGGACTTAATTATCAAGAGCTCGCTATTGAGCTTGGAAAATATGTGAAAGAGATGGGCTTTACCCATATTGAATTGCTACCGGTAACAGAACATCCCTATAGCCCCTCATGGGGATATCAAGTTACTTCTTATTTCGCGCCAACTTCTAGGTTTGGATCGCCAGATGAGTTTCGCTTCTTTGTAGATTACTTACATAAAGAAGGAATTGGAGTTCTCCTTGACTGGGTCCCCGCGCACTTTCCTAAGGATGAGTGGGCGTTGGGCAGATTTGATGGCACGGCGCTATATGAACATCAAGACCCCCGCCTGGGAGAACATCCGGATTGGGGTACATACATCTTCAACTTTGGCCGCAATGAGGTGCGGAATTTTCTAGTAGCCAGCGCTCTTTATTGGCTCGATGAGTTTCACATCGATGGCTTGCGAGTAGATGCGGTTGCTTCGATGCTCTACCTGGATTATTCGCGCGAGGAAGGCGAATGGGTACCGAATGAGCATGGTGGTCGCGAGAATTTAGCGGCCGTCCGCTTTCTTCAGGAAGCCACAGCAACTGCATATAAGCAATTCCCGGGGATCATGATGATTGCCGAAGAATCAACAGCTTGGGGTGGCGTAACCAAACCAACATCGGAGAATGGTCTGGGATTCGGCTTTAAGTGGAACATGGGATGGATGCATGACACGTTGCAATATTTGAAGCACGAACCAGTACATCGGGTTTACCACCACAACGAGATTACTTTTTCGATTCTCTATGCCTGGAGTGAGAACTTCTTGCTTCCTCTTTCTCATGATGAAGTAGTTCATGGGAAAGGTGCACTTGTAAATAAATTTCCGGGCGATAGATGGCAGAAAGTAGCTACCCTCCGTGCGCTCTATGGATATATGTGGTCCCATCCTGGCAAGAAATTGCTTTTCATGGGATGTGAATTCGCGCAAAATGATGAGTGGCGCGAATCTCAATCTCTCGATTGGCACCTGACTCAGTATGACGAACACAGTGGTGTCCAAAAACTTCTCTCTGATTTAAATTCGCTATATAAATCTCTTCCAACTTTATGGCAGCGCGATGTATCCCCGGAAGGCTTCCAGTGGTTGGTTGGTGATGACGCCGCTGGAAATACTCTTGCATATATTCGATGGAGTGATATTGGTGAACCACTGATATCTGTATCCAATTTCTCTCCAGTTCCTCATGAGCAGTACCAACTTCCATTACCAGTTTTCGGAGAATGGATTGAGTTAATCAATACCGATGATTTAAAGTATGGCGGCTCTGGAGTTGTGAACAACGAAATTGAATGCCGGAAAGAATCAGTTCGCGGTTTGGACTTTTCTGCCAAGGTGAGAATTCCACCGCTTGGAACGGTCTGGTTTAAGTTAAAAAATTGATCAGGCTTTAGGTTGGCTAGCAGCAGCAACGAAGAACGCTACAAGAATTAAAGCTACACCAGGGATAATCAAAGCAATTGGCAGTGAAGCGATACCTGCGACCACAGAGATAATTGAACGTCCTCCCAAGGTCAATACCTGATTAACAGCGCCCAATTCAGCGATCGCAACACCACCCGGTTTATCAGATCGGGCTGATGCATAGCCGAAAAAGAGCGGTCCAACAAAGGAAATTCCAATGCCACATAAAAGAGATCCGATGCAGAAGATCGCGTATCCGAGAAATAGGTTGCTCTCTTTTAGTTGCAAACCTAAAAATAGGCTAGTCAAGAAGATTACCCCGCCCATAACCACAAAAGGTTGGACCATCTCTTTATCGGTTCGATTTCCCTTTATGCGATCGTAGGTTAACCTGCCAATAATCATTGAAATCATGAAGAAGAAGTAAGGAATGACGGCTAATGATTTTGATACGCCAAACTCTTGACGCGCAAGGATAGTCGCCCAATCGCCCATGGCCATCTCAAGCAAGAGCGCACATAGAAAGCCGAGGCTTACTACCCAATCAATCGAAAAGGAGCGCATCATCTGGCCAAAAGTCACAACTTCGTCATCTTCAGTGAGTTCATTACCTTTAAGTAAGATTGGCTTGAGTCGGTTGAAAGCACGCAACTTTAGAAGCAAAACAATTGAGATGAGTGGATAGATATGCCAATTCAAAGAGACGCTCGATGAAATCAAGAGCGCAATGAATGCCGTCGCAACGGCTCCGGCGGTCCATAAACCATGAAGCATCGGGATAACTTGATTTCTACTTTCAGATTGTCGATGTAACGCTTGCGCATTAATCGCGATGTGATACGAGGCCCAGGCAAATCCACAGATTATGTTGATAATCGTGTAAATGAGCGCGCTCTTTAACTCAATTAGAATTCCAATAGTTACATATGTCATCACAGCACTAGTGACGCAAACCTTGAATACTCCCAAGCGATGGACTATGTGGCCCATAGTGAGATGGGCACATAGAGCGCCTATCGAACCGCTTATATTTACCAATCCAAATACAGTTGTTGATACATCCAAGTTCTCTTTGATATCAGGGAGGCGAGGAGCAAGGCACATGACCCCAAGGCCAAATAAGAAGAATATGGCTTGTAAGTCACGCCGCTCCTCGCCCTCAATGGGCTTCCCGGATGTTGATGTCATCAGAACAGGGCGCTAGCTAGAGCTTGGCGGGCTTTGATTAAATCAGGGTCCCGCGGATCGACGAGTTGAAATAAGACGAGCAAATGATCCTTCGCCTTATTTTTATCTTCGCCGCTCATTATCCGAACTGCATTTAATAGTCTTTCAAAACCACTCTTATGTTTTCCAGTTGCTACTTCGACATCTGCAGCCATTAGTTGATCTTGAAGAGAATCTGGTTTTGCATCCGCTTGCTTTATAGTCCGCTCAAAATCTAAAGCGGAAATGCGAAGTGCCAACTCACACTGTGCCAAGCCAACCTTTGCAAATGGTTCATTCGGTTCACGCTGTAGCCAATTTCGATAAGCCATGGCAGCGCCGGCATAATCGCCCTTCTCCATTGCAGATAACGCGGCCATTTCTTCAGGCGCCATCTTGGGTTCTGGAATTTCAGGTACCTCTACCTTCATGCCCCGTTCTTTTGCAATCTTGAAGATTTGTGCGATGAGTACTCGCAATTGATCCTCGCGATTTGGGATTTCAGGAATTGGAAGCATCTGCTCATCAATGAAAGCGACTGCTGCCGGAAGACTTTGAATGCGGAGCGCTTGAATCAATTGGGGTTGGGACTCAACATCAATTGCGCCAAACTTCCAACTTCCTCCATCTTCACTTGCCAGTTTTGCGAGTAAATCACGGAGTTCGAGCGTCATTGGTGCGCGCTCTGAGTAAGCAATGAGAAAGACTGGCAAGTCCTTGGAGGCTTGGACAAAATCAACCATGAAGTTTTCAACGGTTGCGGATTGAAAATTAGTCGTAGCGGCGCCAGGGGTAGGTTTTGGTTTGGTTAATGAACTTAAATCGAAGGCCCGCCCAAAATTATTCGGCAACTGCGGCATGCTCACGGCGCTATTCTCTCAATGTTTCTGCGCTGCATTTACTTCAGAGCCGCGCCTGAATCAGATCTAAGGGGAAGAACTTGCGCAATATAGTCCTCCGTTGCCCGCTCTAGCCCCACGTCTTGTCCCGCTTTTTCGCCCAAATACCAACGGTGCTCCAAGACTTCATGGAAGAACTGGGCATCTTCAATCCGACCCCGCATCGATTCCGGGACCGAATTGACTACTTTCAGAAATACTTCATTAAGCCAACGTTCGGCCGCCTCGTGGCTATCCGGAGTTATCGCGATTTCGCGGGAACGGAAACGTTCGAACGAGGCGAGGATTCGCTTCGCCTGTAGCTCCTCCGCTTCAAGTCCCATCAACTCCTTGAGGCGATCTGAGTGATAGTTGGGAGAAACGAGCTTTGGTGTGAAACTCAAAGTCCCAGCATCTCCTTCGATTTGAAGATCCACTTCTTCAACCGCAAAGCCAAGATCTTGAAGCGAACGCATCGCTTTCTCAACAGCAAGTCGATCATTTGCAGGAAGGAGTTGCGGCTCGCTTAGGGTGTTCCAAATTCGTCGATATCGCTTAATCAGTGATTCACTCGCTCTTACTGGATCCATGCCTGGAAAGAGAACTCCTGACAGCTTTAAGTCCTCAAGTTCAGCTGCGACATTGAATTGCACAATATCTAAATCATGTTCGCGCTGCCCAGTGCTTAGTTTCTTCTGAAACTCTCCAGTCTCTGCGTCGACCAGATAGGCCACGTAACCATCAGCATCTCGACGGAAGAGCGCATTTGATAGCGAACAATCACCCCACCAAAATCCCAAGAGATGTAGGCGCACCAACAGGTAAGCAAGTGCATTTGCCATATTGAAAACTTCGTGCTGGGTGACCGTTCCGCTTAGTAGCACTCGATATGGAAGTGAGTAAGGTAGAAACCGCGTCACTATCGCGCAGGGAAGTTCGTTTCCTTGATTATCAGTGCGACCGTCAACAACGGCGATTTGCGAGACAGATGGCGCTCCTCTTAAATCCAATTCACGAAGCGCTTCATATTCACGGTGAGCGAATTCTGGAACGGTCTCTTTTACCGCGTAAATTTCACTTTCGGGATCTGAAGTTGCCCGGACTAACCGCACGATATGTCTTGAGATACCGCGTTGGGCTGCTAGAGATGGATCTTCCGGCCATTCCTCTAGCGGAATTTCCCAGGGTAAATTGACGATACTCGCAATGTCATCACCAACGCCTGTAATCTTCAATTGGCGCTTGTGAGGCAACATGGGTGTAATTCTTTCAGGCTCTAGACTTTGCAGATGGCGCGAGCTAAGAGAGTTTCTAAGAAATCCAGTGATAAAGCTCCCGAAATGGCAGTCCGGGGTGAGGATTTTGGCGCAAAGGGTGACCCGCTAAATATTCAGCATCCCTTTTACTTCGGTTTTCTCGCCACCACGGGAGCCCTGGTCGCATTTGCCCTTTTGCAGGCCCTGCAATCTGCCACTCAGGTTTTTATTCTGATCGTGATTTCCCTCTTCTTGGCCATGGGATTGAATCCCGCCGTATCGGTACTAGAGCGAAAACTTTCAAAGCGCGGTTTAGCTGTTTCAGCGGTGGTAGTCCTAGTTCTTACCGTTGTCGTTCTAGCTGCACTTGTCGTAATCCCCCCCGTATTTTCACAAGTAAATGATCTAGTCGACGGCGCTCCACAACTCCTGGATTCATTGAGAAATAACAAAACATTTCTCGCGCTTGATGAGGATTACGGCCTTATCAAAACGCTAGAGGATAAGTTTCAAACTTGGTTTACCGATGGCACCTTAATCACGGGAGCTTTTGGTGGAGTTCTCGGCGTCGGTCGCACAGTCCTTTCCGGGACTTTCTCTGCCCTAACTGTTCTAATCTTGACACTCTACTTCTTATATTCACTTCCCTCTGTCACAAAAGTTTTCTATCGATTAGCCCCTGCTTCGCGCCGCGAAAGAGTCTCAAAAATCGGCGATGCGATTATCGCCCGCGTCGGCGCTTTCGTGGGTAGCCAGATCGTGATTGCATTTTTTGCCTCAATCTTTGTCTTTTTACTCGGCCTAGCACTAGATCTTCCTTACGCTGCAGCACTCGGCATGTTGATTCTCTTCGTTGCGCTAATTCCGCTCGTTGGTCATTTCATTGGCGGCACAATCGTTTCTCTTGTCGCCCTAACTCAATCCCCCACGAAAGGAATCTTGGCGCTCTTGCTATACACCCTTTATGTGCAGATTGAGAATTACTTAATTACGCCAAGAATCATGAAACGTAATCTCGCAATTCCTGGTCTAGTCACAATCGTTGCGGCCCTGCTTGGAACTTCTCTGCTCGGTCTAGTGGGTGGCATTCTTGCCGTACCCATCGCCGCCGCAATATTGTTGATTATGGATGAAGTTGTATTCCCTAAAACTGATAATTCTTAAACTTTAGAACTCGGTTGGTAGTGGAAGTCGATTCGGATTAACGACCTGAACAATCTCGCTCAATACTCGATGAACGAAAGGCTCCCCTACCCAGAGATGCTTGGCATCATTGACAGCTACGAGTTTGATTTGAGTTAAGGGACCAAACCTTGTACGCGCTTCATCTGGTCTCAAAAAATCATCTAGCTCGGGTACCAACGCTATGACGGGGCGTCCATCTTTATCCCAGAATTTCAACTCTTCCTCGGTTGTGGTTCGAAGTGGTGGCGATAAGAGTATTAGGCCCTTAACTCTTGGATCAGTAGCATGTTGTAGCGCCAGGTCAGTCCCGAATGACCAACCAACCACCCAGAGA
>Ga0129342_1000886_pt1 | contig 13224 bp, 29 predicted proteins | sample CPBDNA_5_FD_94426 | JGI IMG/M metagenome (GOLD analysis project Ga0129342, IMG submission 94426) | Freshwater to marine salinity gradient microbial communities from Chesapeake Bay, USA - CPBay_Sum_15_0.2_DNA | ecosystem: Environmental > Aquatic > Marine > Coastal | place: USA: Chesapeake Bay...
AAAAGAGCCATTGATCCAATTTACATTGGGAAAACCTGCCCATTTATACCCAAGCAATTCAAAACCTTCAGGTGTTATTTCATGAGCATTGTCGTAGCCGTAAGCGCGCAATTCATCAACAAGAGATATGAAATCGTGATTACCTTGAACACTTACAAATGGACGTCCATGAAGCCAGTTGACCATGTGCTCCAAAATATTTCGTTCTTGAAGCCATTCTTTTTGGCCTACTTCAACCTTTTCTCTTTTTCCATCAAAATCAGGAAAAAAATCACCAGTGTCCAACCACAAATCAAATGATTCTCTAATCTTTGTTTTGTTGTGAAGTTTATTCATCATCTCCGCATGGAGATCTGATGTGTGCAAAATTTTCATTGTATTACATATCTTATCGGTATAGTATAGACACAATCAATGCCAATGGCAACCCCAAAAGCAATAAAGAAGCTATCATTGTCAATATTGCTTCTGATATTTTAAACTCTTTCAACATTTATTAAACACTTTCTTTGTTTGTTGTGTCGAAATTTTCTGATATTTTCGATACCAGCTTGCATTTTCTGTCGGGCAACAGGATTTGCTGTGTGAATATGAATTTCTGGAAGTTGAAAATTTGGATCGGTAAATGCTTTTTCTTCCAAAAATTTCAAAACATCATAACCCTCTTCATCATCCAAACCCAGATCGTTATCTAGAGAAATTTCTAGAACTGTTTCTTTTTTTAGAAGAACGATTGCTTCTGTGCTAGTTTTGACATGATGCCAATTGCTTGGTGCGGGACGTTCATCATCAAGCCATACTTTGATCATTTTGCCCTCGTGACTAAAATATCATCATAAAATAAGTCTGGGCCTACGCCACTGGCATTGAAGGTACTCCAAGAATCGAGAGCAATACCACCAGCAATATTTTGAAGAACAGGTGTGGCGTCTACAACCTCTATTGTCCATTCTTCAGGCTCATAATCATCTGCTTGCCATACTTTGGCTTGCAGAAGTGTTGAAAATGAACTAAATTGAGTAACACGAAGCCTCATTCGATAATCGACATTGGCAAACAATTGATATTGTTCAGAATAGAATCGCTGTTCTTCACCATCAACTTCTTTCCAAAAATCGAAGCTTGAAGGACTATTAAATAGTTGTGCAAAACCAGCATATCCCAATCCATATGGGATTGTTTCTTGAAGATATCCGTTGTTTGTTCTTACATAGAGACCAACACCCTGTGTGAATCCATTTGTAAATCTAAATGTCATGCTAATATCAACATCAACACAACTCAGATCGACTCCCATACGACCCAACGAATATCCAGAAATTGATGGCCGAATTCTTCCACGTCCTTCTTGAATGTCTGCAATGTCAACTCCTCCGCTGACAAACCAAGGATCTGGCCACGAATCTCCATCATCCAATCCTTCAAAATCTTCGAAGAATTCACATTCTTCGAAATCTTCTTCTCCTGAACTTCCCCCTAAGCTTTCGCTTCCGGAGGAAGTGGTTTCATCGCCTGAGCTGTCTGAAGATGATTCTGAGGTTGTGGTGTCTTCTGAGGAAGATGAAGAAGATGTCGTTGTTGTGCCGTCTTCAGACGTTGTAGAACTTGAGCCAGAAGATTCGTTACTAAATCCAGATTCTACTTCTGGATATTCTTTTGGTTGATCTATTGGACTTGCACAAGCTGCAACAAGAAAAAATGTTAAAGTATGAAATTTCATTTGATTTCTTTCTGCTTTGGAGTTCCGTCTGGATTCCATGGTGTTTCTGATTTTTTTGATTGAAGTATGTAACCTTTTTCTCTACATGATGTTGCAATTTTTTTACAATATTTTTCTATTTTTTGAGAAAAAATTGCAAGCCAATCAAAAAGTTTGGCAAAATAAAAGAATACATTCTCGAAGCCAACGTCGACGACGGCAGCTCGAACGCTACGAAGGCACGGGACTCTCCTAGAGAACGGCGATGGTGTCGTCTTGGAACCCAGATTTCTAGGTATTATTTCGCGTAACAACTTCTCGAACATCAACGCTTTGATCTTTGGCGAGTTCGCTCAAAAAAGCTGATGGCAAGGGAACGTTTCTTACGCCCCAAACAAAGGAAATTCTGTCGAAATCTCGAAGATCTTGAAATGTTGCTTTTGGATTTGCTTTGAGCCAATTGAGGGCAAAATTGCATGCACCAAGGTTCTTGGCTTCTTGAATGATTTTTTGAGGGATGACGCTTTGGAGGTTCATTTTGAGTTCTCGATGATGCGTTTGATTGAAGGGAGGTGGCCGTCCAAGATGGCAGAAGGACTCTGGTCACAAAAAATCGGGGACAGGTGTAAAGAGATCGAAGCAGAGGCGTGGCGGAATCGGCAGAAGTAGAAATCTTGACGAATCCACTCCTCTTCGGGGCCGTACATGAGCTTTCGAAGCGTCTCGATCGCAAGCTCCGTATCTGTGTAAAATCCCACATTGAAACTATGGCCAAACCCGTGTCGGCTGGGAATTCTGTAGTCTGTGAACTCAAGATGCAGAACGTCGAATTTGTACGTTTTGGGAAGTTCGATCTTCATGGATAGAGCCTAGCACACGGAGTTGAGGTATGCAAGAGTCGAAGCTCTACAGCTTTCAGAACAAAAATCCTGATCCACGTCGGGCTTTTCGTCAAGACTTTGAGGAGAAAAGAGAATGTCCTCGCCGCAGTCTTTGCAACGACCGACTCTGACTGGAGTTCTGGGCTTCCACTCTTCGTATCTCCACATCGCACCATTTATGGAATCATTTTTGCAAATCCGCATTCGGTTGAAAAATATACATTACGACATCCCACAACTTTCAAAAAACTATGACAGCAAGAACATGGTTTTGAAACCCGCAGATCCCCACCTTTGTTGAGTCGAATATTGATTATATCAAAAGGCTTTTGAGAATCGAGAATTCCACGTGCTTTGCGATATGCATCATTCTCAGAATGAATCTTTCCAAAGTCTGGATATCCGAACCCATCGAGAGGAGGGCCAGGTCGGTTGAAACCATATTCTATGATTTTATTATTTTGAATAATAAAAGAAAAATGAATGTAGTTGTAATATTCAGGGTGAGATTCAGGATTGCACTTAGATCGTGCAATCCTTAGACATTCTTTTAGAATTCGTTTTCTCATTTTTTACTTCCTGAATAATTTTATCAATCAAAGATTTTAATTTGGACTCGGTTATACGATGATTAGTAAATCTAGGAACAAAAATGTCGTTTTGTTGGATTCGGTTTAGTGGCTTCTCTCTTATTCTCTTCAATCTGATCGTTATGCGCTGTCGCGCAAGCTGAACCAAGAAAAAGAATGGGAATTGCTGAAATTTTAAAATTTACGAACTTCAATTTCCAGCTCGGCAAGACGGGCACGCAATTCATCAGTCTCTCTCTTGAGTTCAGAATTGTGGTATTCATCCATAGCTTTGCGATAATCAACCATTTCAATTTTCCATTTTTGGATTTCTTGATTGTATTGTTCTACCAACTCTTTTGCGTTTGGAACAAGAGTTTCTCGGCATGCTGAAATATAAGCACTAGCACTATTGGAAATATTTTCGTCATCGTAATAGTCATTTGATTCAGCTTGAATTTTAATTTCATGAAGCCCAACGTCATCAGGAAGACAATCGATAAGCTCTTCAAGAGATGCTGATAGACGATCTCCTTCGATAAAAGTATTTCCAACCAGTTCAATTGGTTCTCGAACAAAAAGTTTTGGTGCGCGTGGTTTGCGCGGTCTTTTAGGTCTCTGCGTTTTTTGGCTCATACAGACAACATAATCATGAATCTTCGTCTGTCAAGGCTTCATCAGCGGAACACCCTTCGGGTGTTCCGAACCTACATCCAGTGTATTGACCATTGCAAAACTTGTACCATGTTTTTTTTGGAATGTTTCCAAACATGATCTGCGTAGTAATTTCCAACACCTACGCATCTTTTATTTTTCTTAGTCGTCATACTCAGAATCCCAGTAATCGCCCCAACTAATTAATAACAATGGCCCAAGGCCAAATAAATAAATTGGGCCATCATAATACCAATTGTGCCTCCACCAATATTTCCAATATTCTTTTTTCATAAGGAAATGTATTGTTATTTCCTTTTTGAAAATTCTAAATCCTATTGAAAAAAATCCGGCTGCTTTTGTATAAAATTTCATGTCTCTATAGATACAGAACCATCAGAATAAACATTGACTTTTACTTTTATTTGAGATGTTGCATTTAGTCTCCAATGAGCATCTTCTAATTTTTTAGATGGTTCTGGGCTTCCATCGTTAGGCTTAAGACTATTCCATCCTGGCCACCCATGGTGGTTATTTAGTTTTTTTAAAAGCTCTCGTCCGTTTCTTTGTTTTTCTTGTTCTGGTATTTTAAGATAAATGACGTGATCAAATGAATGAATAAGTTTTTTCTCTGTCATTTTATTTTTTTTAAAATCAGAAATTAATTCTGATATATTTTTTCCGTTTTTCCATTCTTTATAAAAACTGTTAAATGCAATGGAGCCACATTGCGCACATCGTGTATTTATTTCATATGGTCTAGGAACTTCATATAAATCAGCAGCTTTATTCCATAAAAACTCATCTTCTGTATACCCAAGTTCAATCAACTTGGATAAAATAAAAAGAATTCTGTCACCAATTAGGTAAAGTCCATTTTCGTTTGATTTAAGTGATATAAATTGTTTTATATCATTTTCATTTAAAATTTTAATCACACTAACTCCATTTCTGAAATATCTGGAAATGAACCATCATCCCATTTGGCTTTTCGAAGTTCGAAATATGGGTTATTAACGACCCAGTCCATTGCATCATCAATTTCTGAATAAACTGCTCTAATCTCTTTAATGGAATCTGGGCTGTTTGTTATTACAAAATATTTTGTATTGTTGTTATTAGTTTCGTAACAATTTTGTTCAGCAATGGTTACTTCAATCAAGTGCCTTACTGCACTGTCGTATGTTTGAGACATGCTGTGACTAGGCGTCCATTGTTTGATGCGAGTTCTTAGATATTTTTTAAGTTTATTATACTCGCTATCTGAAAGCGCATCGGAAGTTCCCATGTTGTGCATATGAATTTTTTCACATATTTCTAATATCATTATAGTTCTCTCATTATTGAATGCATTGCAATGCCTGATGCAGTTCCAACGTTAATGGACCTCACCGATCCACCTTGCGGAATATGCAAAATTTCATCACACAAGTCAAGAATTTCAGGTTGAAGTCCTTGTTGCTCCTCTCCGAAGAACAGAAGAGTACCAGGCTGCCACACATGCTCATGCATGGGCTTGGAAACGCCTGGAAGGATATCCATGGCCACGAAGTGAGGATATCGTCCACGTAGCTCCTGGAGCGTTTCAAGTGATTGAATCCATTTTACGACAGTGTAGTGATATGTGCCTACAGCTCCGCGTCTATCCCACTTTCTTCGTTGGCCGAAATAAAATACCTCTCTTGCCATAAATGCGTTTGCATTACGAACAAGAGTGCCAAAATTAAAATCTCCCTTTAACTGCATCATGCATGCAGCATAAGGGAGACTGTTCTCTGATAATTTTGATCTAATATCTTCGATCGACATTCCTTTGAATTTGTCGACAGTATTACCAAAATTATTTGGTGTTTCTGTTTCTTCACTCATCTGACTTATCACTCAAGAGTTCACTAATATATTGAATAGCTCTGTGTGGTTTGTCTTGAATCATATTCAAAAGAATAATTGCATCTTCTGTGTGTGGTCTGTTTCTTCCTGCTTCGAAAGCAAGTGCTAAATCAAGTATTGATTCTTTACGATTGAAGAACAGACTAGCTGCTTCCATCGCTTCCATGATAAGAATCAATTCTTTTCGCAAGACTGTGGTTTCTTCTGATTCTTTTAGAATCTTTTTTAGACCATACCATGGTTCGCTTAATGGATCTTTAGTAGACATCTTTACATCAGTTGTTTTTTGAATACTTCGTTCAAGTATTTCATCCATTCATCATTGACGGAATAGTACTCATTGTCAAGACCAGGATCGGAAACTACGAGTTCTGTGTAACTGTTTTCGTATTCACAATCGAAACAGTATTCTTCTTCATTATCATCTTCATCATCATAATGATCACAGCTATAATCATCATATTGCTCCTCTTCTTCGATTTCAAATCGACTAGCAATATCAAAAACCTTTGATCCCAGTTCTGACTTGTTCAGTCCAAGAGACTCAAAAAATGAAAGCATTTTTTTGTGCAATGGGTTTTCAAGATCATGATCTCGTCCAAATCCATTTTGGCCATCAGCATATCCATTATCGAAATATTGGATGTGACCACCATTACACACCTGTTGATTGTATTTTCCAATTAGAATTGCGAATGCTGAAAGATCTCCATACTCTTTTTGCATAAGAGTAATCATATTTTTATATTCAACATCTGGGCCTTGACGTTGCCACCATTCATATCCCAAATTTAGAATTGATTGATGAACGTCACCTTTTTGGTAATCTTCATCATTTCTTTCTTTGAGAGTTTCTGCTAGTTTTTTTGTATCTCCAAAGTTAAAAAACTCTGGATCGCATTCGTGGCATCCATTACTTTTCATTGAACAATATTCTCCATCACACTCTTCGAGTGTGGTTTTATCTTTTTTAAGAACGCTACCAATTAGACAAACACATTTCCAAGGTTTTCCTGGGTATTCTTTTACTTCAAGAAGTGGAAGATCCAATTCCACAATGTACCCAAAAACAACATGAGACCATGCAATACCTACGATCTCTCCGCCACGAGGGAATCCTTCTGGCAAATTTCCTTCGTCAATTATGACACGATCTCCAACTGAAAATTCTTCATGAAGTGAAGGTTTCAATTGGGGGACTGATTGAACATTGTCTTCGTACATATTGTTATTCCTTATACTTTATGAGTCCGAATTTGTCTTTATACAAATTCCAATCATCATATAGTTCTTTTTTAGTTTGGTTTATGGTAAGCGTTATTTCTTTTGGTAGAGGAAAGTTTGTATCCCATGATACTTTTTTACATTCAAATCCTCCATCAATGGAAACAGCTTTACATGAACAGCTACGAAAATCGTGATTTGCACGAGAAAAAATAATGTCCTTACAATTTGGACATTCTATTGCTTTTACTTCTGTCATTCTCTACCAAGTTTGGCAAAAAGTGCAATTGAAATAAAAGATAGTGAAAAAATACCATGTATTAGTGCAGCAATATTCATGCTAAACAACAGGAAAAAAGGAGTTGTTACAGAAAGGCAACCTCCACACCACCAAAGGAGTTTTCGGTTATTCGAACGAATAGCCAAATCTTTTGATGCAATTCCTTGGTATTTAACCATTTTAGTCATCTTGGCTCACTTTTTGACGACAAGCTTTTTTACTATTTTCTTTTTTTTCGTCAGTTTCTCGGAAACCGCGTTTGGTCATGTGACCATTCACAAGCACGCCAGCATCCTTCATGGCAACATACATTATATGACGTCCTTGTTTCATTATTTTGGTTTTAGATGACATGATTCCACAACTTTCTTCTTTTTATGTCAGGTAACTATTATCGATCGCAGATATTTTCAGACTTCAAGAGTTCCATTGCAATCGAAACAACGCTTTTGTTCCCACTGAGAAAGATTTTTGCATTTTCTGCATGTTCGATCAAATTCTGGCTTTGAAGGAAGTTCCATTTTCATATGGAAAATTCTTTTATTGGAATTTGGATCATTGAATTTTCTTTCCTGTTGCTTCAATTTCGGGCAATGCGTTTTGAAGAAATGAAATCAAGTCTTTGACTTGGGCTGAAGTTAGATGATCTCGTAAAACGCCAGAACGACTACTTAGCTGAACAGCAAGTTTTCCATGAGACTTTTGGCCGCCTGTAGGATGTTAGAACGAGATTGAAGATTTGCTCTCAGTCTTATCAGGACGCGTTTCAAAGCTTATATGGGCTCCTGGGTGTGGCATATCTAAACTTCTTCGTCCATGGATTCTAGGGCTCGAATGGCTTGAAGAAATGGAGATCGAGCTTTACGAACAAATTCTTGCAATTTCCCGGCAGCATAAGGATCTCCATCTATTGCTTGATTTGCGAGAACCTTAAACATAACACCAGAATCTGTTTCATTATGTTCAGATTTTTCAATCGACTCAATAATCATTCGATATTCTTTTTCACCAAATGATTGAATATCTTTAGGAAGTTTATCTAGTAATTTTGTCATTGTGATTCTTTCAGAAGTGAAAAAATGACATTAATATCGTTCAATCCTATGAAATTAGCAGTCTCATCTTTTTTAGGTATTTCATCAAATGAATGATAACCTTTATCTTTTACTTGATATATAAAATCTATTTCTTTGTTTTCCAACAAATTTGTTAGGGTTTTTTGGAGTTCTGTAGGAGAGTCTATTAGACTTTCAATTGTCGGAAATGGATGATCCGGACATAAATGCTTCCACATTTGAAGAAGATCTTGTGGACCTTTTTCTTTTAGTAAGTTTAGAACCTCTTTATTCACAAAGCACCTAAAATAGCTTTCTTTGCTTTTGGCTTTGAAATGCTAAGTGCCGCTGCATATCCTTGCACAAATCCTTCACAAAAATCCATTCCTTGTTGACTGAAGTACCAGCCTCCAATGCCTTCTCGTGTTAGAAAGCCTTGTTCTTTTAAGGAGTATAGAGTTGCGTGAGTAGCACCATCCCAGTGCTTACTGTTTCGGCAATAACCAAATAAAAGAACTCGTTTTTGGACTTTTGTTAGTTTTGACATAATGTTGTCCGCCTATCCAGATTTGAACTGGCTTTCATGCTTTATAAGAACACCGAGGAAACCGATTCCTCCCTAGGCGGATATGAATTTAGCTTAACTCCTTATGGGCGAATGTCAAGTCTTTTTCGGAGGGAGTTTCATTGGCATTTTCTGCATTTGCAATCAGCACGATGAATAACATTAATGATGTCATCACCAATTTTATTCATGTTCGAATAAGTGTTATTCATAGGTTGTTTTCTCATGCAACGAGAACAAATATCAAACTTTGAATATTTCACATTGGTTGTGCAATCAGGAATTGCGCACATTTTATAATTTGGGCTTTTCTCCGAATCTCTCCAAAACATTTGGAAATTACTATTGGTGAGTGCCCAAACGTTTCCATTTCCTGTTCCATCTCCAATATTGACCTTGTCATCATAGGTTGAAACAACACAATAAACGATTCCAAGGCCTTTAATTTCAAACCATCCGTCACATGGAGGCCGGCCAGAATACCATCCAGATATTGCTTTTACAGACATATGTCCTACTTAAACGACGACCCAGGATCAGAAATTTCTTTAGAGTTCATCCATTTTACCATTCTTCACTGGAGGGCCAGCCAACCACAAGACTTTTTCTAGCATCAAAACATTTATCACAAATAAATATTTCAAATTTTGAAAAATCCAAAGTCATAGCCTCTCGATCAAAGTTTGAACCATAATGCCCATCGCCACTAAAACACAAAGCATCAATTGGTTGACAGGTGTGCTCTTTTCTCAACTCAACCAAACAAACAAAACACTTCATTTTGTCTGCGGGAGTTGCATAGTCTTGCGAAAGCGACACAGTACAACCATTTCCAATGACAATCGGCTGATCTGTATTATTGCAGTCGTGTTTTGCGCCGTAATCATAGATTCTGCGGCATGTTTTGCATCGACTATAGTTTGCAATATTATCGTCGTTCATACTATGGTTTTTTGAGAACTTTTGTTTCTCCTGTTTCTGTATCAATCTCTACACTCAAATATTCACCATAATCAATCCATGGACTCAATTCACCCTCCACATCTTCATGAGATGCTTTTGGATTTTTTTGAACATATTCAGAAATGCTCTCATATACTCCATCTGGATCTTTTAAATCAATTCGAATTTTCATTATTTCTACATCTTTCTTTTTTACTTGCGTGTTCTGCTATTGTAGGGTTTTCGCCTTACATGTGTTTGTCTTTTTTTCTTTTTTGCAGACTTAATTGCTCCTGGTAGTCTGTATGGACTTCCATTTGATTTAATAGCATAAATATCTTTCTTTTCTCCAACAAAAGAAAGTCTAATAAGATAGGATCCTATTTTCCTGAGAAAACTTCTTAGATATTTCATCTGGTTTATCTATCGATGTTCTTTTGTACGCCCGGCAGGATTCAAACCTGGTTACAATAAAAATCCCATTACCGTTGTTACAATAAGTGATATTACTGCAAGAACAATTGCAATTACAGGTTTTTTATCTCTTTTTTTAGAGGATAAACTTTCTTCTTGTAATAAAAGAGATTTTTCTTGATTAGATATTATCTGATTGTTTTGTAATACACTTACTGGTGGTGCAAGTGGTTCACGTAATGTTTTGAATGAAGATAATTTATTTCTAAGTGCATCAGAAGCTTTTTTTTTGAGCTTCTTCTTCTATTGTTAGGTAATGATCTTTTATAAAAGAATCTTGAAAAGATCGCAATTTAGTCGCATAAAAAGTATCCTGAAAAATTTCAGGATATTTTTTTTTGAAATCTTCATTTATTTTTCTTAGCCTGATTATTTCAGGGTTTGAATCCACAAGCTGTTTTGACTTTTTAGTATAATCTTTTGATAAAGCCATATTGGTATTTTACCAAGTGTTTTTAGACAAGTTGCAGACTACACTTAACTAAATTTTAGATCACTGTATTTTTATTTAGCAGGGTTACCAGGATTCGAACCTGGAATAAAGGTTTAGAAGACCCTTGTGATATCCCTTTCACCATAACCCCAAGAGAAGAGACCTGATTATATGCTTGTTTGCAACCGTTGTCAAGAAGAAAAAACTGAATCAGAATTTTATAAAAAAACAAAAACTAAGTTGCAAAAGATGTGCAAAATTTGCTTTAACTCTTATTGTGTTAAGAGATGGATTGAAAGGAAAAAGAGAATTGTCAAACAATTTGACGGAAAATGTCTAGATTGCAAAAATTCTTTTCCTTATCCTGTATTTGAATTTCATCATTTAGATCCAAATGATAAAGAATTTAATTGGAACAAAATGAGATTGGTATCAGAAGAACGTTTACAAAATGAACTATCAAAATGTGTGATGTTGTGTGCGAATTGTCATCGTATTAGACATCATTTTGAATAACGCGACCTCATACTATTCGCATAGTGTTTCATTTTCTCATTTGCGACTATGCTGGCGCCTGAGAAGGTCCGAGAGTATGTTATTGCATAGTTTCACACACTCGCTTCGGTTGAAAGTGCCTTTACACCTGCTCTCTGAGCAGCTCTGAGGTTGCTGTTAACTTAGCACTTGTTGCTGCTAGTGTCAAGCTCTTGAGTTACTAGAAGAACGCATGGCGTATCAGGCTCGTGAATCTGGGGGTACCATGGCGCATCAAGAGGGATCGCGTTGTAAGGTCCTTCGTCTTGTGTCGAAACGTATTCACGTCCTTGTGGGAAGTTTCTAGGCCATGCTTTGTAGAGTGTGCCAGGCTTGAGATCTCCAACAGTCAGTGTTTTTGGCTTGTCATCTTCCTGAATTCGATCAAATGCCATTTCAATAGCTTTGTCTATTCTTTTGTCTTCCATTATTCTACAAATAATTCTACCTCTTCGAAAAGAGGTTGATCAGGGTTATCTTTGCGAAACTTTTCTTTCAGCTCACCTTCTGGCCATGTTGCTGAAGTTACTGCAAGAATTCCAAAATCAGTAATGACTCTTTCATATTCATCGAAACGATCCCAGAGACTAATCGCTACCTTTTTCCAATCTGGGCCTTGAACATGAATTTCTGTCATTCGGATATGAAAATGGCCAACTCCATTCGCCAATGATTCAAGATATTTAATCGCCGAGCTATCATTGCCATTCATGGCTTGAATCATAAGCTTATTAGATTCAGCAATTGCTGAATCTTTCGCTTCTTGTTGGATTTTTTCCAATTCAAGAATCCACTTTTTTGCAAGAGATCTTGAAGAGAAAAAATATTCTCTTCCATAAGTTCCTTCTTTTTTATTGTAAGTTTCAGTTACTTTAAAAAGTTTCATTGAACGGGTTCATATTGTCTTTTAAATGTCATTTTTACCAGTCCTTTTTGGACGGATGATCAAGTCCCGATCCAATGGGTTCTAGCTGTTTGCCAATCTCGACAAGTTCTTCTATTTCTGGAAGAAGTTCTTTGACTACTTTTGTACGATCCGTAAGCGAACCTATATTTGCATATATTCCAAGTCGGAGAAGATCTCGAATTGCACACCATTGAACTGCGGTAAAGGTGTGAGGAATCCTTCGACTAAAGTCTTTGTCATTGGCTGGCATTTGCTTTGCTCCTATTCTCTGTTTAGTCTAAGCCCAAATCAGATGATGTCAAGGACATGGTTGTAATGTCCTTGCAAAGCCTGTCAGCCCAGCCCACAAACACTTCGTCCCATGAGCGATTGAGGTTGCCTGGGCATCGCATTAGCACATCCCATTTATAATCACACTTGACTATGTCATTTCCTTTGCAAGCACTCTGTTTTGTAAAACAACATGTTTCACTTGCAGTGATATCACAACTTGCAAATATTTCTTTTTGTTTTGACTTGACCCGCGGAAGTTTTGAGTGAAATCCAAGAAGAAAAAAAACAATATTAGTAATATGCAAATATATGATAATGAAAAATTGTTTCATTTTATTCCTTTAGCTAAGAATGCCAGCCAAAGCAAGACAAAGAGCAACGGTCAATGCAAGAATTGCAGGCAATGATTCAATAATGTTTTCTTTTGTTTTCATCGCCACTCGTCCCAGATCTTCTTTATTGCTCCACATATTACACCTATTTTTTAGAATGGGACTACCATTACAAATGGCTTTGAATCATCCATTGCTCGTGCTTTGTTGATGGATTCACATACGATACTTCGACCAATGCCAAAAGTACCAGGTTGAAGCAGTCCATCACAAATAGAATATAGAGAATGATCACCAGCTGCGCCAGCTTCTCCGCGAAGCTTTTCGATCATTTCATTAGTAAGTTTTTCGGTTTGCATTATTTTATTCTTTGAGGTTTTTGAGAAGTACACGGGCATGACAGGGCCAACAACGTCCTGTGTGATTCTTGCTGCAAACGTGCGGATCGTAGTCCTCTTCTTCGTCTGCTTCCATTTCACAAGGCATTTCAGATGCCCATTCTAGAATATCTT
>Ga0129342_1000888_pt1 | contig 13212 bp, 11 predicted proteins | sample CPBDNA_5_FD_94426 | JGI IMG/M metagenome (GOLD analysis project Ga0129342, IMG submission 94426) | Freshwater to marine salinity gradient microbial communities from Chesapeake Bay, USA - CPBay_Sum_15_0.2_DNA | ecosystem: Environmental > Aquatic > Marine > Coastal | place: USA: Chesapeake Bay...
AACTTCTTTCAAAAATTCATCATCAGTTAAAATTTTGTCAGTAATTTTATTTAATATTTCAAGACTCATACCTGCAGCATCATCGCCACCTGCACCTGAACTACCTGCTTCTTCCTCTCCGCCTTCTTCTTCGCCGCCTTCTTCCTCGCCTCCTTCTTCCTCTGGACCGGGTCCGGCGCCAGCGGCGTCATTCGCTCCACCAGTTTGTTCTGCCTCAGCTTCTTCTTTCTTCTTTTCCTCTTCTTTTTCGATTTTCAAATCTTCTTTGAAATGATCATACAAAATTCCTCGCAAGTTTTTCTTGATGGACACTCTGGTTACGCGCTTTAATTCATCTATGTACGTGTCGCTCAAGTCCTTATCAAAAAATTGGTTAGCAACTTCTTGAAAAATCTCATTTTGGTTATTAATATCCAATCCTTCCACAATGTTGGAAACGTTCTTGACCATTTGTTTGTTCATGCTTATACAATATTCTGCAAGCATTTTTCTGCCCAATTTTCTAGCCTGACTTTCTGCAATCTTCTTTTGAACCTGAATTTTTGCATTTGATTGAGCCCCGCTTGCGCCTGATCCTCCTCCAGGTGCGGGTGGAGGTATTTTTCCTGGTTCGGCTGATCCTGCTGGTGGTGCACTCATAGTATTATTATATAACGATAAAATAAAATAATACAAAATTGAACTCTAAAAATCATTTTTATATAATTTGAATTAACATGATTTCTACAATTGTTCAAGAATGCGTTCAAAATTCAGAATTACATTGTGAAACTACTACAATGAATTCGGTTGATTTAATTGATTACGATGCACCAAAGATCGACTTGATCACAAAAGAAACTGCTAAAAATGAAACAATCAGTCAACGTAAATCAATACCGAAATCATCTAAAACAAAGAAAAAGAAAAGTCAGTTGAATAAATTAGATAAAGACACGTTATGGGATATCTTTGATAAAGATATAGAACAAATCAAAGAAAACGATGCGTGTGATGAAAGTAAAACAGAGCATAATTTAGATGTATGCCAAGTTTGTAAATCTCCGTTGTTTATTATGGAAGACCGTTTACCTATATGTTCTAATACACAATGCGGTATAGCGAATACGAAGATGTTAGACTATTCACCTGAGTGGCGATTTTATGGCGCAGAAGATAAAAATGCAAAGGACCCATCCCGTTGTGGGAATCCTATTAATCCACTATTGGTAGAATCGTCATTTGGTTGCAAAGTATTATGTAATAGCAAGTCTTCGTACGAAATGAGACGAATAAGAAAATGGACAGAATGGCAGTCCATGCCTCACAAAGAGAAATCACTATACGACGAATTTCAGTTTATTACGACTATGGCACAAAACGCTGGTATTCCCAAGATATTTATTGACGATGCAATCGCTATACACAAAGATATATCAGAACAAAAAATGTTTCGAGGTTTGAATCGTGATGGTATCAAAGCCGCGTCGATTTATATATCATGTCGTCTAAATGGATGTCCTCGCAATGCACATGAGATTGCAGATATTTTCAAGTTGGATAAAACGAGCGCGACAAATGGATGTTCTATGGCGGTGAATATATTGAATAATATTGAACGAGATGTATCTCCATCAGAACAAACCGAACTAGGTATTACTTTACCAATTTCCTTCATAGAGCGTTATTGTAGTAAGTTGAACATTAGTGGAGAATTGACATCAGTATGTAAATTTGTTGCAAAGAAAGTGCAAGATCAAAACTTAATTACAGATAATATTCCACATGCAATTACAGCAGGAATCATATATTTTGTATCATATAACTGTAATTTGAATATTAGTAAACAAGATATTCGTACAATGTCAGGTGTAAGTGAAGTTACTATTAACAAATGTTTCAAAAAATTAGAAACCTTCAAAGAACAACTAATACCAAACGTAATTATAAATAAATACAAATAATTATTTATCTAGCAGCACAATAATTTAGGCACATACGTTATTTTTTATTGTGACGAGTGTATATATGGAAGATTACATAAACAAAAAGTTAGCGGAAGCAGCTAAGAAAACAAAGAAGGCACAACAAGAAGCTGTTGTAACCGAAACTAAAGAAGTACAACAAGACACGAAGACGGAAACCCCAATAAACCCGCCTAAGCCACCACCATCTACAACCAAAGTTTCTGCTGCTCCAAAGACATCTTCACAGAACATGGAAGATATTATCAACAAAAAATTAGAAGAAGCAAATGCTAAGAAAAAGGCTGAAGTAGAAGCCAAAAAGAAAGCTGAAGTAGAAGCCAAAAAGAAAGCAGACGAAGAAGCCAAAAAGAAAGCAGACGAAGAGGCCAAAAAGAAAGCAGACGAAGAGGCCAAAAAGAAAGCAGACGAAGAAGCTATTCCATCCATGATATTTATTGTCCCATACAGAGACCGCTCACAACAACAAGGATTTTTCGCAAGACATATGAAGTCGGTGATGGAAGATATACCTGCAGACGATTTCAAAATTTACTATATTCATCAAACTGACAAACGCGATTTTAATAGAGGTGCAATGAAAAACATTGGATTTTTGATGGTGAAAGACAAATATCCCAAACACTATAAAAACATCACACTTATTTTCAATGACGTGGATACAATGCCTTACAGTAAAAACTTCTTGAAATACACTACCAAACCTGGAGTAGTAAAACATTTTTATGGGTATAAGTTTGCTTTAGGAGGAATTGTATCTATCACGGGTGGTGATTTTGAGAAAACACTTGGGTTTCCTAACTTTTGGGCATGGGGATATGAAGACAATACATTGAAAAAGCGAGTAGACAAACAAAAATTAGAAATCGATTATAATCAGTTTTATGAAATTATGGATAAAAACATATTACAACTGAAAGATGGTCTGAAAAAAGTAGTGAATCGTACAGAATTCGATGCATACATGAGCAATACTGAAAACACAGGTCATCATACTATTCGTAACCTTAGTTATGAAATTAACGAAACAAATGGGTTTGTCAATGTCAAAACATTTGACACAGAAAAACCAAACAATCCGAATGAACATATTCAATATGATATTAGACAAGGGACCAAACCATTCAAGACAGGTAGACGTGGCGGTGGAATGAGAATGGCATTTTAAATTATTGTGGTGATGCAATTAATAGTTTGATAGCCAAACCCACTTCATCAATAGTCTCCCATATACCTGATATTTTAATTACATAATACAAATCTTTTTTGTTATGTAAATCAGCACATTGTTTTTTTAGATCGCGATATATTTTCATGCATCCAGAATACAACTGTTTAGATAAGATATTGGATATTTTTTTATTGCAATGATGCTGACGTCTATAGTAATCTAAAATATTGTATTCAATGCGAACAAACTCTTGTATAACGCGTAAATTATGTTCATGATAAGGATGGAACTGTAAAAACAGACCATTCAAATGATTTTTTATTTCAAAATCTTGTAAAGACAAATAAAAATATACACCATTCATGGAGAAAAACTGATTCGAAAATAGTATTTTGGAAAATGTCCCTTCAACTATTACATTGTTTTTCTTTTCAAGTAAATAAGTATTATGAATTGAATATTGATTAGTCTTCAATGCGATGTTCATTTATCTAATGAAGTAAATGAACATATGTTTATTACGTTTTATTATAGTTTATAATTACTTGCTGACTGGTTTTTCTAGAGAAACATCAATTTCTTTTCTCAACTCATCGAGTTCTTTGTTACGTTTGTCGATCTCACTTTGAAGGTCAGTAATCTCTCCTTCAATACGAGACATTTTCTCTAACATACTCTCTTCTGGTTCCTCTTCTTCGTCAACAGGAACTTCGGGAGCGTCTTCGGATTCTTCTAAATTATCTTCAGCATCGTCTTTGTTCTCAAGTCCTTCCTTCAAATTTTTAGTAAAATGAGAAAAGATGATGAAAGCATAGAATACCACTAAGGCAATCAAGATAGCACGAGGAATATTTACGGGTAATTTCATAATTATATTATAGTATAATACTATATATTATACTAAATGACTGAGATATTTTCCGCAAATACCATATCTGTTCTTCCGTCATGGAAAGGGGAAACTCTTGAACAAATTACTACTTCTATTAGAAAAAATGAACGAGACGGAACATTACAAGACCGTAATTTATTCATTCCACAACCATTAAAACACTATCGTCGCGAAATTGCTTCAAAGGACCAAACTTGCAATCCTCGTTCGTCTATGTCTATTGATTTACTAAATGCACCAAACGGTTCGATTATCAACTCTCGGGCATCCGACAAGAATGGTTTAGTCAATACATTAGATATCAATCAAACAACCAATAAGACTGAAATACCTGGTTCTTGTAATGCTGAATGTGCAGTTGGTACTCCTCAAACCAACGCACTGAGTCGTGTAAGAAGTAGTGGAATGATCAAAAAGAATTACGATCCCACTAACAATAAATCAAAATACTATACCAACGCAGGACAATATTTAAATAGTCGTAGCAAGACTTTCCAACAGAACCAATACAATTATATCCGTGAAGGTGATTCTACTTTGACGCCTGGAAGTGGATTATCAGTAAACAATTTGTACAGTCCCGCTGGTAAAACCGATTGCGATAAATATTTCTTATCTGTGGATACTAGTTTCAACTATGAATGGATTTCCGTGGATAACGCACAAATTCAATTTACTGTAGATGTTTCCGCTGGATATTATGATGTGGGTGATATTAACAATCTGCTTCAGAGAACCATGATAAACAACTATCATTATTTTATAACGCCTGGTACCAGAACCAGAAATACCTTGTTGAATATTGAATTGGTTAATTTGACTAAGAAGGTTCAACTTACTGCTACTCCTATTGATGCATCAACCAATTTATTAATTCCTGTTATTTCAACCGAATTCGGTGATCAAAATGTTGACTGGACATTGCCGGTTGCATCGGGAGCACCAAAGATTATCTTGTATGATAATATTTTAACCACTGCTCTTGGATTTACACCTGGAGCATATCAAACAAATTTGTCTCCGAACGCATCTAGTTTCAAGTTGCGATACAATGTACTATATTATAAACCGAATAACTATCAATTTGCACAACAAGGAGCTGTATCGTCAAGTGATTTGATTGCTCGCAGAAGATACAATACCATTACGGATGCGGCTGCTTCTTACAAAACGTCTTATGGATTGCATGTTGCAAACGCATTGGCATATGGAGTTCCGGCAAATGGTTATACAATAAAAGACAAATATGGTTATCCTAATAAATCTACACCTAAGGTGGGTGCTGACGGCGTATATAGAGAATGCACTGATACAAAGATTCGAGGTGGATAATAAAATTGATAGTTTGAATTAATAATTTGATATGTATACACATATATATCAAATGGACGAATATCATAATTATTTGAACAGTAAAGTGAGTGAATATCATGAATTATATTTATTAAGTAAAACATTGTCAAATTACCAATCTTCGTATTTACAAAATGCACCTACAGCTTATGGATTCCGCTACAATTGCGATTCGTTTCAACGCAATTTAAATGCGCAAATGGAAAGATATTCGTTGAATATACGCAAACACCTTGTATCAAATCAAGAACATACTGACCAGTTGAAAAAAATACAAAAAAATTTGAAATGTGGACTTGTACAATATTTATTTAAAACTCATTACAAAGATAAATACGAAAACGCCACTTTGTTTAAGAATAAATATTTACCTGATAGCATACATGCATATATATTAAGTTTTCTTAGTACTCGTGATAATATGTCTGTAAGATTTGCTTCTATTTATGAAAATAGAGAAAAAGTAGAAGCCAGGTTGAAATCGATGACATTAGCATCATTGAAAAATTTACCTCATATATTCGATGCTATGCATTATTATCAGCATTCAGGTGAAGAATCGAAAAGACCTTTAAAAAAAATATTAAAATCACATACTAAGAATAAGATGATAGATGCTTTCTTAGATAATTTAGATAACTTGTATCAAAATTTCAGAGGAAATAATGTTACTTTACAAGTATTACAACAAAAATATGCCAGCCATATAACCCTGGATGCAGATTGGGCATATGATAGATTGTGCCAAATGAATAAATATAGTATATATTTTGACCCATACTATATTACAAATAGGTATATGATTGCATGTTCAAAAGCGTTACTCATTTTACGTATATGTTCCAAACATACACAATCTACAAAGAAAACCCAACAAGTTAAAAAGAAAGAAGCTAAAAAGGGAGGCAAAAAGTAAATAAAAAAGAAATTATTATATCTTAATCGTCAAACACATTATATTCTACATTATGTTTCATGCACCAATTTACACACTTGCGCAAATTGTTTTTGATTAGATTATTGATCTTGTCTTGCTTGTGTTTATTTTCGATTAACGAAACAGTATAATGAATATTTTCGATTTGTTGTTGACCAAATATAGCATTCAACTCTTCCAGTTTATTCAAAAAATAGGAATTAATAGGTATAGATAAGAATCTATATATGTAAAGTCCATCTTTTTTTGTAACCATCTTCTCAAATGCTCTATACAAGAATGGCAAAAATACTTGATTATTTGGATAGACAAAACCTTTACAAACAACGTATTTCTCGGAATTTGCGTATCGACTTGTATGTGGTTTTACAATGCTGACTTTTTCATAAAACGAAGACAATATGTATAACAAATCGACAGTATGATGCATGAACGAGTCGAAAATTTTTAATATAAAACATCCGCCTTGCTTTTGCATTATCAGGGCAAACGCCATCTGAGCAAACAATAAGTTTGAAATATGACTTTCTTGATTGTTGAAATCGTTTGAGAAATCAAACCCTCCATCCCCCGTGATCAAATCCATACACGAGCCATATTTCTTAGTGCAATATGTAAAATTATCTATAGACAATATGTTACCGGTACCGTCTTGACCATTTTCAATAAAGACATTTTTATTCTGATTCAAGAAGTTTTTGGTTTTTTTCCATGCAGGAATATTTGGATCATGTTTATCATCTAAAATAGTCATACCAATATACTTGTCATAAGGACACTTTCGCTGTTTACATAATGCTTCAATGAATCCGCCTGGACCCTCTGCTAGATGAAAACTTTGAATGGGTTTGGAACTGACTTCTAACTTGAATATTTTCATTATTTCGATCATTTTAAAATAAGATCTAGACAAAGGATTGCATGCTGCTACGTATTTATTTTTATGTGGTATGTTAGTATGTATGTATTCATATGGATTTGTATATTTTTTGAATATGTCCCAATCTTTTTCAATAACCCCAATATGTTTTTTTATTTCATATAAATAATCGCTTTGTGATTGCGATATAATAGACGTGGGTTGTTCATGTTTTTCAATATAATCTATGTATTTATAAGTAAAAAAATTATTTCTTGGTAATTGATAATACGTCATCAATCAAATAATTATTCTCGCTAATAATACAGACTAATTATTTTTATATTGTTTCACTATGGCTTAATTTTTTTCAATGACTACTTTTTTTTTGTTTTTGCGAATCTTTTTTGGTTGAACTTTCGCTTTGACGTCATCGTCTTCTTTTTGTTCATCTTTCTTTCTATTTGTTGGTTCCTCTGTTTTTCCTTCTTTTTGTTCTAGCTCTTCGATTTGTGTATGAATCATTTCGCTATCAACTTTCGCTTTGTTTGTCATATTCACATTTCGCACCTTTTTGAACACAAAATAACGGTTCATAAATGAAATGCGTTTTTCTTCAGATGTCATATATAGTGCTTGTCCTACATCGTTCTTCATGTGAGGATTTTGTTCTACATTATCTTCCATTTGTTTGAATAAATCAGAAAACATGCCGGTGCCACTGGGTAAGTTCATATGAGTTGCTTCTTCGGATGGTACTACAACGAAACCGTAATTTTCCATTTCTCGAATAAAGTAATCAAAGTTAACCAAATATTCCACAAAAGTTTTGTTGATACTTTCTTGATAAATACCAATACTGTATCCCAAGCTGAGGTTATCGTCAGGGAAACCAGTTTTGTTATACATTTTTGTAATTTCGTATATTTTTCTTCCGTCTTTCATAATAGGAATACTTTCACCTTCTTCTTTGTTCTTCAACATATTAAATACAGTGCGTCCATCATAACAAGTTCCAATAAAGTAACCATCCACCTTTGTGCACTCACTTAAATTACGTATGAATTCATAGAGTACATCTTTATTTTCAAAGAAATAATGCATTGCGAATTGACACGAACTTATTTGGAACCCTTGTTCGCCCACGCCATATTGGTTATATACACCCTTTCCAAGTAATTGCAAATCTTTTGGTCCATTACCGAAAATCGCCTTGGCTGTTTGTTTATCCTTGTCCGTTTCAAAAGCAGAACCATTACGAATATTCGCGCCACTATTTCCACGCAAGAATAACGCGCGCATTTTCGTATTTTTGTATTTCTTCAAATTATTCAAATAGCGAGCACATGCACCATCAATACGATTATGAATATTGTCTCTTGATACATCCACACCAAATACAAATTTCAATTTCGATTTAGACCATTTCGATAAATCCCCTGCTTTTCCCACTGCATAATCAATCAAAGTATCTCCGCGATTAGAAACACATGTAATTAATGAACGTTTGACTACTAAGTTATGGAAATCACGTAGACCTTGCGTACTCGTTTGTTCATTTGAACGACTATAATAGACATCGTTTTCTTCTACATATTCAGGAATATCTTCACCTGTGCTAATCATCGTCTCGGTAATAGGATGATGGATTGAATGCCAGTTACTATTTGCAACATGATACGCGTTACCGTAATTTTTCAAACCCGCCTTTAATTCGGCAGTTTTGTCATATCTCACACGTAATGGTTCCCATTTCCAACCATCCTTGTTTTCATGCACATATTTGAACTCAACAATCATATCTTCTTCGAAATATTCACCTTCTTCTGATAACAATACCATATTATCACCTTGCTTTTTCAATAGCACATTACATACATGAGCATTTTCATCATATGGATGGGTCGGTACAAAAGGAACTGGTTTGTAGTCTTCGTTGCTGTCAACATCACTCGCGATCGGTAGCTTATCATTCATTATATCTTGGCAAGGATTCAAGAAACCATGTTTGCGTTCGTCATAACCACAACGTAAAGTCAATGTTTTATATTGAACAATATTGCTATTTGCACCAACATTCATGCCATCTTGATAAATATTTGAAATCTTGTCTTTACCCGTTTCGGTTTTATTTATTGATACAAGGAAATCAATAGTATTGTATTGAGGAGGTTTCCATTTGAAAGATGAATTCCAAGTAGTTTTGAAAAGACTTCCTGGTTCATCTTCCTCTGAATCGGCGCCAACGGGATAATAAGCAGGTGTAAATATAAGACCATCTGTTTCGTATTCATAGGTGTCGTCTTTCACCTTAGACAAAATATTAGAACAAGCTTTAAATATAGTTGCGTCTTCTGTACTACGCTCAAATTCTTTGACCTGAATACGAATACCAGTATGTACCGTCTTACTCTTGGGTTTTACCTCCTTGTCTTGTGCAGAATCTAATACAGATACCACCTCTAATTCTTGTACATAGGTATTCAAGAGAGTCAAACGTGACTTGCCAGAAGATTCTTCTTCGCTTCGTGCTATGAAAGGATGATGACGAACTGATTTACCATGGATATAATATACATCAAAAGCGGCGTAAATGTTAACCATTTGTTTGTGTTTATCATATTTTATGAATTCGCCATCCAATATGCTGTCAAATAAGATGTTATTCAAGGTTTTGGACCCAGTGAAGATAACACGCATATTTGTATCGATCATATACATCTTTCCAATGTTATTTACATATAATAATCTGCGCTCGCCGTCTGCTTTGTCGGTTACAGTATAGTCTTTCAATATTGTGTTATGTTCATTTTCTTTGTCCGATTCGATAATATTGGATAATTGCAATGTATATGAACTGGGACCCATGAAATGCTTAGGTAAGACACGTTTATATTCATATTCCTCGCCGTGTAACATATCCATATAATTCTTCATGACTGCGTCTTGCTCACTGTAAGATACAGGATACTTCGTATCTTGGATACCCGACAAAACAATGCGAATGACTTTACGTAGTTCGGAGAGCAATTTTTCAGCATCATCAAATTTCGTTCCAGAGCCAACACGAGTGTTATCTACTTCCAACTCAATTTCATAATGTTCGATATTTGTAAATACACCAGCATCTTGAATATTATACTGTGGAACAGGTACGCGATTATTCATTCGTGAACTTTTTACAATAGTTAAATCAGCAAAGATGGGATACGTGTCGTGATAAAAGCGCACACGATTTAATGAACGGAAAATCTTCTTAGAATCGACCCATTTAGACATGATATTTCTTGCAATATTACTATGAATATTGAAATCTTGTTCTTCTTGGAAAGACACACGAAAATTGAAATCCTCCATATCAAGCTTTTGAATAAATTTATCTTGCTTGTCTTTTGGAAAAGATTTGCGTGTAAATTTAATTTTATTAAACACATTGGAAGGCATGTTCACTAATTTCTGAATGTCGTTTGTTTCACAATAATGTTGAATCAGATCAGTACCAACAATTTCCGCACGAATGTTCGACATTTTAGTTTGTCCAGTGCGAGGATCCGTATACTCATTCTGAATACGTAACATTTGGTTTCCATTATTATTCTCACTTTTAAATCCACACGCATAAAGTTGCTTGATTACATTGTCGTAATTCGTTTTTGTAATGGGTTTTTTAATACGTGGGTTCGTTCCAAAACGGATCTCCAATTCACTCGTTTTGTTGTTTGTGGATAATAAAGGGTTGCTTTCTAAATAGAGAGACACGATTCTATGAAATTCTTCCTTCTTTTCGCGCATGTTATTACTGGTATTCTGTGTTGTTGAGTCCATAATATAGAATCTTATATAGTAAAATCATATATTATTTTCACGTAATCAATTTTGTATATTTACCAATGAATTGTTTCCAAAATAGTCTCATACATATCATTCTTTTTCAAACCAGACGTGGATAGTTGTAATTTTTCCATGATTAGCGTTAAATCTGCGATTTTATAAGCCGAAGCACTTTTCAACGATTTGCGAATTCCTTCTAAACAAACGAATTTATTCTCAATTTTTTCGATTTGACTCGGTGAAACGGGTTCTAATTGCAATTTATATTGTTTGAAGCTATCCACATAAATAAAATAAGTAGGCATTTCGCTATCAAAAATAAACGGTAAATAACTCTGCTTCTCGTTGTTTATTATGTACACATTCATCTTGTAAAAACACAAATAGGCATACACATTTACTAAGGAAGTCGATTGTTGATTTATAGAAAGGTCAGTCAACAATTCGGTTACCGCAGTTTTGGTAAATTTATGATTCACTTGCTTAAACAAATGAGTATTTTCCTTCAAGTTATCCAATATAGTCTGATTTAATTCCATTTTTCTTAAGCCATAATTGCGATGAATTGCATTGTATTCTCCTTGCGAATACATGGCAGTATACAAACACCAAAATAGGGAATCTTTTTGTGTAGGAACAAAATAATCAGCGTCTTGAGTTGTGTTTATGGGCCGTGCAATATCTTTTTTTGTTTTTGTTTTTTCCGGTACAACAGATATTTCCGTTTGTACAGGCATATTTGCGGAAATAATATCTTTTTTAAACACATGTGGCTGTAAATGCTGAATAACATCTTTTACATTATTGTTTTTATGAAAACAATAAAATACGGAATTACCAATAGCAGTCATGATTTTCGTTAAGTTTGTATGGAGCTATATGATACTAGGGTGTTGTCTTTATCTTCTTTTTCATTAATTAATGATTTCTTAAACTCTTCTTTTTGATATTCCATTGTTGCTAGATTCGTGGCTTTTTCTTGTGTATATTCAATGTATTTTCTGATTTCTTCTAGTACTTCGTTTGACAAATAAGACATATTTACAAAAACACCGCTCTTGTTTTCGTTTAATTTACACAGATGTTTTGACAACACTTTCAGAATCTCTATTTGGTCTTGTTTGTTCATTATCTCAATGCTTTGTTTTATATTTTCTAATTCATTCGTCGAATATGAATTTTCACTAGACATACTTACGTATTACACTGAAATAAAGTTTATATAGTTTTAATATCGTATATATATAAATTCACAATAATGCCAACAATAAATTTCGAGAACCATATCCATTCCTGCGTGACGGTTGCGCATATTTTCAGGGGACTTACCAAAAATATAATATTTGTAATGGTATTCTACATAATCATCAAATACTTGTATACGTATGTCTAATGTATCATCATCAATTTGATTTTCATTTCGTTCGTACGATTTCAGACGATTAGGTAATATGCATCTGATTGTACCATCGGGAGATATACCTGGTAACATATGATATACATTATTTATTTTGCGTGGGATGGTAATTTGGTTATATACATCAAACTCTCTACGGACTTCCATATCATCAACAAACGATACGATATGCTGCCAAATGCTATATGGTAACAACTTCATTTACAATAAAAAAATATTTTCCATATTACAAATATTTTTTATTTACTTTTCATTTACTACTTCACCCATGCAAACAATATACGGGTCATTCAATTCAAAACGAATACCAATTACACGTACAAGTATTTTTTGATTTTCTTCTACATCATTAAAACGTTTATCATTATGAAAGTGATCACGAGCAATAAATACATGTATGGGAACGTTACCAGCATCATCAATGACTTGACCATGAATACCCGCTTTAGTAATGGTCTTCGACGTACATTCCATTATCATCCCTTCTACAGGGTGACATATCATACACTCGTATACAGTATCAAAGTTGATTTTCTCATTGTCAATTACACCGCTCGAATAACTATTTACACGTATCGAATCTGGTTTGATAAAACCCTCAGGGCTACACTTACCTTGAATAGTCTTAGATATCGAGTTTTCTAAATTGGATTTAATATTTTTACCGATTTGATTCATGTTCAATGATATTTTTTTTGTGAGCATCGACTTAGTATAAACATCTGTTCGCAATTTACGTTCTTGAGGCTTTTTGGCTTCCATAACTAATATAGGAGTAGAAACTTTTA
>Ga0129342_1000890_pt1 | contig 13197 bp, 4 predicted proteins | sample CPBDNA_5_FD_94426 | JGI IMG/M metagenome (GOLD analysis project Ga0129342, IMG submission 94426) | Freshwater to marine salinity gradient microbial communities from Chesapeake Bay, USA - CPBay_Sum_15_0.2_DNA | ecosystem: Environmental > Aquatic > Marine > Coastal | place: USA: Chesapeake Bay...
ATATTTAAATTATTTTGAACATTATTGCCAGAAAACAATCCAGAAAATAAACCTCCAAAATCCTCGATGGTATTTATAGAAAGCTGAACATCTGGCGCATTTCTATTTGATTGATCTATAAAACCCTTAGTACCCAAAGCTCCAGCATTTGTTCTTGGAATATCTACAGAAAAATTAATACCCTGCACAAGCGGCAAAAAACTCAAACCATCTCCACTATTAGATGCCGCACTATGGGCTGGCGCATCGCTCTGAAATAGGGCGATGTTTTCGTAAGTAATTGTTGGTCTGTTTATATTAATTGCCATTTATTCTAGAAGTATCTATTGAGGGGTACAAACTTTTAAATTTTGCTATTACTTTGTTTTTTGTTTTATCTTCAATTCTTTTAGGAAATTTTGTTGATCTTATTAATATATTCATGATCCCACTAGAATAATAAGGTCCCACAAAATCGTGGCCGTCAGTAAGTATTACCCAAAATTTTTCATTTAATCGTAAATTCATAATATTAAATATCCTTAAGAGCAAAAAGATTATAAAAAAGACTAGTATAATCTTTATTAGAGTCAGTGAGAGCTAATCCATAGCTTTCATTTAAATCTAAATGAAAATTTATTGTTCTATCAGAGTTTGAAAGAGTGGCGTCCCTTACACTTACAAGCGATAAAGCTCCAGTATTCGTTGGATAATCAAAATCATCCTTAGTCAAAATGGGTGCAAAACCAACATTCCCATTATCATATTCACTTTCGATAAAAAACAACTGTTCTACTCTATAATAATCTAAGAAGTTTTTCTGATGCAAATAGTTTTCTCTATTCACAAATGCATGTGGAGAGGACTCAGATTGCCAATTATTATAACTTGGGGCGTTATTAAAGAAATCAAAATTACTATTGTTTTTGGTTATTTCAGAATAAGGATAATTTTTACAAACTTGATCCAAAACTGGTCTTTTAAAAACAGAAGATTCTAAATTTGTTGTTAAAGAATTACCATAGTTACTAATAACATACTTAGTTTTTATAGTATAATAATTAGCGCCTTGACGAATATTTCGATAATCCGTGGTTGTTGTATTATAATTTATGTTATTTATTAATTTGCCAACAGAAACTGTTTTTCCATCATATTTTATCTTAAGACTGTTTTGTTTGTCAAAAAATCCATATGGATTAAATTCGTTATTTTGGTCTAGTTGCCAAGATTGCATGTTCCAAGAATATTTGGTAATTCTTTTAACCCTTACCCATCCGTTTGATTTTTCAACTTTATTTTCTGAAACAATAGCTGATTCAAAATCTAACATGTCTTTTAAATCAACTACAGACGAAGCTTCAGCTACACTTCCTAATGGATATAAGCTGAATATTTGGGACCCCAAAGATCCTAAATAACTTGAATTTAAATCAAATTTTTTACCAGGGACATGATTAGAAATATCAATATTTATTTCAACTGTCCCGTTTTCCATTAGATTTTTCATAATTTTGCGATCAAAATCTTCAAGGGCCTCGTCGGTATCAACTATGAAATTTTCTCCATTAACGTTGATTGGAAGATTTACATTCCTGTCGTCATAAAAATTGGGAATATTGATATAATTATTTACTGTAGAATAATTTAAAGTGCCCAGGAAAGCACTCTCCGAATCTTTTGTTGTATAATTGTATGCATCTTGATGGTTGCCCGTCATAAATGCCAAATATCCGAAGTGCCCAATAAGATTTTTTATTCCATACGCAAAAAATCCACTATTTTCAAAACTCGAAATTTTTTCAGATTTTAAATCTGAATAAGCATGAAGATCAAAAGTTTCTCCAAAATCATAAACTAACGCTTTTCTGGTCAAATCGTCGGGTTCAGCATTAGCTATTGCGTCAATAAATTTTGATAAACCTTTAGAAGATAAACCCCCTTTACAGTTCAACAAGGGTTGATTTGGATAATATTGAGATTGATGTTTTGCGGTTATAAAATTTGTAGGCTCGGTAAGGCTGCGCTTTGGCGAAAAATGAATTTCTTCTGTTCCACTCGCATTAAAATCTATTATTGCTCCATCTGCATTATTTAAGCCAATTGTTCTCTGATCTAAAGGTTGAGAATAATCACCCCCATAATATATTTTATAAGAAGGAAATTCTCTTAAATTGTAACAATTTTGAAAATTTCCCACTCTTTCAACATCTTGAAAACGTGTGGATGAATGACCAAGCGCATCACTGTCGCCTTCAAAATATCTTAAATCATAAGAGTTTTGAAGAAATCTCATGCTACGAATAAATGTCGGTCGAGGTTTATTTTTATCTAAATAAGGAACCTTCATTAAACCATTAATCCCATTTAATGGAGAGACTGATTCAGCAAAACCATACTCATAAATAAAATCAAATTGGTTTTCATCAGTTTGACCTTCACCCCAACTTGTAATTTCTATTATCCTATTTCCATAGTTTGGAAGTATTGATTTGTGATTTGTCGATCCCGCTGAACTTCTAAAATATTCTGATTCGTCTAAGTTATCCACCGCAAAATCATCTATATCGTCAGCACTTAATTTTTCTTTGAAAAATAAATCACTCTCAAGATTTCTCGTAAAAGAAAAATTAATAGGAATTGCGCCAGAAAATTCTATTTCATATATAGATTCATCCGTGTATTCGTGTTTTATAAAAAAAAGATCTATATCATAATACCCTGGATTTGTTGATTCTCTTTCTGGAAAAGTAATTTTTTTGTAATTTTCTAATGTACTTGCAGTTATAAGTTCTGGATTAGATCCGTCCCCCCAATTTATATATCCACTAATTTGTGGCAAGAATACACTTCCCATCCTTGTTGGAAAAGCTACAGGTATCATCATTTCACCTGGTCGCTCCAAACCAAAAAATCCAGAAAGAATTTGAAAATGATAATTTTGCGGTTCCGCAAAACTACTATTTTCTTCGCTCCGATCACTTTTTGGAAAATGTTTTTGTCCAGGATATGCAAAAACTCCAAAATAATCGGTTGGCCTGGACATATCAACTAAAATTTTAAAATATTCTGATTGATCGCTAGGTTTAAATGTGCTTATGGGATTATTAACCTCAACCTCTTCATTGAATCCTTTACTATCTGTATAAATAACCCTTGCGGTGATTATTTTATTAATATCATCTGCTTGAATTGTGTAATTGTATGCCTGACCGCCAGCCGCCAAAACTGTATTAGTGGCTTTATCTATCCAGTTAAATACATGATTATATGGAAAATCAAAAGGAGTTCCATCTGGGTCAGGCGATTTTAAATCAATCCTTAAAGTGTCTCCAACTCCAGCCCTATTTCCAATCGGAGGTTCGTCTGTTTCGGTTGACACTATTTCAAAAATCGCTTGCCCACGATTTGTGTAAGGGACATCTTTTGTAGCAAAGCCAGTGTAGAAATACGCGTATGTTAAGCTCATAAATCCTCCCCTCCATTGTCATTGTCTGGATTATTAATAACTATCTTGGGATTACCAAGATCCGTGGTTGAATCAAACCCTCCAAGGGTTACAAGTCTAAATGTTTTGTTCTCATCTTCTTCCTCTATTAAATAACCAGTTGCTGCTTTATAATCTCTAAATTTCCGATTTTCATTTGTATTCCCTACGGTCGGGTCTGGAAAAATAGTTACATACTCTGAGTCGGGCGCACCAATAGGTTTGCTTTGCCAAGCGTGTAATACTGTAAATAAATTATCCGAAGAAATGTCTATAAAAAAACCACTATTTATCTCTTCTATAGATAAGCCAGTAAAAATTTCTAATAATTTTCCAGTGTCATCTACTGACGACCCTAAAGACCCAATTGGACCCGAAACCGCTCCGATCGGCTCCGCTCCACCAATTGGAAAAAGTGGAAATGTATTAAATTCATTTTGATCCAAATTGCTTCTTAACATCTGCCCAACTTTGGGTTCCCCAATAATTTGAAAATCTTCTACCAAAATTTCATCTGTAACAAAATTAAATTCCTCTCCGTTTTCGTTAAATAATTTTATTTTTCCCCTAATACCACTTCCTCCTTCATCTCCTTTTATCAAATAAGAGTCTTTGTTGTTGTCTGGATAAATAGAATTAGAAAAACTTCCTCCAGGCTCTCTTAATTCCCAAGAATATGTCGAATTAATAATATTAGATTCGTTTTGGTTAGTTATAACAATTCTTATTGGTTTTAATATTTCACTAAATGCTTCAACTATAACTTGAGGAGCAGATGTTTTCTCCTCTACAGAATTATTAACAAATATATTTTTGGGGTTTGGTATTTCTTTAAAGGTTGCCTCAATATCATTCGAATCTTCGTAATTAAACGTATGCTTCCACCTATCACATATAAAAACTCTTCCCTTATTTGAATCGCTAATAATAGGGTGGCACGGCTTATAACAAAACGTTTTGTAACCCATATGAGATTCGAAAAAGTGTAGCATCGCCTTCGTTTCTTTTTCTGATCTATTAGAAAATTTAAGATCAAAAGTCTTCAATAATAAACTATTGTTTGATATATTTTCTTTTGTTGATATAGATCCCTTGTATTTAACTATGTCATTGCTTGTGTTAAAATCTAACTTAACTGCTTGATCTGGATGAAAAAAGAATGTTCTTGTAAAATTTTGAAATTCTCCAGTATACGTAGAAAGGCCGCTTAATGGTTTTACAAATCCAGAAAAATCATCTAAACTTATATCTTCTTTACAATAAAAATAATTATCAAATTTATTAGTATTTGAATCTGCTGTAATTAAATCAAATTTCTTATAATCTTTTTCAAGAGAAATTGGGGTAGAAAAATCTTTAACAAAGCCATTACCATTTAAAAAAAATGGCGATACTCTATCATTATATAAATTTACGTTTAACCTAAAAAGCCTATCACCTAAATCTTCAACAGAAAAGTTTTCTAAAATGCTCCCAGAAAAATTATTATAATAACGATCATGTAGCTGAAAAGAGTCGGAAAAATTAAAATATTCTCCGCCGCCAGATGCTGCCAAATCTGCGCTATAATCATAAGTCCCTGCTTCAGAATTAAATTTAAATTTATTCTTGCTTTGTATTTCTTCTAATTTTTTTGTAATCTGTAAAATGCTATTGCTATAATTTGTGTATTTTAAATTTATATAGGCTTTTATAGAATTTAAACCCCTAGGCATTATATTTACTTCGTAATCTTGGCCATACCACATAGAGTTTTCACAAACAAACTCTAAAGAAGATCCGTAATCTGGCCTGTGTACTGGGTTTTCGCCTTCTTCGTATGACGGAGAAGCGCCAACACTATCCCTGTTCCAATTAAAATTAATCGGGAATTGGGCTTGACTAATTTTTTCAGGAAGAGGGTGTTTGTATTGTATAGTCGGTTGAGGTGGAGAAACCAAATCGGTCAACATTGGGGCTATATTGTCAGCTATTTGTTGTGTAGTTAATCCATTTTTATCATATTTTTCGTAAGATGCGTCAAGTTCTGAAATATTTACGGTTCCATCATTATTTTCTTTATTTAATAAATATACTAGAATTAAAAAAGCGTCATCTTCGTTAACAACACCATCTTCGTTTACATCAAATCCGCCATTTTTTATGGCACTTGTTAAATAATCTTCAATTTCACTGATGCTTCTTGTTGTGCCAACCCCTGTTGCTCCATCAGTTAAGTCTTGACCTCTTTGACCCTGGGTAAATCGCAATAACAATAAAGCATCATTAAATGTCTCTACCAATTCATTCCCATCTATGTCTAATTTATATAATGCCATTTTTACCTTTTACTAGAGAATAAGCTCCCCGATAATCTTTTCTCTTCTTCTATTACACCTACAACAACATTTTTAACTCTTCTCGCAAAATCTCTTGATTGCGTGTCACTAGAACCCGCGTCTACAGATCCGCCACCCTGGTTATCTATATTAATAGTGATATTAAATTCTCCTATGTTTGCACTTTTTTCAGCTTTTTCGTCTTTGGATATGCTGTCTGCCGCGCTAGAAACTGGGCCGCCATTTTGGAAACGCATCATGTTGATATCATCTAAGGTATTGCGACCAATTGCGCTCGCCGCCCGTGGAGACACTATATATTCTCCACCCATAAGCATGGCATTTGTTTGTCCAGACATTTGGCCCCCATTTGCGGCTGCCATTGCATTACTAAAATTTGGATTGAATGTGCCTCCAGGAGTATAACCACCAGAACCTCCAGGAACTAAATCTGTCATCCCCATCGTCCCAGCCGCCCCAGCGCCACCTAAAAAAGCACCAAACCCAGAGAAGGCGGCATTAATGGCAGAACCAATAACTGCTTTTTTAAAAGCTTTTTCTCTAGCTTTTTGTTGTGCCTCCATCAATTCGCGGACTCTTTTATCTTCTTGTATTTGCGCCCCATATAAACCGAAGGCTTGTTGTTGAGCTTCTTTTAAGGCCCTTCTTGCTGGGCTTTCCATGAATCTGCCCCTTGTCGTTAATCTTCTGCTCTGAGTTTCAAGATCTAGCCTCATGCCACTCCCTCTTGCGGAAATCACATCTGTTAATCCCGATGTGGTTTCTTGTTGAGAAAAAGCTAATAAGTTTTCTTTACCAGTTATAGCTCCCTGTCCACGAGTACCAGGAACAAAAAAACCACCAGCTTGCATACCTTGCATTGCGCCAGAATTTAATTTTTCAAGAAAACCTACTCCATATTTTTGGACGGCAGATTTTTTGATAACATATTCTCCACCAGTCAAAACTGCTGGAACATCATCACGAACACCACTTCCTCCAGTAATAAGTCCTCCGCTATTTTTTTTAGCAAAATTTGAAAAGAAATTGCCTATTCCTGACATAAAGCCACTTCCCCCACTAGAAGATGTAAAAGATTGAACCAAACTTTTTGCAACGGCCGCGCTTATTTCTTGTTGCAGCGCTCTTCCAAAGTCTAAAGCTATATTTAAAAACACATCACCAAGAGAATCATAAGTTCCAGTAGCTAAGTTATCCATTGCACTAGATATTGAATCTTCAAGTCTGTTAGCAAGTCTGTCTGGGACATTTTCTTCTAAATTTTTTAAATCTCTTTGTCTTTTTGCATTTGACTGTTCTAATGCGGTTCCATCTTTTATTTTTTTTGCTATTTTTTCTCTTAAGTCTAGCGTTCTTTCAAGCTCTGTATTATTTTCTTTAGCTAAAACTACTTCAGCTTGTTTTTCATCTACAAGTTCTTGAGCAGCTTTTTTATCTTTTTCTGAAGCATTTTTCTGCAATTCTACCAAAGCAGCTAATTCTGTATCCAAGTCTTTTAGTTTTTTTGCCGATTGCACTCTTGCTTCTTCTATTTCTGCAAGTTCTTGATTGTATTTTATTTCCCTTAAATATTTGTCAGAAAAAGCTGCAGTGGGATCATTTAATATCAAACCTAATCTTTCTTTTTCTGCATTTTTCCTTATTGATTCTAATTGAGCCTGTTTCTGCATAGTTCTCAAGCTTTTTTTCAAGGCTTCATTTATACTCTTTTCTTTATCCGCCCTTTCTGCATTCGTTTGTGCAATACTTTTCTCAATATCTAATTCGTCTGATAATTCTTGTTTTCTGTTTGCTAATTCCGTTGTTCCATTTTGGACTATTTGCACAAAATTTTCTTGACTTTCTTGGCTTTTGAATCCTAGTTTTGCGGCTTCTTCTAAAAGCTGTTTTCTATCCTTCCCAGCAAGTTTTTCTATATTAAAAGTTTCAACTTTGTTATCAAAATCCTCCTTGGTTATGCCCGAAATTTCTCCAGAAATTTTTGATTGCTCTATAAGTTGCTCCCTTATTTTTTGATTCAATTGAACCCTTTTTGTTTCTATCTCAGCTTGATTTCCTCTTTCTTTTATAGATATTTCAGCATTAACTTTTTCTAATTCGGTTCCAAAACCTCCTGTAGCTAATTTTTTTCTATTTTCTTTTGTATCTGCTAAAAGTCCCGCTCTTATTGATTCAGATTGCCTTAAACCAATTCCTTGAATTTGACCTTTTGCTCTGGTTTGTGAAAATATTGTATTTTTTTTGATACCTTCTTGTACAAGCTTTTCAGCATCCACCACTTTAACCGCTTCAGCAAGAGAACTTGCTAAAGCTATTTGAAATTCTTCTATAATTTTTTCAATTACATCATCAGAAGCCCCTCCAGCTTTTGCTGATCCTAAAGCACGATCAAAGCTTATGAAACTTTTTCTTTGCTCACTAAATATCTTTTTAGCGCTTTCTTGCGTTATGGGAGATCCTTGTTGTTCGTAAGCTCGCTGAACCTCTTCCACAGAAGAAAATACTGAATTTCCTACTAAATTTCTAATTCCTTCAGAAGATATCTTATTCACTTTCCCATAACCAGCTTCAATCTTGCCTTCCCCAAAATATCTTTCTAATAATCGTTCAGGAGTTTGATCTGATCTTCCACCCACTACCCCCAATGCATCAAAAAGTGTTTGACCCCTAACTGCGTTTGGATCTAATTTTTCTACAGTTGTTCCAGCCGCCAATGCAGTTTCTCGTCTTTGAAGTTCTGTAAGTATATTAGCTCTTCTTGTTTGTAAGTTTTCAAGAACGTCTTTCCCCTCTGTGCCTTTTCCTAAATTTTTAGTCCCTTCTTCTATTCTTTTGGCTGCTTTTTGTGCTTCTGTAGCGACTAATCCCAAACCCTCTCCAACTATTTGGAAAATGCCCTTGCCATTAAATATTTTTAAAGCTACATCAAGTGCAGTAAACCCTAAAGCAACTGGCCCAGCAACTCCCTTAAGTATTCCAAAAACTTTTGCTAATCCTTTTGTTCCTTGTATAAAAGGTGCAAGTCCTACGAATCCTCCTCCCTCTTTCCTACCCAAAGCGCCAAGTGGGCTAACTCCAATTGTAGACAAAACAAGCATTGTATTAATCGCCGTTGATGCAGCCTCTCCGAATCTGCCCATTATTGAATCTTGTTCAGTAAATGCGCTAGTTAATCCACTTGCTGCAAGTTGTAGAGCAAAAATTTTAGTTATTGAATTGTCTAAAGAAGCAGAAGTTTCATCTATACTTCCCTGCATATTAGTTAAATCCAAAGCAGGAGCGCCAGCCCTCCTTGCCGACTCAGCGGCAGTTAAAGCAAAATTCGGAATTCTCCCAGTTGGCTCATCTCTTGTATTAGTAACAGCAAGACCCATTGGGTTTTGAGCGTTACGGAGTTTTCCGCTTTGATTTATTCTAACCTGATTAAGCGGAACTCCCGCGCTAACTTCTCTTGAAATAGCGTCTCCAAGCTCTGGCATAAAACCTTCAGCACCCCTCATTATTGAAAATCTTTTACTTACGTTTTTCAGCCCTCTGATGAAATCAAATTGATTAAGCGGCGCTCTTAAAGTTCCCTTTAATTGTTTCGTTGATCTTAAATCATCTGAACCCTCCTGTATTCTACCCATTCTTCTCGATAGGATTTCCATATTTTTAGCATAAAGATAAGATACATTCCCACCAGAAGCGTTAACAGCTTCTATAATAGAAGATAGACCAGAAGACATTAAACTGTTTTTAGCTTTCCCTGCTCCAGAAAGTATAGTAAACGATTTGGCTTTTTGAACATCGCTTGGTGATTTAATGAATTGACCAAGTCTAGCTGCTGCGGTAGATTTTCCAGTTCCTGCTGGAGCTATCAATAAGTCTTTTTTCTTTTTAGTTCCGAGAATAGTTTTCAGAATATCGTTAGCTGTTTTTCGGTCTAACTTATCTGAATCAAAAACATAATTACCAGCGGCAAAGTTAGGAATGTAACCAGAAGCTCCTCTGTTAGCTATAGCCTGTTTTATAAACTTATCCTTGGATTCTAGACTGCTTTTGTAATCACCAAACGAATATTTTTTAGTTAATCCAAAAATTTCAGTCAATGCTGCTGAATTTTTAGAATTAAAAGCTACGTCAAGTCTACCAGCACCATCACCCTTGGAGCCTCCCACAATCATATCAATTATAGCTTCAAACACAGCGCCCTTAAATGCGCCAAATGCTCCAGCGCCACCTTCGTTTAAGAATTTTTTCTTTGCATATTCTGGAGATATATCTGGTGCAGGATTTGTTTTTATAGATGGATAAACTTTTTTAATAATAGTGTTTATGGCGGTAGCCATAGATTCTTCTAACTCATCATCTAATCCAACAAGATTTCCAAATCTTGGGTCTCCTTTCAAATTTGGATCTATCCCGTAAGCTTTGCCTAAAAAGCTGCCATAACTTTTTCCACTTTTTCCTATTTGAGCCTTTTTAAAAACTGTATTTATCTCCGTCCCTCTTACTCCCGTTTGAGGAACAAGCATAACAAGACCTCTTTTTTCTGCGTCAAAAGCAGGAGCCTTTGTCGATTTGGCTGCTACTGCTGCTTCATAGTCCTTTAAATCTTGATCTTTTAATTTTGTTTTGTCTTTTTTTAAAAGATCGCTAAGACTCTTATACCTGTATGGATTATTTTCAGAAAGGCCAGCCCCGACACTACTTCTAGAAAAATTAGGAATAAATCCACCAGCCGCATTTATCTTTCTTGCTCCAGCAGGAAGACCCATAGATCTAACCATATCACGATTAAATATAGCATCTCCGCCTCCAGCAAAATTAGGAACAATATATTCGCTAGTATTAGCGACCATCGTTCCGCGTTTGCCGCCACCAAAAGCAAAGTTTGGAATTGAAACTACTCTAGAATTTGCTGGCGCACCGCCAACACCACGAGAAACATCACGAGCTTCGGCGGCAATATAACCACCAGATGCTTTTCCTTTTGGTTTTACTCCTCCTTCGCCACCACGCAGACCTGCGCCAAAAAGCCCAGGGGTTACTGTAGCAGCAGCCCTCTGAACCCTAGCTAAAGCGGCAGCTTGTTGGTTGTAAATTTTTAACAATAATTGCTCTTGAGCGACCTTGTTACCTTCAAGGGCTAGAATTTCTCTTTGGATGTTTTCATTTTGAAGGAGTGTTTGTAAAACAGATTGTTGAAGGGTGGCTTGTTGCGCTGCCGCTTTATTTATGCCTAAAATTTGTTTAAGTGAGGTTGCTCCGAACTTAGCTAAATCAACAAAAAGCTTAATAAAAATTGCACTAATTAAAGCAAGTCCAGGACCAGTTAAAACACTACCAACACCCTTAACAAGTCCTTGGGCAAATTTAGCTCCAATTCCCTCTCCCTGTAAAATGTCCGTAATTCCATTTACAATAGACGAAAGTGCTTTTAGAATATCCCCTGCTGCATCAGTGAACCCCAAATCTCCCAAAACAGAAGCTAATTTCTGACTTCCAACAGTAAGATTATTAATTAAAGCTTCTAGTGTTTGGTTTAATTGCGAGTTTTTGGCATCAAGCGCTCCAGCAGCCCCAGCAGAAACTTGTAATGATTTTGCAAATTGGCTTTGTCCAGAATTTAAATCTTCAATTAAACTAATTAAAATATCACGTTGACGAACGCCAGCAACTTTTTGAATTATTTCCCCAGCCTCAACGCTTTTTAATCCAATTTTATTTAACTCTACCGCAAGCTCTTGAAAAAGAGGAATGGCCCCGCGAAGATTTCCTTCAGCATCTAAAACGCTAATGCCTAAATCCTGAAGAGCCACAAGAGTATCAGTTCTACTAAGTCTAGCAAAAATAGTCTTAAAGGCATTACCAATCACAGCGCCTCCACGCTGAGTTCTTTCTTGAACAGTTGTCACGACCCCCAAAAGCTCATCAAAAGACACGCCAGCTACACGAGCAGAAGCGGAGGCTCGTTCAAGACCATTAATTAAGTCTTCTGTAGAAACAGCAAACTTTGTATCAACCTCTGCTAGTTTATCTGCAATTTGCGCTACAGTTAAGCCAGCGCCTTCAAAACCCTTAATTGCAGCAGTCAAACCACCTACTGCTTTTTCTGCGTCAATGCCCGACACACGAACAAGCTTTAAAGCCGTGCTTACGCGAGACAAAGACTCTTCAACACTTAAACCTTGACGAGCTAACTCCAATGCGCCTTCCGCTACTTGATCAAAAGATGTTCCAGTTTGTTGGGCTACTTTAAAAATACCATTTCCGAACTGCTCTAACTGTTTTTGAGTTCCACCAAGAATGGTATTGATCTTAGCAAAAGAAGCTTCGACTTTAATTGTATTGGTAACAAGCGCACCAAAAGCCTGAGAAAGTTTATTAATAACTGCAACAGATGCGCCGAAAGCCAAAACACGAGCATTAGAAGCTTCAAGTGATTTTTGGAACTCTGACGCTTGTCCAGTAATTTTTCCAAGTGGACGAGAGAGCTTATTAATTGACTCTGCGCCGCCCCCTAAATTAATGCCTTTTGCTTGAGCTTTTATCCTCGCTAAAGCCGCCTCAACCTTTCTTGCATTTGGATTTAAATTTACTTGTACTGGTACCGCCATATAATGGTATTACACTTAAAGTCCGTGCAACTCCATCAATTCCTTCATATTTAAAGAACCTCCTTTTTTCTTTATTTCTTCCTCTAAAACAATAGCTTCTTGGTTTTCTTGTTTCATTTGTTCTATATCTTTTTTGTTCGCTCCAAAATAGGTAGTGCCTCCGTCTCCTTCAGAAGCTCGTGTATTATTTTTTTTGTTTGCATTTCTTTGGGAATCAAAGAAGTCAATAAGTAGTTCGGGATCTTTTGCCACATTTTCTGGAATTTCTTTTGTAGAGTTTTTAAAAATATTCAAAAAGCTTCTTGCGTATGTCAGCATTTTTAATTGAAAAGCTGTTAAATCTTTAAGCGGCTTACCAAACAAACCTAAAACATCTTCAGCATAAGGAAGATACGGCGAAAAAAATGGAGACAAAACAGCTCTCGATATATGAGTGTCAGACATCCTTTTAAAAAAAGAGTTTTCTAGAACAGAGATTTCTCTAATTTTTTTAAAATCGTCATAATCAACATCTTCGAAAGGTGATGTTTTTAAGTCTTCGTCTACAAAAATTAATTCCTCAAAAAATTCTTTATTTACTTTTTTATCTACATACTTTTCAGCAGTAAGACCAATTAATTTTTCTCTTTCAAGAGATAATTCGGCTAATCTTATCTCCTCTAACTTTATTAGTTCTCTATGCTTTTCTCTTTTCGACGGTATCTGTATATGCTTTAAGCCATTGTTCAGATTTTCTAAAAACTTTTTCTTTTGTTGAATTTTAGCTTCCGACTCTGAATCCCACATGCCA
>Ga0129342_1000891_pt1 | contig 13192 bp, 14 predicted proteins | sample CPBDNA_5_FD_94426 | JGI IMG/M metagenome (GOLD analysis project Ga0129342, IMG submission 94426) | Freshwater to marine salinity gradient microbial communities from Chesapeake Bay, USA - CPBay_Sum_15_0.2_DNA | ecosystem: Environmental > Aquatic > Marine > Coastal | place: USA: Chesapeake Bay...
AATGCTTATGGTGATGGGGTGATAAATGTCACAGAATCAGAATTACCAATAAGAAAAAAATTAAGAGGTTGATATGTTTAGTATTGTAACAGAATATCCCATAGCATATGAATCAAACGACCATACACATCCTTGGGGAACTAAACGTGATAACTTTACTAACAAGAAGTTTATAAATGAGATATCTGAGTATTTTGGTGGTAAATTTAATTTCTTAGACCTTGGATGTTCTGGTGGTCAATTTGTAGTGGATATGATGTCTGCTAATGGTGGTGGTGCATCTATTGGACTTGAGGGTAGTGATTATAGTGTAAAGCATAAAAGAGCAAACTGGCCCAAATATCACAACAAGAACTTATTTACATGCGACATTACAAAGCCATTTGATGTACAAAATGATGGCGAATCTGTTAAATTCGATTTAATAACTGCGTGGGAAGTCCTTGAGCATATTGCTAAGTCGGATTTAGATACTATGTTTCAAAACATCTATAATCATTTGTCAGAAGATGGTATATTTGCTTGCAGTGTATCGTTTCATTCTGACAAACCCAATGGTGTAGAATTACATATCACTCGTGAAAAACCGCCATTTTGGGAAGAAGTTTTTAATAGAAATGGTTTTGTGATGGTTGGTGATGGTGAATTTGGTAAAGGCGGTAGTATAGATGGTACTAAGTATGCACATCACTACCTATTTAAATACAGACTCAGAGGAAGGACTCATGGTAAATGTTTTTGGACAACTTTAAAAAAATCAAAAGCACTGAAGAATTAACTCAGATATTATATAATAGAAAAAAATTAAGAGGATAATGAATCTAAAATCACTATTTGGTGTTAACGGTGTTAGAGCTGGAAAAACTGAATTCCAAAAATGGGCTACAAAAGAACTTGCGTCTTTGTTTCCATTTTCAAAAAATTTAGTTAGTGATACTGAGATAGTGTACAATCATATAGACGAGTTTGATAAATTCAAGGACAGTCGAGTATTAATCATTGGTGGTGGACCTTCTTCTAATGAGGTAAATTGGGAAAACTTAGACTACGACTACGTGTTTTCAATAAACCACTTCTACAAAAACGAAAAACTTAAAAATCGACCAGTAGATTTAATATCAGTCGGAGCAGAGGTTGACTTACAAAGTGATGAATTTGTATCATATGTTAGTGAACATAATCCAACGTTGGTGTTTGAGTGGCACGGTAGATGGTACAATGAAAGTGAATACTTCAGACAACTGAGTCAAGTTTACCCGAAGGTAAGTTGTTTACAGACACGTGCATATGGTAAGTTGGGTGGTGGTATACGTCTTATGATACTTGCAATGTACTTGGGGGTAAAGGAAATATATATCGTGGGGCTTGATGGGTGTCCCGGATTGTCAGTCAAAACAAAAGAGTTTACAATCCCAAAACATTCATTCGAATCGGGTAAAGTATCACTACCGTGGAAAATAACTCCCGATAACGCTTATGAAATATATCACCATCAATATGATACATTGTGGAAATACGTAACAGAAGAACTTAAATTCGATACAAAGGTATTTAATTTAGGTGAGGATTGTGATTTCAACTTTAGTTCTATTTGGACAAAGAAGATATCACCCCTACCAATCGAAATAAAACAAAAGATAAATAAAAATTAATTTTAAAAAAGAGAACCATGTTTTATATTTTTGAAATGGCTAATAATCATCAAGGTAGTGTAAAACACGCCAAAAAGATTATCGATGACTTCGCAGATTTGTCGAAGAGAAAGAATCTAAAAGCTGGAGTGAAATTACAGTTCCGTAACTTAGATACGTTTATTCACCCTGATTTTAAAGACCGTGAGGACTTGAAGTATGTAAAACGATTCAACGATACCCGATTAACAAAAGAACAATTTGGTGAGATTGTAGATTACATACACGAAAAAGGATTGTTGTCTGTATCTACACCGTTTGATAATGAGTCACTTCCTATGTTTGATGAACTTGGAGTGGGGGTCTTAAAAATAGCATCGTGTTCAGTTGATGATTGGCCTTTGTTGAGAGATGTAGCTAAAATTAATCGTAAAATTATTATCTCAACAGGTGGTGCAACAATTAAACACCTTAGACAAGTCTATGACTTATTCAAGAAAAATGGTAGAGATTTTGCATTCTTACATTGTATTGCTGAATACCCAACACCTGTCGAAAACGCATTCTTGGGTAGAATCAAAAAGTTGAAAGAAGAATTTCCTGATATTGAAATCGGATACTCTACTCATGAAGGGCCTGAAGATAAATCTGTGAGTCCATTCGCAGTTGCGATGGGTGCTACAATTCTGGAAAAGCACGTTGGTAAAACTACTGATGATATTTCGTTGAATGGGTACTCTTGTACAGTTGAACAGATGGAAAAAGTAGTAAATGAGATTCAGTTTTATGAAACCGCGCTCACCGGTGAGTTCTCAGAAAGTGAGGCACTCAAACAATTGAAAAGAGGTGTATTTGTAAGAGTCGAACTGAATTCAGGTTACACCATTCGTGAAGAAGACCTTTATTACGCAATACCTCTACAAGAGGGATGTCTTGATGTTTCTAACATCGATGACATTATTGGAAAAAGACTGTTGATCGATATCGACCAAAACGACCCAATCAAAGCAGAATATTTTGTTGACACGGATAGAGATAATAAACTGAAAAAGTTTAAAGTTAAGTTTAATAAGGTTTTATCTGAGGCGGGTGTAACTGTGACTGATAAAGATGATGTAGAAATTTCATGTCACTATGGTTTAGAGAACTTCCATAAAGTAGGTGCATTGATTGTAAGTAAAATTAACAGGACTTACTGTAAAAAAATCATTGCGATGTTACCAAATCAGTCACACCCAACACATAGACACCTTCAAAAAGAAGAGTGTTTTGAATTACTCGCAGGTGATTGTATTTTGAATCTAAACGGAAGGGATATCCACTTGGAAAAGGGTAATCCTATTCTTATCAACAGAAAAGTAAATCACTCATTTAGAAGTGAAAACGGGTGTGTCATCGAAGAGGTATCTACAACACACATCAAAGGTGACTCAATTTACGAAGACCCATCAATTCAAAAGTTAGCAGTAGACGATAGAAAGATTAAAATCAAATTATGAAAAATATAAAAGATGTCTGTGTAGTAGTTCAGGCCCGGTTAGGTTCTCAACGTGTTCCCGGTAAGATGCTACGACCATTTGCAAAGACTACATTAGTAGATATTTTGTTCAATAAGTTGAAAGAGTCAAAGGTTATTCCGTTGGAGAATATCCACTTTTCAGCATATGAACAAGAACTAAAGGATGTGGCTGATAGACATTCTATTAATATTTTTCATAGGTCAGAGAAATCTGCCAACTCAGAGGGAACCCCATTATCGGAAATCTATGAATGGCATGACAAATTACCATATAAGTATGTCGTGTTAATCAGTGCATGTAATCCACTATTAAAGATAGATACAATTGATTCGTTCGTTGAGGATTTTCTAAATTCCGATGATGAGGGTTCCTTTGGAGTCTTTGAGAAAAAGACTTATTATTGGAACAAAGATGGTGACCCCATTACCGATTGGGGTGATTCAAGGATAATGAACACCAAATTTGTAGAACCAATATATGAAGCAGCACATTGTTTGTATGCAAGTAGATTAGATGTTATAAAAGATGGATGTTGGATGGGCGACACATCACCGCCAGAACCAAAATTGTTTGTGATGGATGAACTTGAAGCATTTGATATAGATTATGAATGGCAATTTAAAATAGGAGAACAGTTGTATGAAAACTTATAAAGAACATTATGAATCTTGTAGAAGTTCATTTGGTAGAATGTTAGGACCATGGTCATACGATTCTGCATATGAATTAGGCGTCGATGACAGTTTTTTAGATGATAGGATAGACCAAACTACTAATCCAGGATCAGAGTGGCCAGAATATTATTCATTAATAAAAGACATACGTTTAGCTATTGATAAAAAGATAAAGGATCAAAAAGGTATATTTTATGATGATCATGCTATCAGAATAAATGATTGGCAAGATATTCCTGAACTAGAACAATTAGCTCAATTTTTTATGCCGGCTGTAGAGCATGAAATATTAGGATGCAGCGGAAAAATTGAGTTTTTGCATCCATATAGAAATATAATTCATGAAAATCCAGAAACGTCATCATGGACTTGGCATTATGATGATTGCCCTGATGAATTTTTAAAATTATTTATAAATCTTAATGAAGTTACTGAGGATTCAGGTCCATTAAAATATTTGGAACTACATGATGGCTCTGCATCAAGAATTAAAACATATAATACAGTAGCAGGAATTCGTGGAACTCAACCACCTTTATATCCTGGTTCAAGAATACCACAAGAAGTTGTTGATCAAGAAATTGAAAAGGGTGGAAAGATTAAAAGCATAACAGGAAAGCCAGGAAGTTATGCTATATGTACTCCAAATATTATTCATAAAGCAAGTGTTCCGAAAGTAGGAACAGAACCTAGAGATGTTTTGTTTTTCTTTATCCGACCTACATTGAAACCATGTGAAGAATATTTGAAAGATACGTGGTCTTATAGACCAGCAAAGAATGTAAAAATGTATAATTTAGATTAAAAGATATTTATATGAAAGAGGTTATATTATGAAATTTAAGATAGTTACTTCGCTAAATAAGCGTTTATTTGAACATAGAACTCAAAAATTAATAAACAGTGCTCTAGAGCAAAAGTATCCTGTAACTTTGTATCATGAAGATTCTTACGAAGGTACTAAAATTAATTTTCCAGATTCAGAATTATTAACAACAATTGATTTATGGCAGTTACCATCATATCATTTCTGGATTGAAAATTTTATTAATTCAAAAGAAACTCCATGGAATAATGATAAGTATTTAAAATTACATCCATCTACTGTTTACAAGAAAACACAAGGCAAGTTTTGGTTTAGAAAGGTTTTAGCAATAACTCATGCAATCTTAAATACAGATGAGGAATATTTAGTTTGGTGTGATGGTGATGCATATTTTTCAAGACCATTAGATGATTTATTTTGGGACTTTACAAAACAATATGATATATCATGCATTTGGAGAGACTTTCCACATATTGAAACAGGATTTGTAGTTTATAAAATAAATGATAATGTAAAAAGAGCAATGCGAGAATATTTAGGTTGGTTTACAACAGGCGAAATATGGAAAACAAGTAGATATTGTGATTGTTCTGCATTAACACATGTTGTAAAAAATAATCCACATGTAAAAGTAGGAAAATACAAAAACTTTGAATGGAATGGACCCGATGCATCATCATTTGATATTGATAGATATTTTGATCATAATAAAGTTGATTTTAAAGAAGTTAGAGATAAAGAATAAATGAGAGCAGCAATTTGTTTTTCTGGAATGCCAAGAAGTTTCAAATCAGTTTTTGAAGCTCATAAAAAATACATGTTCAATGTTTTGGAAAAACAAGGTATCAAATATGACATTTTTATTCACACATGGAACAACAAAGTAAAGTATCCAAAATTTTTACCAGATGAAGGAAATGCTGATGAAATTATTAAACTATATAAACCAATATCTTATAAAATAGAAACATATGATGATAACAAAGTAAAAGAATTGTATATTAATAGTAAGATTGATAAATATCATGAATATATAGGTCGGGATAACAATTACAACGATATTGCCGATTGGGTCGGTGGTGGATTATTAACTAACAATACAATATCATTATTTTATGGACTGAATGAAGTAAACAAATTAAAAAATAATTATGAACAAAATACCAAAACAGTTTATGATATTGTAATAAAAACTAGATTTGATAATATGCTGTTTGATAAAATTAATATTGAAACTTTCAAGACTAATGATTTATCTGTTTTTTGCCCGTTAGGCTATGAACCAGAAAATAGAGATGAATTAGGCACAGTTAATGATATATTAGCTATAGGATCGTCTGCCTCAATGGATGTATACATGACTGTTTATAATAGATTATTTGATTTACTTAAAGAAAGATTTGACTCAAATCATCCTAGGCCATGGCATACTTTAGGTTTAACTAAACATAATTTAGTAAAAAATAATATTGATATAAAATTGTTTTATTTAGATCATATAGTTACAAGACGTTTGCACAAGTATAGGCAAGCAAATAATTCAGTAGTCAGAGGAGAAGGGTGGAATATTCCTGTTGCTCCAACCAATGAAATAATAACAGATCATAAAAAAGGAATATGATGAAAATAGGAATAATAGGACTAGGTGCAGTTGGAACTGCAATTGAAAAAGGATTTAAATATGTTGGTCATAAAACTTATGGTCATGATATTAAATATAATACAAATATAGAAGATGTATTACCTGCACAAATAATTTACGTATGTGTCGGAACACCACCAGATAAAAACGAACATTGTGATATAAGTTCGGTACTGCAAGTTGTAGATAAACTAAACCAATTAGAATATAATGGCATTATTGCTATCAAATCAACAGTTAAACCTGGAACTACAGATTCATTGATAAAATTATATCCAAACTTAACATTTGCTTTCGTTCCAGAATTTTTAAGAGAAAGATGTGCATACGAAGATTTTGTATATAATAATAATATTCTTGTAGTTGGAACAGAAGATGATGCAGTCTACAATAAAATAGTTAAATCACATGGTGACTTACCAGTTCATAAAGTAAAAATTAAAATTATTGAAGCAGAATTAATGAAATATTTTTCAAATACTTACAAAGCTATGAGAATAACTTTTGCTAATTCATTTTATAAGGTTGCAAAGCATTATGGAGCTAATTATGATGTTATTAAAGATACATTTTTATATCATGGAGTTCAAGAAGGTCATTACTTAAATGTTAATAAAACATTTGGTGGTTATGGTGGAATGTGTTTACCTAAAGATGTAAAAGCAATGAAATCGCTTGTTAAAGAAATTGATCTTGATTTAAATATTTTTGATTTTATAGATATTGAAAATGATAAGTTCGTTAAAAAAGTTCCAAAAGGAATGAGAAAAGAAATATGAGAATAGTAGTTACAGGTGCCGCCGGATTTCTAGGTTCACATTTATGTGATAAATTGCTAGATGAAGGCCATATAGTTTTTGGAATTGATAATTTTTTCAGAGGTAAAAAAGAAAATTTACCAGATGATAATCATCCAAATTTTGTTTTTCAAAATATAGATTTAACGAAAGAGGGGTTTGATTTACCTGAAATTGATGTTGTGATTCATTACGCAGCAATAAACGGAACACGATATTTTTATGATATTCCAAATAAAGTAATTGACGATAATATTAAAATGACTCAAAATGTTTTAAATTCGATTGATGAGGCAGTTAACAAAGTAATTTATGCATCGTCATCAGAAATATATGGACCAAAACCTAATGTTCCAACAGATGAATCACAGCCTATAGAACTACATATCAATGCAGATAGAGATTCATATGCTTCATCAAAAGCTATAGGTGAATTTATGGTAAAAACTTGGTGTAGTCAAAACAATAAAAGTTATGTTATAGTTAGGCCATTTAATACTTATGGAACTAGAATGGCAACAAATGGATATGGACAGGTTATTCCAGAATTAATTGAAAGAATAGGCGATGATGAATTTTATATTTATGGAGATGGATTACAGACACGTTCTTTTTGTCATGTAGAAGATCATGTAAACATTATAAATACTTTAATAATGAATTGTGATAACAAAGTATTAAATGTGGGTTATGATGAAGAAGTCACAATCAAAAAATTAGCACAAATAATATTAAAAGAGTTTAATATTTCTGATAAGATTATAAATACAAAGCCTGCATGGGCAAATGATACTAAATGGAGAAAACCTTGTTTAAAAAATTTAAGATCTTACATAAAAAATTATAAGTACAAAACCTTAGAACAAGGAATAAAAGAATTAAAGTCATTGTTAGATGAAGTCTAAAACAAAGGATATAAATGAAATACCAAGTAAGTGATTCAGATATAGAACATGTTTGTGAATGTCCTATATGTAGTAGTAAAAAATTAAAAGAAATTAGTGAAGTCGAATTATCGCCCAATCTAATATGTCCTTCTCAGACATTCATTCCAAATGTCGTATTTTTATCTACAGCTTGTTGTGAAGATTGTGGATTTGTTTTTAGAAACAAAAGGCCATTATTATCTTGGTTTGAAAAAAATTGGAAGCTAAGAGAAAATGATGTTGAAGCTGTTAAGATACAAGCATATTGGCCAGAAAAAGAAAAACGTAGATACGATAAATATCAAGCAGTTGCAAATGCATTAGAACCGCATGTTGTTCATAAAAGAATATTAGATATAGGATGTGGTCCAGGTACAGGCTTAAAAGCATTTCAAGACCAAGGATGGACTGTAACAGGAGTTGAGCCAGATCCGGTAAGAGCTAAAGTAGCTAATGAAACACATAAATTAAATGTATTAAATTGTACAGCAGAAGCTATGCCATATCAAAAAGAAAAATATGATCTAATAACTATCATTCAAGTATTAGAACATTTTCATCATCCAAAAGAGTTTGTTGCTCATTGTTTGAAACAAATGAAAGATGATGGATTAATATATTTAGAAGTTCCTCATTTACATTATTTTTGTAATTGGGAAGATTCTTTGTATTTAGAACATATGTGTAACTTCACAGAAAATACATTAGTTAAGTTGGGAGAAACATTAGGATTAAAACCATTAAAACGATATACAGCTAGAACTAGAATAGATGGTTATAATCATATGGGTATATTATTTGCTAAGAAAGATAATAAAAGAATAATTTCAGAAATTGATAATTGTGATAAAACATATATGTTTGAATTAGAATTATATAAAGATTATTCAGATGAATGGAAAACTAAATGGGGATATGATTCTAAAATTAACTATTTGGAAAATGTAAAAAATATATACAGAAGACGTAGGCGGCGTCATTGGGAAATACCTGATCATATGGATAATATACCTTTCTCAAAAGAAAAATTAAAATTTATAGTCCCGGAAATTAATGATATATGTAACACATTCAAACCATTTTCGTCATGTACATTTTCAGATAATAATCAAATAATGCATATTAACTAATGAAGACAAAAACAATACAAATAAAAAATGATATACAAAATTTAGAATCAATACAAGAGCGATTGGAGTTTCTAAAAGACAAGTACAAAGATGATACAGTTTATATCGTAACGTGTGGACCCAGTTTGAAGAAACATGATGTAAAGGAATTAAAATCAAAATTAAAAAATAAATTAGTATTCAGTATAAAACAAGCATACAACATACTCAAGGAAGAAACAGATTTTCATTTGTTAAATACATATAATTTATCTGAGTATGAATGGTTTGATAATTCGATTGTATATTGGTCATTATCAAAATCATATGCTAATGAGCAACTACAAAGGATAGTTGACATGAAGGCACCTATAGATTTATTCATACCAGTTATCAATCCACCTTTTGTAAATTATGATCAGACAGTTCAAGCAACTTGTAATTTTGATGATTTCCATATGATGGAAACTCATACAGAAGTTAAATTTGGTATAGGAATGATGTATGAGATGGCAATTCCATTAGCTTTACTATTAGGTTGTAAAAAAATAGTTGTGATAGGATGGGATTTGGGAGACCCAAGTAAATCTTATTCACCTGAACAATGGCCTCACTTCTTCAAGGACAAACGTACTAAACTTACTGGACCTATGGAAGGTGAGATTGCAGAACTAATAAGGTCAACAGACAAGTTACACGATTGGTTTCAGACCAAAGGGATAGAACTTGAGATACTATCAGACACCAGCTTTGTTAGTGACAAATTTAAAAGAGTTAAACTTTCAGACATCTAATGAAAAAAACACAAATAGTTACACACTTGATGCCGGTCGAGGTAGAAGACTACGGTGATATGTTGGATAAACTAACAGATTGTAGTAAATACTTAGACGAGCATGATTGGATTTCAATATCAGCAACACTAAATTTATCACCAACCTTAGTAGATTGGGATAATAGTGACTATGATACTGATTTCTTTGTGAAGTATTTTGAAAATCTGAAAGAAAAGGTTAGTTGGGCAAATGAGGTTATATTTGACGTAGAGTTAGGTAATACAATCTTGGGTGCTGTGGACCTTAAACGAGAAGCAGTAAAGGGTGACTATGACCAATTTATTTTTTTAGATGGTGATATGATTTTTCATCCTATGACTTTGAAATGTATGTTGGACATCTCAAATCAAGTAACAGGTAACTACTACATAACACCACAAATTGTCAGACTATGGGACACCACTTGGGATATATTAGTGCACAAAGATTTCATGCACATAGAACCTCAGAAAAATGGTTACTACAGACAACACCACCCTGACATAACAATGTCACAGGTTCCGACTGAGGTGGGTGTAAAAATGTCACCCTATATCAAGTTTGGGTGTGGGTGGTTTACCTTGTGTAGTAAATCAGTATTAGACCTGATAAGATTTCCTGAAAGTTGGAGAGGTTATGGTCCCGACGATACATTTTTAATGGCAGGTAGTGAACTCGCTAAAAAACTCGGATACGAGGTAAATCAGTATATTCTCGATGGGATTTATGTATCAGAAAATAAGATATACAGAAAAACAAACTTCAAGGACAAGCTTGTTATGAAAGACAAAATGCTTGACTTCAAAGAAGAAATTTGGAAAACGTTCAACTTAGAACTTCAAAAAGTAAAAGATAGATTGTTATGAAAATATGGTTTATAGTTTGTGGGTGGTACTATGATAGAATCGATGAATTTTATGCACCTTTAAAACAATTGGAAGATGAAAACGAATCGGTAAATGTATTCTGGTCGTGTCATAGGGAGCCAACAGATTATGTCAAACAAAACTTTAATCACAAGTTTTTTCCTAAGATTGGACTGTCCGATACAAAATATCAACAAGCATTAGATGTCTTAGATATCGCAGACGATGATGTTGTGTTCTTTATGCAAGACGATTTGGTAATCAAAGATTGGTCGTTCATCCAAAAAAGTATTGAATATCTACAGAGTGGATACAAAGTAGTGGGTAATGGTATAAACTATCCTGATGGATTTGACCCATTCAAGGAACCAGTCGATAAATACTCACACATAAAGGACTACAAGATTCCAACTTGGTTTGCAAATAAAAGATATGTAGACTTTGTGAAAGAAGAAAACAAATATTTGTTTGATAGACAACAAACATCATACACAGTCAGACTTAGTTTTGTTTGTATGAAACGAGGTGACCTTAGAAAGGTTGGTGACTTCGAAGGATTCTTTGAATATATAGAAAGACCAATAGGACCTCCAGGAAACGTTTCTCAATCTTTGTTTGGATACAAACTAACACGTATGTATGGTCAACAAAGTTTTGCGTATTTAGGTAAAGAATATCAAGATAGTAATTACATTTTTGAATGTGCAAGAGGTAAGTAATATGAATATACTAATAACAGGTGGTTCAGGTATGGTGGGTAGTTACCTGAAAGAGTTACTACCAAATGCAATAACACCCACGTCGAGTGAGTTAAACCTAACAGATACCGAAAGTGTAAGGACATATTTCAGTAAAAACAAGTTTGATTATGTTATCCACCTCGCAGCGTATGTAGGTAGTTTACATGACAACATAGAAAACAGAACTACGTACTTTGATGAAAACATTTTGATGAACACAATCCTTACGAAGTACGCTTTCAAGAACGGTGTAAAAAACTTCCTTGGAATATTGAGTACTTGTATCTATCCTGATGATGTTACAGAGTTTCCTATCAAGGAATCAAAACTACACGATGGTGCACCACATAAAGATTTGATGTCATATGCATACGCAAAACGTAGTCACGCAGTACAACTCGACGCGTATAGAGAAACTCATGGTGTAAACTACAACTATCTTATACCGTGTAATTTGTACGGTGTCGTATCAAAGAGTCATGAGGGTAGGTCTCACTTTGTGAACGATTTGATTTTTAAAATCCTCGACGCAAAAATGCGTGATAGTGACCGCATAATTTTATTTGGTGACGGTACTCCGATGAGACAGTTTATGCACGCATCGGATTTAGCAAGAATCATACATCGTTATGTTACGAGTGGGTGTAGTGGTTCATTTAACGTTGCACCCGATATGAATATGACTATTGAAGATATTGCGAAAACTGCAATATCGGTTTGTGTTAACGACAGTATGAAAATTGAGTATGATGACTCAAAACCGAATGGTCAACACAGAAAGGACGTAGATACTGAATTGTTCAAATCAGTAATGGGAACTTTTGATTTCAAACCATTGTCACAGGGTATGAAAGAAATATATGATTTTTATGAAAACAGATAAAACAATATTGATTGGACCCACGGGATTTTTAGGCCCTATATTTTTAGAAAAAAACCCATCGATAACTGCGGTGGGAAGAAGTGAGTTACCAAGTCACCTTGAAAACGAATTTTTTCATATAGATGGTGATGATGATTTTGATAAGTTAGACCAGTTGGAGTTTGACAATGTGATATTTTTGATAGGATGTTCAGACCACCACTTGTTAAATTCACACCCCACTTTGGCATTGGAAAAAAATGTCATGGCACTATCTAAATTTCTTTGGTATTTGAGAAAATCAAACAGGAGTGTAAAGAAGATAATTAACTTTACGACGATGTTGCAATATGATACTAAACGAATGTCATTACCTTGTGATGAATCTCAACCAAGGAACGCATCAATAAACAATTACATATTGAGTAAGTATGTGTCGGAACTCGTGACACAACAACACAGGGATATGTTTGATATCATAGACGTAAGAATAAGTAATGTTTATGGGCCAACACGATTAATAAGACCTGATATCGTACCATCTACTATTTGGTCTTTGATTATGAATGGAGAGGCTTCGGTTTGGACTAAAAAACCTAAACGAGATTTCATTTATGTAGACGATGTGGTAGACGCTGTAATGATGTTACTAGATACAGAATTCTCAGGTCCAATTAACTTAGGTACGGGTGTAGGTCACACGGTAGGTGAATTGTGTAAGTGTCTTGAAGATGTATCGGGGATACAAATTACTGATCAAGATATCCAAGTGCAAGGACATATG
>Ga0129342_1000895_pt1 | contig 13159 bp, 17 predicted proteins | sample CPBDNA_5_FD_94426 | JGI IMG/M metagenome (GOLD analysis project Ga0129342, IMG submission 94426) | Freshwater to marine salinity gradient microbial communities from Chesapeake Bay, USA - CPBay_Sum_15_0.2_DNA | ecosystem: Environmental > Aquatic > Marine > Coastal | place: USA: Chesapeake Bay...
ATCCACAGAACAAACCAACCACTAGATTCAGATGGTCGTGTGCGTTATTGTGGTTCAACCATTCAGCAAAACTTTGGAGAGACAAACGACAAGGGTTATCTCTTGTGGAATATTGAAAGCAAAGATAAATTCTCTGTAAAACACTTTCCTTTTTTCAATCCTCGCCCATTTGTTACTGTAGAAATCAATGCAGACGGAACACTACCAGACATTACGGTTCCAAAAAATGCGCAACTACGACTTATCTGCAACAATCACATTCCTGCAAAAGATTTAAAGAAGGCAGTTGATGTAGCAAGAAGCTTATGGTTACCAGATAGCGTTACAGCGCAGAATAAGCCAGGAAAAGCTCTTTCTATTCAAGATGTTTCTGGTGAACAAACAAGTGAGAACTTGCGAGATCTTGCAGTTCAAGAGAAACTTATCAAAGAATATCTTGACGAATATCAATTAGACGACAAAACATTTGAAAAGATTTTTGAACTCAATAGACAGTTTACAACTCTTGCAGAACAAGATGAAGAAGTGGCAAGAAATGTAAAGTGGAGCATTAAAAATCTTGAATGGAATAATCTTTTTAACTATGGAGAAGATAATTCTATTGATTTCGCCAATACAAATGGCATCGTAGGTATTTTTGGCAAGAATTATAGTGGCAAATCAAGCGTTATTGATGCTCTATTATGGTCAATGTTTAACAGTATTTCCAAGAATGTAAGAAAAAATGTAGATATTATCAATCAAAACAAAGACGATGCATCTACAAAAGTAGAAATTCAGATTGACGAAAAACTTTATTCTATTTCTCGTGAAGCAGAGAAGTACACAAGGAAGTTATATGGAGAGGAAACAACAGAAGCAAAAACTTCTGTTGACTTTTCTGTCCTTGATTTGACTACTGATACAACAGAAAGCTTAAACGGTATTGATAGAAAAGAAACGGACGCAAATATTCGACGTGTATTTGGGCTTGTAGAAGATTTTCTTTTAACATCAATGACAAGCCAACATGGTTCTATGCAGTTTATCAATGAAGGTTCCACAAAGCGTAAAGAAATCTTGAGTAAGTTTCTTGATTTAGAGCTTTTTGAGAAAAAACATAAGCTTGCTAAGAATGAATCTGCTGCTCTAAAGAAATCTATTAAAAATCTTGAAAGCAGAGATTTTGGTGAAGAGATTTTGCAAGCAGAAAAAGAAAAGATTCTTACAGAAAAAGAACTTGAGAGCAAAAAAGAAGAAAGAAAGGTCATCCAAAAGAAAATCGAAGGACTACAGGAAGAACTTTCTGAATTAAAAGTTCAAGCTGCTGTTGGTCCCAAAACAAAATGGATAGATATTCGGGAAGTTGAAGAACAAATTCTTTCTAAAAAGGAAATGTTGGAAAAAATCCGTACAAAACAGGACGAAATAAACAAAGAAATTGAAAAAAGTGAAAAAGTTATCTCTCAACTTTTACGAACTCTTGAAGAATATGATTACGAATCATTGCAAAATGATAAACACAAACTGGAGGAGTTAAACAAGGATTCTATTCGTATTGATGCTCAAATAAAAGCATATCGAAAAGAAATGGAAGATAAAAAGAATAAATTAAAGATTCTTGATACGGTTCCTTGTGGAGATAACTATCCAAAGTGTCGTTTTCTTGTAGACGCAAATGAACAAAAAGAAAAACTACCAGAGATTGAGGAAAAACTTTCTTTGGAAGAAGAAACAAAACAAAAAGCAGAAGAAATAATCGAAGAACTTGGAGAATCTATCTTTGTTCTAAACGAGTGGGAGAAATTGAATGAAAACAAAAGAACCCTACAAGAAGAAGTCTCAGAACAAAAACTAAAACTACAAAAAATTCTAAATCTATTGCCTTCTTCACGATCAGAATTAAAATCTCTTGAAGAAAAAAAGCAAGAATACTATGAAAATGAAGAGTGGATGAAGAAACTTCAAAATATTGAAGAAGAAAAAGAAAAAATAAATTCAAAAATTCATTCTTCTAATCAAATACTATCCGACTATGATGAAGAAATAGGCGATTTATCTACTAAAAAGGGTGTACTCGTACAAAAGGTGAAAACTCTTGAAGAACAACAGGGCGAATTACAACAAATGAGAGAAGAATATAACGCATACGATTTGTTCTTAAAAGCTATGCATAGCAACGGAATAGTATACAGTATTATTAAAAAACGACTACCGATCCTAAACTCAGAAATGTCCAAAATTCTTTCAAATATTGTAAACTTTGATGTATTTTTTGAAGATGATGGTAAGAAATTAGATATTTACATCAAACATCCAAAATATGATCCAAGACCACTAGAACTTGGTTCTGGAGCAGAGAAATCTATTGCTTCTATTGCTATCAGATTGGCTCTTATCAAAACAAGCAGTTTGCCTGTCGGAGATCTATTTATTATGGACGAACCTGCAACTGCTTTAGATGAAGAGAATATGGAAGGATTCACGAGAATTCTAGATATGGTTAAAAATAATTTCAAAACTGTTATACTAATTTCTCACTTAGACGCTCTAAAAGATGTTGTAGACAAGCAAATCGCAATTGAAAAAATTGATGGTTTTGCAAATGTTCGTTTTTAGGAGAAATTATGGAAAATTTTGAAGTAGTAGAAAAAAAGGAACAAATTTTAGAAAAACAAAAGTCAAGAAAATCTGCTGTTGTAGATAGGGCACTACATAAGGTAGTGTCAAGAAAACTTCTTGTGTGGGGAACTGCTACCGTAGCAATGTTCATGGGAATGGTTGATGCCACTAATTGGGTAGACGTTTGTATGGTATATATTGGCAGCGAAGCAGCAGCTAACATGGTTATGGCATTGCGAGGTAAAAAATGATAAAATTAAAGGCAGCATGGAAATGGCTTAAAGAAAAATGGTGGCTACCTGTTTCTGGAGCAGTTGTTGTTCTTTTCACTGTACTTTTATCACCAAGAAATAAAGACATATTCAAGACATTAGAAGAAAACAGAGAATTACAAAATGAAGAAAATGGTGTTATCAATACGGTCAACGAAACTTTTGTAAATAAATCAGAAGAGGTTCGTAGACAAACAAAACAAAAGATACAAAAATTAAAAGCACAGCGAGTCAAAAAAAGAAAAGAATACTCTGATCAATTTAGAAATCGAGTTGAAGAACTTGCTGAAAAATCAAATGACGAATTAGCAGAAATGCTAAAGAAAGATAGTGATGAAATATGATAAAGAATATTTGTTTTATGCTTTGTTTCTTTTTGCCATTGCAAGCGCTAGGTCAAACACCCTTAGACAAAGGCGAAGAAGCACCAGAAGACGGCGTTTTTTTAACAAAAAAGGAAGCAGCAAAACTAATAGCAGAAAAAGAGCTATTTTCAGAGAAATTAAAATTAGAACTAAGCGAACAAAAAGAAGAATTAAATATAATTTGCGAAGGAGAAAAGAAAATAAAAGATCTTTACTTGGACGCAGAGAAAGAAAAGGGTTCTTTGTTAATAGGATTAAAAGACAAGCAAATAGAAAACCTCTATAAAGAACTAGAAAAACAAAACAAAGATTATGGTGTATGGTGGCTTCTTGGTGGAGCTACTGTTGGTACAGTTGCATCTGTTGCTATATTCTTTGCGGCTACGCAAATCGATAAAACACCACCTTTGTTAACAGGAAATTAATGTGACTTGGAAACCTAAAAAAAATATTGAGTATGTTGGAAAAGTAGAAAAAGCTATTGCGGACAAGTATGGCCAAGAAGCAGTAGTTAATCCTCGTTCTCTTTGGGATGAAGAAAAAGAGAAAGAATATTTAGAACAAGCAAGAGAAAACGCAGAGAAATTATTCAAAAAAGAAGAAGATACCGATATAGTCGAAAAAGATGGCATTTTTGTTTCTAAAAAACTACTTAATAAAAGTAACGCAGAAAAATGCGAAACATGCAAGAAATACATGTTATCGTTTAAAGATAAAGTATATTTAATTAAATGGGACTCATGCTATTCTTGTTACACAAAATGGATAGAAGGGAGAGAAGATAGGTGGCTATCCGGCTGGCGACCGCTAGAGGAGGATAAATGATGGGAAACAAAATTAGATCATCAGAAATAATAGAAGAAGCAATAAAAGAATTAGAATTGACAATAAGAGACGCAGAAAAAGCTGATGCTGGAAATGTTTCTGCTGGCATTCGTGTTAGAAAACGTATGCAAGAAGTTATTGCTAAATTAAAAAATGTTAGAAAAGTTATCTCTGATATAAAACATCAATTAAAGGCAGAAAAAGAGGAGAATAAGTAGATGGCTACAATAATGGAGATTATACAAGGACTCTCGCAAGTTGCCGCAAATTCATATGATGGGGCAAAAGACGAAAGTGGCGAAAATAAAAAAACAGGTCTAAAAAGAGATGAGGAAGTCTCTATTAGAGACAAAAGAGTTCTTGATGGTTTTACCATTAAGGTGCATAGTGGAAACAAAATGTGCATGACATACACAACAGAAGTTCTTGCTAGAGACTTATTAGAAAGTAAGGGCAAATTTGAAGATATGTTACTTCAAAATGTAGCTGATATAGTTTCGTACATAAAAAAAGAATTCCGTAAAGTAACAGGCAGCTCTCTTTCTCTAAAGGAAATAAAAGAAACAGAACCAAGAATGGAAGTTATTCAAACATCTAGAATAAGAACAGAAGTCAAAGTTATGGTTGACTACGAAATTGGCGGATTAGAAGACATCCATGCAGAAAAAGATACACAAAAAGATAAAATTTTAAAAGGCATGGAAAAGTGGCTATCATTAACTTCTGATAAGAAGTCACAAAATGATACAAGAAAAGTAGAAAAGAACGATAAATAGTTCAAAAAAAAGAAAAGTTGACTAATACCCAACTATTTAATAGATAGTTGGGTATTTTTATGTCAAGAATTTCAAAAGAAACAATGAAATCTGAAATTAGGAAGTGTGGACAAGATCCAGTGTACTTCTTGAAGAATTATGTTAGAATTAGTCATCCATTGAAGGGCCTGATTCCATTTAGTACATACGATTTTCAAGATGATTTACTAAACGACTTCAAAGATCATCGGTTCAATATAATTTTAAAAGCAAGGCAGTTAGGTATTTCAACTATTGTAGCAGGATATGCTGCATGGCTATTATTATTCCGTCGCGAAAAACAAGTAATGGTTGTTGCGACTAAGTTTAAAACCGCAGCTAATATAGTTATCAAAGTTAAGAAAATGTTAAAAACGTTACCAGAATGGATGATGATTTCTGAAATTGTTGTAGATAATCAAAGCTCGTTTGAATTGAGAAATGGATCTAAAATTAACGCTTCAACTACTTCTGCCAAAGATGCTGGTCGTTCGGAATCTCTTTCTCTTCTTATTGTTGACGAGGCAGCATTCGTAGAGGGTATGGAAGAATTGTGGACAGGTATTTTGCCTACTATTTCTACTGGTGGTCGTTGTATTGCACTTTCAACACCTAATGGTGTTGGTAATTGGTTTTATAAAACATACACAGATGCTGAGTCAGAGACGAATCTATTTAATGCCATAAACTTACCATGGGACGTACACCCAGAGAGAGATGAGGAATGGTTTAGAGATCAAACTAAGAACATGAGTAAAAGAGAGATTGCTCAAGAATTTGAATGCTCTTTTAATATGTCCGGTGAAACAGTAATTTCGCCAGAAGATGTAGGGAGATTAACAGATAGTACTACTGAACCAAAACACAGAACTGGTTTTGATAGAAATTATTGGATTTGGGAAGAACCAAAAGATGGAGTTGGCTATCTAGTATCTGCCGATGTTGCTCGTGGAGATGGGGCGGATAATTCTGTTTTTCATGTCTTTAGAGTAGATACGTTTGAACAAGTAGCTGAGTATCAAGGAAAACCAAATCATGATATGTTTGCAATGTTGTTGAATTCTGTTGGCAGAGAATATGGAAATGCATTAATGGCAGTAGAAAATAATAATGTTGGTTATAATGTTCTCGACAAATTGCAAACATTAGAATACCCAAATTTGTATTATTCTACAAAAGGTTCCCACGAATACGTAGATAATTATACTGCAGAATTTTCAAATGGAATAGTTCCTGGTTTTTCAACCACCAGTAAAACTCGTCCCTTAATTATAGCAAAAATGGAAGAATTTGTTAGAAACGAAATAATTAAAATTAATTCTAAAAGAACTATAAAGGAACTGCAAACATTTGTTTGGAATAATGGAAAACCAGAAGCAATGCGAGGTTATAACGATGATCTAGTTATGTCTATGTGTATAGGATGTTGGGTAAAAGAAATAGCCCTAACAACTAATAAAAGACAAAGTGCGTATTCCGACGCAATTCTGAACTCCATGCTACAAGCAAATACAAAAATTAACACAACAATTCCAGGTATGGTAGGATATCAAAAGACTACAGATCCATTTGGACATAAAAACACATTAGAAAAAAGAAAACAAGAAGCCAAAAAACAAATTGAAGAATTTGGCTGGATTTTCAAAGGATAAATAAATGGCAGATCAAAACGGTAAAGATAAAATAAGCGAAAAGAACCCACGCAATCCAGAAAGTTCTCTGTTTAAGCAATTAACAAAACTTCTATCTGGTCCTCTCATAAATAGGAGGACTCAAATCTACCGTCAAGAAAGAAGAGCTTCTCTTGATAAATTTGCTACAAAATTTAGATCTGCCAGTGGTAAAGAATTTAAAAAAAGCCAATACAATCCTTTTGAATCCATTCAACAATCAATGGCTTCCAACCATAATCGTGGAGAAAGGTATGCAGAATTTGATCAAATGGAGTACACACCGGAGATAGCTTCTGCTTTAGATATTTATGCTGACGAGATGACTACTTCTTCCACTTTGGAAGAAATGATGGTTGTCGAGTGTCCAAATGCAGAAATAAAAGACATTTTACAAAATCTTTATTATAAAATTTTAAATGTAGAGTTTAATTTGTTTGGCTGGTGTCGTAACATGTGTAAATATGGCGACTTTTTTCTTTATTTAGACATTGATGAAGAACTTGGAATTAAGAATGTTATAGGACTACCTGGACACGAAGTTGAACGTCTTGAGGGAGAAGATGAAACTAATCCAAACTATATCCAATATCAATGGAATAGTGCAGGAATGACATTTGAAAATTGGCAAATGGCACATTTTCGTATTTTAGGTAACGATAAATACAACCCATACGGTACAAGTGTACTAGAACCAGCAAGAAGAATTTGGAGACAATTAACTTTAATTGAAGACGCTATGATGGCTTATCGCATCGTTCGTTCTCCAGAACGTCGAGTATTTTATATTGATGTAGGTAACATTGATCCTCAAGATGTAGAACAATATATGCAAAAAGTAATGACCACGATGAAAAGAAATCAGGTAGTAGATCCAGAAACAGGTCGTGTTGATTTAAGATATAATCCTCTTTCTATTGAAGAAGATTATTTTTTGCCTGTTCGTGGTGGTACTTCTCAATCTAAAATTGATACTCTTGCTGGAGGCACTTTTACTGGCGATATTGATGATGTAAAATACTTACGTGACAAACTTTTTTCTGCCTTAAAGATTCCTCAATCTTATCTATCTAGAGGAGACGGTGCAGATGAAGATAAAACAACTTTAGCACAAAAAGACATAAGATTTGCAAGAACAATACAAAGACTTCAAAGAGCAGTTATAAGCGAATTAGAAAAAATAGGAATAATACATTTATACACTCTTGGATATAAAGGGGATGATTTAATTTCTCATAAATTATATTTAAATAATCCTTCTAGAATTGCGGAATTACAAGAATTAGAATATTGGAAAACCAAATTTGATGTTGCTAGTTCTGCAACAGAAAACTTCTTTAGTAAAAGATGGATATCTAAAAACTTATTTGGACTTAGTGACGAAGAATTCTTAAGAAACCAAAGAGAGCTTTTTTATGATAAAAAATTCTCAAATTCTCTTGAGCAAGATGGTCAAGAAGTCGCAGGAGAGCCAGCACCAGGTGCAGGGTCTTTATTTGGCGGTGACGATAATGCTGCAGAACTAGAAGGACAAGAAGGGCAGACAATTCCAACAGACACTGCTGGAGATAATACACCTCCAGAACCAGAAACAGATAAATTTGGAGAACCAAAAGATAAAATGATTATACCTCCAGCAAAAAGGGATGATGGTATGACAACAACCCCTGCATCAAAAGGAAAATGGTATAAACCAGTAACTTCAGATAGTAGAAAAAGTGGTGCTAGAAAAAGAAGTTATCTTGCAAATACTGGTGATCAAAAAGCGTCTGGACGACAGAGAAATGTTGTTGGAGCAGGTGCTCTTGAATTGATGAGTTTAGCTAATGGAACTTTGGGTGAGAATTTGGAAGAAAGAAACATTTTAGAAATAAATAATGAAATAAAAGTTCTTATTGAAAACTTAACAGGCTTGGAGAAAAAAGATGAAGCATAATAAAAAAAGAAATACGGCGTTTTTATATGAAACTCTTGTTCAAGAATTAACAAAAAGTATTGTTAACAAAGAAGATGACAAGAAAAAGAAAATAATTTCGATTTTAAAAGAAAACTTTTCTGTCAACACAATTCTCAATAAGGAACTTTCTTTATATAAAACAATAAAAGAAGTGAATAATGTTAAAAAACAGGTAGCAGAAAAAATAATTCTTGAAACAAAAATAGAATATGATTCTTTATCAAAAGAAAAAATTTTTAAATATCAGTCTAAAGTTATTAACAGAATAAATAAAGAATTGGGAGTTAATGTTTTTTCTAATTTTGTAAAAGACTATAAAGATTTAGCTACAATTTCTCAAGTATTTAATGGAGCATTACCAATAAAAGAAAGAGTTCTTTTAGAAGAAGAATTAATACAAAAAATGTGTGAGAATAAATCTCAAGAAAAAGAAATGATGCCACTCGATAAGTTAACGTTTAAAACATTTATAAATAAATTCAACGAGAAGTATTCAGATTCTTTACTAAAAGAACAAAAAGAGCTTTTAACAAATTATCTTATTTCTTTTAGTGACAATGAACTATCTTTAAAAATTTTCTTAAATGAAGAATTAGAAAGGGTTAAAAAAATTCTAAAAGAATGTTTAGAAATAAAAGAAATAAAAGAAGATGAAAAAATGTACAACAAGACCAGTACAATTATGGAAAAATTAGAACTATTTAAGAAAAAGAAAGTAGATCAGAAAATGTTATCTGAATTGCTTAAAATACAAAGTTTTGTATATGAGGCGAAAAAAGATGTTTAACGATAAAAAAGACTCTATTTTACAAGTAAATTTAAACATAAGAAGAGGTTTAGATGGTAGACTCATGATTTCAGATCATGAACACATAGATATAGTAATGCTACCAGAAAAAAATAAAGTTATAGCTTTTGCAAAACTTGATTATTCTGACATTATTTATGAAACTCAAAATAGACTATTTCAATTTCTTGTAGATAAAGGAATTTGTGATCCAAAAACAATAAAAGGTGGGCACGTATATGGTTCATTTGAAGCAGAAATTCTCCCACTAAAAGAGAAGCAGATACCAATAGAACATTTATTCGCTTTAAATTTACAAAAATGGATTCACAGTGAATTACCTGCTTTACAGATGGATAAAAAATATGAAGAATCTTTTACTGATATGTTAACAGATCCAGATGAAAATGATTCTACTGAGCTTGGAGAAGTTCCGCAAGCAGAAGAAAAGGGAACAATACCGGCAAGATTAGGAAATCGTAGATACATAGGAGGCTTATGGTGATGTCAAAAATTAAAATTAATGATTTAGAAAAAATAATAGCTGAAGAAATAAAAAATACACTTCTAGAAGAGGGCATTTTTAGTCAATTTGGAGCAGGATTAAAAGGAGCAGCTGGACAAGTAGGTGGCGCAATCAAAGGTGCAGCAAAACAAATCAGACAAGGCTATCAACAAGCCAAATCTGATAAGATGGTAGAAGAAGAGTTAGCTGAAAAGATAGCTGCATTCATAAATGCTGCAGAGTCTTATCCTGAAGCAAAAGAATTTGTAAAAGGAACAGAACTTGGTAAGCAGCTGTATGGATTAAATGAACAATATGGTGAACAACAAATACTACAAATGATGCAAAATAAAGGACTCATTAAATCTTCTATTTTGACAAGCTTTCTAAATAAAGCATTTGCTGCTTCCTCGAATTCAAAAGAAGTTTCCGATCTTTTGAGAATGTCTGACCTTTCTCGCTATCAAACAAGTTCGCCTTCTGATAAAACTCAAACCGACGTAACGAAACCAGGAGTACCTTCATCAAAAGCATCTCAAAACGATTTAAAATCTGTTGAAAAAACTTCTGATACACCAAAACCACAGCCGCTTCCATCAGCAGTTAGAAGTTCTGATCCAACCCAAGTCGATAAAACAGAAGTTGATCCAACCCAAGTCGATAAAACAGAAGTTGATCCAACCCAAGTTGACAAAACCGAAGTTGATAAAACCGTAACCGATTTCGGTTCAGCCGAAGATGAAGCACAAATTATATCAGCAAGAAATGCTATAGAAGATGGTGATCTTTCTAGGGCTGTTGAAATGCTGAAAGTGTCTTCTCAGAGTGTTCAGCCATCAATAGCGAATATGATAGTAAATAAACTTAAGCAAACTTATAAATTTTAGGAGTTGTAATGGCAGACGAGAAAGTAGAACAGCAAGAACAACCAAAAAAGAAAAACAGAAAAGAACGCAGAGCAGAAAAATCAAAGAAAGGTGGTGATAGTCAAAGCTCGCAAGGAGGAAACAAAGTAGGCCCAAGTCAAGGTGCTCCAAAACAAAGAGCAAGAAGGAGACAACAATAATGGAATTATTATTTTTTATCTTATCTTCTTATGGTTTAACTCAAATACTTTGTTATGGTAAAATATTTGAAAAATGGAGACCAACACACGGAAAATTAGGAGAACTTTTTTCTTGCTCCATGTGTATGGGTTTTTGGGTCGGTACTCTTTTGGGTTTAACAGATCCTTTTATTTCTTTGTTTGATTTAACATCAAGTTTTTTAGATATTATTGTTTTAGGGTTAATTTCTTCTGGAACAAGCTATTTACTTGATAAGATCGTTAGTGACGAAGGAATACAAATACAGAAAAGGTGGTGATTATGTTTACAAAACGTTGGATGCTACAACCAGTAAGACGTTGCTGCAAAGGCTCCTAACTCGGGCAGGTTGCGCCTGCCTAAACTTTTTTTAGACGAGGATAAAAAATGAATTTAGATTTAGATACATTAAAAGAAATGATTTCTTCTACTTTGCAAGAAGTTATGAATGTTGATGCTGCAAATAGTACTCCAGAAATAGAGGCTGCTAAAGCAGCAGAAAATTCGCTAGAATCTGCTAAAAAAGCAAAGGAAGAAGCAGATGAAGCAGCAGATGAAGCAGCAGATGAAGCAGCGGATGAATTAGAAAGAAATAGAGCTTCTTCTTTGACAAATGAATCTTTTGAAATAACAAAAGGTCGCCTAAGACAAATAATCGCAGAAGAACTTATTAGTGCTAAAAAGCAGGGAATTCTATAAAGATGAAACAATATCTATTACGAGAATATTATGAACTTTGTGAAGGCGGAATCTGTCAAGATTTCCTAACTGAAAGTGAAAAAATAGAAGTACGTAATGGAAATGCCATGTACTTAACTGGTATTATGCAACGAGCAGACGCGAAAAATGGTAACGGTCGAGTCTATCCTCGCCACATATTGAAACGCGAAGTAGAAAATTATAAAAAGATTATTGGAGAGAAACGAGCACTTGGTGAACTAGATCATCCTGACGATAGTGTTGTTAATTTAAAAAATGTTTCGCATATGGTAGTAGATGTGTGGTGGAATAATGACGATGTGATGGGAAAAATTAAAATCTTAGACACCCCATCAGGAAGAATAGCAAAAGATTTAGTAAATAGCGGTTGTACATTAGGCATCTCTTCTCGTGCTATGGGTAGTGTTAGAGAAGGTGGTGGAGTCGTCACAGTAGAAGACGATTTACAACTTATTTGTTTTGATTTGGTAGCAGAGCCATCAACAGATAGGGCATTTATGAACTTATCGGAAGCAAAAATTATTCCTGCTTTAACAAAAGCAGACCGATTAAACAGACTATTAAACGATATTGTGGGTGAATAATGAATAAAAAAGAATTAAAGGATTTAATTAAGCCTTTAGTGAGAGAATGTGTGGAAGAAAGTGTTAAAGAAATCGTTCTAGAAAGCGGTTTACTTTCTCAAGTAATAAGTGAAGTTATGAAGGGAATGGGGAACAACACTGTTCTAGAAAATAAAGTAATTCAAGACACACGTATGGCTGAAGTAGCGAAACAGAGCGAAAAAAGAAAAACAAATGAATCAAGAAAACAAATGCTAGATTCTATAGGGAAAACTAGTTATGGTGGAGTTAATGTCTTTGAAGGGATAAGAGAAACCATCCCAGATGAAACTTCTCCAACAGGGCCGGCTAATCCATTACAAGGGATAGCGCCCCAAGATCCAGGAGTAGATATAACTAAATTGTTTGATTTTAATAAAGCTAAAATTTTGGCACAAGGAAAGAAGAGGAACAAATGATAATTGTTAAATCAAGTAGAGGCGAAAACCAAGAAGCATTAATTCGAAGATTTTTAAGAAAAGTTAAAAAAAGCGAAATTCTAAAAGAAGTATGGGACAGGCAATATTACGAAAAGCCTTCTATTAAAAAAAATAAAAAAAATAGAAAAAGAAAACGTATTCTCGAAAAATTAAAAAAGGAGAGAGAACAAGAAGAAGTATTATAAAGTACTTTTTTCACATTTAGTGTTATAAAATGGTCGTTTGAGTATGTCTAATAATAAGATTGTAAATTCATCCGAAGGAATAAAATTATTTTACTCTGATAAAGAGATTTCCAGACTAAAAGTTTCCACATTAGATTCTTATGAATCTTTAGAAATTAGTGGGAATGTTAAAATTGGAAATGAATTGTTTATTACCGGCTCTAACTCACACTTAGTGGTGAGTAGTTCAATAAGTGCATCTAATTACGTAGCAGGAAATTTGGATTCTGATCTTGCTGCTATTCGTCCTTTTCAAGATGATTATTTTAATTTAGGTAATTCTTCATATAGATGGGATGATATATGGGCTAG
>Ga0129342_1000898_pt1 | contig 13149 bp, 11 predicted proteins | sample CPBDNA_5_FD_94426 | JGI IMG/M metagenome (GOLD analysis project Ga0129342, IMG submission 94426) | Freshwater to marine salinity gradient microbial communities from Chesapeake Bay, USA - CPBay_Sum_15_0.2_DNA | ecosystem: Environmental > Aquatic > Marine > Coastal | place: USA: Chesapeake Bay...
ATCATAAAACCAAGAACTCTTTTTGCTACCCATTATCATGAACTAACAGTTCTAAAAGAAAATTTAAAAAACATATCATGTCATAAAATGTCGATTAAAGAATGGAATGACTCCATTATTTTTATGCATAAAATATTAGATGGTGAAGCTGATAAGTCTTACGGTATTCATGTTGCAAAATTAGCTGGACTTCCTTTACCTGTTATTGAAAAGGCAACGATACTTTTAGAATATATTGAAAATCAAGAAAAACATAAAAATTTAAAAAAAATAAATGAGATTGAAAACTTAAAAACTGATGACACCAAAAAATTTTTTGAGGAATTTGACAAAATAAGTATTAATGATATTACGCCAATGGAGTCATTGAATTTATTGCATAGGCTCAAGTTATTAAGAAGTGATAATGACTAAAATGACATTAAAAAATAAATTTTCACTATTCAATAAAAATAAAACTAATAATGTAAATATTGGTAATTTTTCTATCACAGAGAATATAAATCAAAATTCTACATGGTTTCAAAGTATGGAGCCAATAAACTATGCTAAGAAAAATTCTGAAAAATTATATGAAATAGAAGAAATTATTTTAAACGAACCTGATAAAACACTTTTTAGAAAACATCTTTTTAAAAATTTGAAGAAAGATTTTGATAATAAAAAAGAATTAATTAAAAATTCTTTTTTATTATCATCAGATGGATCTCTATGTGTAGGCCTAAATGTTATTTTAATAGATAGTCTTTTAAGAGTTTTATATAAAAACATTAATCTATCTATATTCAACCAGAATGACCACTTGTTTTCAATTATAGCTGTTGGTGGTTATGGTCGTGGTGAATTGGCACCATACTCAGATTTAGATCTACTATTTCTTATACCAGATACTTTAAAAAAAACGTATTTGATGAAAATAGAAAACGCTGTTCAATCAATATTGTATATTCTCTGGGATTTAGGGTTTTCAGTTGGTCATGCTACAAGAACGATAAAAGATTGTGTTGAGAAAAGTTATAAGGATTTAACCATTTGCACCAGTCTATTAGAAAAAAGGTTTATAATTGGCAATGAAGAGGATTTTGTTTCTCTAAATCAAAATTTTAATATGTTTATAAACAAAACAAAAATATTGGATTTTGTTCACGCAAAATTAGAAGAGTCAGGTTTAAGACATAAGAAATTTGGAGGTTCAAGGTATGTTGTTGAGCCGAACGTAAAAGATGGAAAAGGTGGTTTAAGAGATATTCATACTCTTGGTTGGATTTCTAAATTTGTTTATAAAATAGATTCTATTTCCAAACTAGTAAATATGGGGGCTTTATCAAAACAAGAAGCTGTTGCATTTGCTGAGGCTCAAAGATTTCTTATTTCTGTAAGATGTCACCTTCATTATAGAGCTAAAAGAGAAGATGATCGGCTAGCAATGGATGCTCAACTTGAAATAGCCAGTAATATGAATTTTAAAAATACGACAACTCATAAAGACGTAGAAAGGTTTATGAAAAGATATTTCCTTGCAACAAAAGCAGTCGGTAATTTAACCAGAATATTTTGTGCTGAAATAGAATCTGAATTTAACAAACCTCTTAGAATAAACTTTTTGAGTTTCCAAAAAAAAGAAAATGTAAATCCTTTTTCTATAGAAGTAGGACGTTTGTTTGCCAAAAACAAAGAAATTTTATCTGAAAACCCTATTAATATTATAAAGTTATTTCATATTTCTCACAACAAAAACATAGATATTCATCCTAAAACTTTAAGACAGGTTGCCAGTTTAACTCGATTGATAAATTTTGAAGTTCGAAATGACTTTGAAGCTAACAAGATGTTTTTAGATATTTTAACAAGCGAAAATAACCCATCAAGAACATTAAGAGCGATGAATGAATCAAATATATTAGGAAAGTTTGTCCCTGAATTTCAAAAAATTGTATGTCTTATGCAATTTGACATGTATCATTCCTATACAGTTGATGAGCATACTCTATTTACAATTTCTAATCTTCACTCTTTAAAAAATGGTAAATTTAAGAATTTTGCACCTCTTGCTAGCCAAGTTATTTTAGAAATTAAATCTTATAGATGTTTATTTGTAGCCATGTTTTTGCATGACATTGCTAAAGGTAAGAAAGGAGATCATTCAGAAAATGGTTCATTAATAGCCTCTATTATTTGTCCAAGATTAGGTCTAAACGAAGAGGAAACTAAAACTGTTCAATGGTTGGTTTTAAATCATTTATTGATGAGTAAGATAGCTTTTCGCTATGAGCTAGGTGATCCTAAAATAATAAATGATTTTTCTAATAAAGTAAAAACGGTTGAGAGATTAAAACTATTACTAGTTTTAACAGTTGCAGATATAAAAGGAGTTGGACCAGATATTTGGAATGACTGGAAAGGTTCCCTAATCTTTGAATTATACTTGAAAGCATTAAAAATGCTGAAAAAGAATAAATCATCTTTGGTAACAATTGATAGCACAATAGATACAAAAGAAGCTTTGCAAAAGTATTTATTGAAACAGGGATACCTCAAAGAAGATATAGTCGGTTATTCTAATAACTACTATTCTAATTATTGGCAGATGTTTAGTTTGTCTAACATTATAGACCATTATAAAATTTTTTCTGCAATGAGAAATGATGGATTTAAATTCAAAGTTCATATTTTTAAAGAAAGTAAAGTACAAGCTACAGAATTATTAGTAATTGCTCCTGATCATCATGGATTGTTTTCTCTGATTTCTGGTTTAGTAGCTGCCTCTGGTTTTGAGGTAGTTAGTGCTAAAATTATAACTAGATCAGATGGATTTGCCTTAGATACTTTTTTTATTCAAAATAGAGATAAAAAACCTATTATAGATGAATACTTAAGAAAAAAATTAATTAAAACTATATCTATAGGTTTAGAAGGTGGTTTCGACATAGAAAAAGAGTTAAACATTAAATGGAAGGAAATTCCCGCTCGATTTAGAGCTGTCAAAGCTCCTACTAGAGTAATTGTTGATAACAAAAGAAGTAATCAGTATACGATTTTAGAAGTAAAATGCAAAAATGGTCCTGGAGTATTATATAAAATTACAAAAGCTATAACTAGCTTGGGCCTTCAAATTAATACAGCTAACGTTTCCACATATGGAGATAGAGTAGTTGATATTTTTTATGTAAAAAATGCTTTTGGCTCAAAAATAGAAGATGATTCTAAGATAGAAAAAGTTAGAAATTGTATTTTCAATATTCTGGAAGAATTAGATCCTGTTAATCCGATATTAAAACCTTGAGATAAAGTATGAAAGATAAAAACTCTTTTTTTATAAAAGGTTTCACCCAATCAGCAATATTTACATTATTCAGTCGTATTACTGGTTTTATTAGAGATATTTTTATTGCAACCTTTTTAGGCGCCGGCGTATCATCTGATATTTTTTTTATAGCGTTCAAGTTACCTAATTTATTTAGAAGAATTACTGCTGAAGGAGCATTAACATCAGCTGTTGTTCCAATTTATTCAAAATTAAAAGAACAAAAAAATAAACTATTAGCAGATAAATTTCTAAAAACAGTAATTTTAAAGTTATCAGTATTATTATGTATTGTAGTTTTAATTTTTCAAATAATGATGCCTTTTGTGGTGTACTTCTTAGCTCCAGGGTTTTCAGATGATAACATCGTGATAAATAACATAATAATGATGACAAGAATTACAATTTTTTTTATGCCTTTGATCTCTATTGTAGCATTATTAGGTGTTGCAACAAATGTGTCTGGTAGATTTTGGGCTTTGTCTTTCACGCCTATAATATTAAACTCATGTATAATTATCAGCTGTTTTTTTATAAAAGAAGATTTAATCATTAAATCTCTTCCTCTAGCTATAGCAACTGTTTTGGCTGGAATTTTTCAACTTGTTTTTATGCTGATAATTATTCAAAAATTTAAAGTTATGGATCTACACTACATAAATAATAAGATAGATATAACTAAAGATAAAAATGAAATTAAAATTTATCTGAAACAAACTTGGAATAAATTTTTGCCTGCTGCATTTGGAGGAGGAGTTATACAAGTTAATTTACTAGTAGATACTATCTTAGCAAGTCTTCTAGGTTTTGGGTCAATTTCATATCTCTATTATGCAGATAGAATTGCTCAACTACCTCTTGGCATAATTGGAATAGCTCTAGGTTCAGTTTTGTTAACTTCTTTATCTAAATCTACCGCCAGTAAAGATAAGAAACAATTTTCAACTGAATTAATAGCATCTCTTAAAATTGGAATTTTTTTTTCTATACCCGCGGCAGTCGTTTTTATTAATTTTTCAGAATTATTTATTAAAATATTGTTTGAAAGAGGAGAATTTACAACTCTAGAAACAATTCAAACATCTCAAGCATTAATTGCGTATTCAATAGGTATTCCAGCTTTTATTATTCTTAAATCTTGTCAACCTGCTTTTTTTGCACTAGGTGATACTAAAACTCCCTTATATATTGGATTTTTGTTACTAATTCTTAATATAGTCTTCTCTTTATTATTTATGTATTTTTTACGACACGCTGGAATAGCCTTAGCAACTTCGATGGTATCTTGGTTTGGAGTAATGATTTACATAGGCTTGCTCGTCAGAAATGGGAGAATAGCAAAACCAAATTTGGATGATGTTACTAAGGATTTAAATTATTATTCATTACTAAAATATTTAGGCAAAATCATAATTGTATCACTTATTATGCTGGTCATTATGAAATTAAGTTTAGATGTTTTATTACTTTTCATAACAAACAAAATTTTAATTTTGTTTTTTTTAGTTTCTTTGGGTCTTGTAACCTATGCTTTGACAACTTATAAATTAGGATATATGCCTGAACAATTATTAAATTTCTATATCTCTAAATCTAAGAAAGCCTAATAGTTTATGATAAACGAAACAAAACAAAATAATCAAAAAAGGATTTTCTCTGGCATTCAACCAACTGGTAATTTACATCTTGGAAACTATCTTGGTGCAATTAAAAATTGGGTTAATCTTCAAAAAGAAATTCCTTCAATTTTTTCAATTGTTGACTTACATGCTATTACAGTTCCCCAAGATCCTGTAAAGTTAAAAGCTTCAACTTATGAGGTAACAGCAGCAATTATTGCAGCAGGTATTGATATTAATAGATCTATTTTATTTAACCAATCCTCAGTAAAAGAGCATGCTGAGCTAGCCTGGATTTTTAATTGTGTATGCAGGATTGGTTGGCTTAATAGAATGACACAATTTAAAGAGAAAGCAGGTAAAAACCGAGAAAAGGCTACAGTTGGTCTTTATGGTTACCCTGTTTTGATGGCGGCAGATATTTTGCTTTATAAGGCCACTCATGTTCCTGTTGGAGATGATCAAAAACAACATATTGAATTAGCACGAGATATTGCATCGGCATTTAACAGTATGTTTAAAAATCAAAGTGAGGAGGATTTTTTTTGTTTACCTGAACCTCAGATATTAGGTCCTGCAACTCGTGTTATGAGTTTAAGGGATGGAAAGAAGAAAATGAGTAAGTCTGATATTTCAGATGCATCACGAATAAACTTAACAGATACAAAGGAGCAAATATCTAATAAGATTAAAAAAGCAAAAACTGATCCTCTCCCATTACCTGAAACTGTAAATGAGTTGCAGTCAAGACCAGAAGCATTAAACCTACTTAATATTTATTCAGCTTTATCATCTCAACCAATAACAAAGACACTTGAGCAATTTACTGGCAAAGGCTTCTCTTATTTTAAGCCTATGCTTGTTGAATTAGCAGTTGAGACCCTAAGCCCAATTTCAAGTGAGATGAGAGTTTTATTAAAGGATACCAAAGAGATAGATAAAATTTTGAAAATTGGAGAAGAAAAAGCGAGAAATATTGCGCAGCCAATTTTAAAAGATGTAAAAAGCTTACTGGGATTTATAAATTAATAATAAAAAATATAGGAATTTAAAAAAGAATTACTATATAATGTATATAAGGAGAATTTAGATGTTTATTCAAACGGAAGACACACCGAATCCAGATACACTCAAATTTATGCCAGGTAGTGTTATATTAAAAAATAGTACTGCTGATTTTTCTAACCCAAAATCAGCAAATGGATCTCCACTTGCATCAAGATTATTTTCAGTGGAGGGGGTAAATAGAGTTTTTTTAGCCACTGATTTTATTTCGGTGACAAAAAACTCAGAATTAGATTGGAATAGTTTAAAGCCATCTATCCTTACAGCTATTATGGAACATTTTTCAAGTGGTCTTCCAGCTTTAAATAAAGACGAAGAAAATGAATTAGAAAACACTAATTCAGAAGATAGTGAAACAATAAAACAAATTAAAGATTTACTCGAAACTCGCGTTAGACCTGCTGTGGCAATGGATGGGGGCGATATTACTTTTTGTTCATTTGAATCAGGTGTTGTTACGCTTCAAATGAAAGGAGCTTGTGCTGGTTGTCCTTCAAGTACCGCTACTTTAAAAATGGGTATTGAAAATATGTTAAGGCATTATATACCAGAGGTTACTGAAGTTAGGGCCGCGGAACTATAACCAAAATTTAATTAATGTTAATTAAATTAAGAAATTTTTTAAAAATTATTATTTCTCTTGGTTATAGATTAGATTTTTATTTTGTATTATTAACTACTATTTTATTCGCTTTAGGTTTATTTGTTCCAAGTGACAAAAATCTTGATATACTCCTTTTTAAAGATAAATGGTTAAATAAAACTTATCAAAAAAATTTAACTAATGACACCCAATTTAATAAACTTCAAAAAAAAGATTATCATCTTCCAAACAGTAAAATAAACAGTAATGATTTTATATTCGAGTGGTCAAAAAAAATTTTAAGTAAGGTTGAGAAAAACGAACCTATACCGAGAGAATATTTTTCTCACATACCACATAATTTAACTGAAATTGATTCCCTCAATAAAAAAAATATTTTTATAAGTATTTTATTACCTATTGCTCTTAGAGGTAATGAGATAGTTTTGGAAGAAAAACAATCAATTAAAAAAATTTCAACATCCAAAAAAAATATTGATGAATTAGAATTTTTTGCAAAAAAATATAAAGTTCAAAATTATAAAAATATCAATTTTGCCAATTTAAATAACTCACAAATTTCTCAAATAAAATCACAGTTGCTAATCAAAGTTGATACAATCCCAATATCAATGATTCTTGCCCAGGCAATAGTAGAAAGTGGCTGGGGATCATCAAGATTTGCAAGAGAAGGTAATGCTTTGTTTGGAGAGTGGACATGGCAAAAAGATATGGGGATCAAACCAGAAGAAAACTTAGATGCAAATTTTGCAATAAAAAGTTTTAGTGACATATCATCTTCATTAAATTCTTATCTTTTGAATTTAAATAGACACTCAGCATATAAAGCATTAAGAAATTACAGGTTTGAAAATTTCAAGGATGAGAAACCTATAAATGGTCTTGAAGCAGCAAACTTTCTCAGTGGATATGCAGAAATTGGGTATAAATATGTTACTAAAATCAGAGAAATGATAGAAGCTAATAAATTATACAGATATGACAATTTAGTATTAGAATAATTAAAAATTTTTATTTAACTATAAATTGTTTTCCTAGCCATCTCCATCTATTATCATTCCCTGCCATAGTACAATTTATTCTTCCTCTGCCTTTAGAGAATGGTTCATTTAATCGAACTTCTATTCTATTTTTTCCAATTCTCTTGGTTTCCGATTTGATGCCTTTGCTAGCAAAGCATCTAACAGCGTTAGCTGGCTTGATATTTGATGATAAAGTAAAGCCATAATTTGGAGGGTTTTTGTCAAGAACTGGATTGCGAGGTGTAATATCAGAGATTGGCATGGGCAAAGCATTTATTGCTAAAATGAATCTTTCCATTCCTCCATATTGTTCATTCATAGCAAAACGAGGTAATTCATAAATACCTTGGCTTTTATGAGCAACGCCTGAATTCTGTCCAAAGGCTGCTAAAAAACCATGCAATTTTACTTGTTCTAATACTTCTAAATTATATTCTCCGTAAGGATAAGCAAGAAATTTTGGTTTGCTTCCAATTTCATCAACAAATCTTTTGTTAGACATAGATAGCTCATTAATTATTTCTGACTTATTTAATTTATACATATGATGATGAGATTTTGTTTGACTTCCAATAGTAACACCATTGTCTCTTAATGTTCTAATCTCTTCCCAACTCATATATCCTGGTATTTTATTATCTATAACGTCAGTAGATACAAATAATGTAAAAGGTAAATTATGTTTTTTAAGTATTGGCCAAGCATAATTATAAACTGATGAATAAGCATCATCAATTGTTATTACTATTGATCTATCTTTTACTAATTTTTCTTCACTGATTGCCTTAAGAGCTTTTTCAACACTTATTACATTATACTTTGGCTTTATTAACTCATTAATATGTTTTTGAAATTGTTCCTTTGTTATATTTGTTGAGGGGTATCTACTATCACCAAATCTGTGATACATAATAACCGACACATGGTTTACTAGTAAAATTTCTTTTGTTTGGTTTGTTTGTGAGTATGTTATTTTAGATAACATCAAAAATAATAAAATTAATAGGTAATGCATATTTTCCTCAAATTTTCATATTAAGAAATTTTCTTTAATTTTGGTATATATTGAAATTTATTATTATAATAGAATAATTTTGAAGTTTAGAAAAATAAAACAATGATATTTGCTATAGAAAGCAATTCTTTAAATCTATCTTTTTGTATTTTAAAAAAGGGTGAAGTAATTGGTAATTTTTTATTACCTATAAACAATGAGCTGTCTGAAGTTTTAATTCCTACAATTAAGTTTTTTTTAAAACAAAATAATATATCTTTTAAAGATATTTCAGTTTTAGCTGTAGGGTGTGGACCAGGGAGTTTTACAGGAATAAGAACTATTATTGCTTGTGCAAAAGGCATAATTATATCTAATAAGCATATTAAAAGTATTGGTATAAATTCGCTAGGTTCTTTGGCAATGTCTGTTATGGACCAAGCCCAAAAAAAAAATATAAAATATATTATTTCTTCGATAGACTCAAAAAGGTTGGAACCATTTATTCAGGCCTTTGAAATCAGCAACTTGAAAAAAAAGATAAACCTTCATCCTATAAATAATATTGAAGCAGTTAAAATAGATAGTTTAAACAATTATTTGTATAAAAATAATTTACATAAACATGATATTTTATTTGTCGGTCATAACCAGGAGTTGTTAAATATTAAACACACAAAAATACATTTATTAAAGAATAAAAAAAATCTTGCTGATGCATTATGGGTAGCTAAACTTTCATATTTTTTGATAAACTATAAAGAGGATTTAACTAAATCAATTATTGGTTTTGAAAATTATAAACCAATATATGTAAGGTTTGCAGATATAAATTGATAGATTTTAAAATCAGTCCATGTGAAAAGTTTGATTATCATCAAATAGTTGATATTGAAAAAAATCTTTTTGAGTTTTCTATGACGCAAAAGGATCTAGAAATAATGGCTGTTCAAGAAGCATTCAAAATTTGGAAAATACACACAAATTGTATATTAGGATATGTCTCTTTTTTTCAGGTTAAGGATGAAGTTGAAATCATAAAAATAGCCATAATTAAATCTCATCAGAGTAGAGGTTATGGATCGTATCTAATTCAACAATTAAAAAGTCTACCCATAAGTAAAATATTTATAGAAGTTTCTTATCGAAATAAACCAGCTATAAATTTTTATATGAAAAATGGTTTTAATAAAATTGGAACAAGAAAGAACTATTATATATCTAAAAATAAGACAAGATTAGATGCTATAAGAATGACATGGAAAATTTCATAAAATTGAAATAATTTTTATTTATCAATAATAAAATTTATTTATTTAGTACAGGTAGTACATATGTTAATTAATAAAGTTAAAGAAACCGTTAGGTTTAACCCATTTAGCAAAAATAAAATCAAGCCTTCCTTTAAGAATAAAATATTTTTTTTAAAACCTTCTAAATCTTCTTCTCAATTTTCACCTGTAGAGTTCCAAAACTATTTAATCAAATTAGCAGAAACAAGATCAGAATTAAAACAAGCTCAATCACTTAGATACTCTGTTTTTTATAAAGAAAAAAAAGCTAAACCAAATTTATCAAAAAAATTAATCAGACTGGATTATGACAAAATAGACAAGTTTGCTGATCATTTAATTGTTATAGATAAAAAGAAAAGTTCTAAAAATAAAATTGTTGGAACCTATAGATTAATTAGAGGTGATGTTGCGAATTTATTTGGAGGATTTTATTCATCTACAGAATTTAACCTAGTTAATATTATAAATAATTATAGAGAAGAGCAAATTTTAGAGTTAGGTAGGTCTTGTGTCCATAAAGATTATAGAAATGGATCTATAATGAATTTACTTTGGAAAGCAATTGCTGAATACGTAAAATTATACGACATCAAAATATTAATGGGCTGTGCCAGTTTTTCGGGAACAGACCCAACTAGATACTCTGATGAATTATCTTTGTTGAGACAAAATTTTACTTTGCCTGAACATCTATCGATAGACAGTTTTGATGATAATATTTATCCAGTATATAAATTAAATCATGCTAATTCAAACCAATTAAGAACTTTTGCTAAGTTGCCACCTCTTATAAAAGGGTATCTCAGGGTTGGTGGCAAAGTAAGCCAAAATTTTTATGTTGACCATAAATTTAATACAATAGATCTCTGTGTTGTTGTAAACACAAATGATATAGATAAAAAGTATAAGAAAAAATATTTAAATTGAAATGGACAAATATTTAATTAAACAAGACCCATATTCAAACCCAGTAAACGATCTAACTTTTTTAGACCATTTAATTTTTAGCCTTAAGTTTTTATTATTTATAATAATGACGATACCTTTAATATTAATGTGTCTTTGTTTAGGAAATTTTTTTACACAAGTTAGGAATTATTTACCTACGATTTTCCATAAATTACTTTTATGGTTGCTCTCTGTAAAGATACAAATAGAAGGTGATATTGAAAGAGCAAAAGATTGCAACCTTTTTATAAGTAACCATGTTTCTTATCTTGATATACCCATTTTGGGTTCTAATTTTCCTATAAGATTTGTAGCCAAATCAGAAGTGGCATCTTGGGCTTTGTTTGGTTTTTTAGCTAAGTTAGCTGGAACTATTTTTATAAAAAGAAATAGGCATGACACTCTTAGTCAAAAGCATAAAATTAAAAATTACTTATCATTAAAAGAAAGAGTTTTAATTTTTCCAGAAGGAACCACGTCGGATGGTAATCGTGTACTTGATTTTAAATCAAATTCATTTTCTGCAGTGGAAGGCGAAAATTTTTTGATTCAACCTATTACTTTATTATATTCTGAAATAAATGGGATTCCTATTAATAGATGGTTGAAGCCGGTAATCGCTTGGTATGGAGATATGGAACTTCAACCACACTTATCAACTTTAGTGGGTTTAAGATCAATTAAAGTAAAATTGATTTTTTCAGACCCTGTTAAATCAAAATTATTTTCTAACAGAAAAGATTTAAGTCTTTATTTAGAAAAAATTATAAAAACAAATTACACTAGCGCTTTATCAAAATAACTTGCAAAGTATGATTATAACTGGCAGTAAATAATTTAATTTAAGTAGCTAGGCAAATGAAAAAATTATTTATTAAAACTCATGGCTGTCAGATGAATTTCTATGATTCTGACAAAATGGTTGATTTACTCAAACCGCATGGTTATCAATTGAACAATAACGTTGAAGATTCTGATATTATTGTCCTAAATACTTGTCATATTCGTGAAAAAGCAGTTGAAAAAACCTATTCAGAACTTGGCCGTATCAGAGATAAAATAGCTTTAAGAAAAGAAAAAACTGGAAAAGATTCCATAGTTGCTGTTGCAGGTTGCGTTGCCCAAGCTCAAGGTAAAGAAATAATGAGAAGGTCGCCATGGGTAGACATTGTTGTTGGTCCACAATCATTCCAAAATTTACCTGAATTGATAGCCAAAGTCGATCCTATTAAAAAAAATAAACATGTTGACATTAATTTTCCTGTAATTCCAAAGTTTGACCAATTAAACCATGAGGTACATGATAGAGGTCCCTCTGCATTTTTAACAATCCAAGAAGGTTGTGATAAATTTTGTACATTTTGTGTGGTTCCTTATACAAGAGGTGCTGAGTATTCTCGCCCAGTAAAATCAATTATCGATGAGGCAAAAAAACTTATAGATGCCGGTGTTAAAGAAATTACACTTTTAGGACAAAATGTTAATGCTTGGAATGCAAATGGACCAAATAAAAAAAAATGGGGTTTAGGAAGATTAATAGCCGAATTAGCCAAAATTAAAGATTTGGAGTTTATAAGGTATACCACCTCTCACCCATTAGATATGGATTTAGATCTCATAGAGGCTCACAGAGACATTGAAAAACTAATGCCTTATTTACATCTTCCACTTCAATCAGGCTCTGACAATATACTTAAACTAATGAATAGAAAACATACGACAAAACAATATTTAAAAGTTATTGAAAAGGTAAGGCATTACAAACCAGATATAGCAATCTCTGGCGACTTCATTATTGGTTTTCCGGGAGAAAGTTCTAGGGATCATGAATCAACAATAAATGTAATAAATGAGGTTCAGTATTCACAAGCATATTCTTTTAAGTATTCTATTAGGCCAGGAACACCTGCTGGTATTTACTATAACCATGTAGACGAGAAAGTTAAGAGCTCAAGGCTACAAGAGGTTCAAGAAATTTTAAGAGAACAACAAATGAGATTTAATAAAAATTCCATAGGTTCAACATTAAAAGTTTTAGTTTTAAAACATGGGAAAAAGAATGGCCAATATTTAGGTAGATCTCCATTTAATCAGTCAATTTATTTTAATTCAGAAGAGTTAAATTTAATTGGTTCAACGGTTGACATAGACGTCACAGAAGCTTTTCAAAACAGTTTAACAGGCAAAATGAAAATTAATAAATGTATTTGAAAGTTATCTAATTTTGAAAAAAAAAACTGACAACCAAAAAGTAACTATTGAATTTCCTAATAATTCTTTACTGGCTATATTAACAGG
>Ga0129342_1000899_pt1 | contig 13140 bp, 12 predicted proteins | sample CPBDNA_5_FD_94426 | JGI IMG/M metagenome (GOLD analysis project Ga0129342, IMG submission 94426) | Freshwater to marine salinity gradient microbial communities from Chesapeake Bay, USA - CPBay_Sum_15_0.2_DNA | ecosystem: Environmental > Aquatic > Marine > Coastal | place: USA: Chesapeake Bay...
GCTTTCCATTTATGCGTAAAAGCCATGCATCATATTCTGCCCGATGTTCACCAAGGGCCAGCATTTCCTCGAGCAAAACAGTAACTTTCACTCCATTAGGTGTACCTTGGGAATACAGTTGAAGAGGATGTTTACCCACGGGAAGCTCTTCATCATGGGTTTTTCCGGAAATGGGACGATTTATTTTTGAAAAACTGCCTCCACTTTCCATGTCCCACTGCCAAACATTTGGCGGCACGTATGCATCATTTTTCGTCATAAGATCTCTTTTACTCCGCATCAACTGATGGTCTTTAGCTTAAATCAATTTTTTTTTGGGATCAAAGCAATAGCTGAACAGATCTTTCAGCCGAATTTAAATCCGATGGCTTGATTTGATTGATCATTTTGTCCAAATGCTAAGATCGCTATCAAGAAGACCGGAAAACTCTGCACGCCAGTCTTGTCCCGACGATATTGGTTTTGCATCCGTCATGGTGCCCGTTGTGATGATATCTCCCGCTGCCAATGGTCTCTGCCCGGGAATGCTCTCAATACCCTCCATCAAAAAGCGAATAGCTGAGACCGGCCCGTCAAGAACATTTGCGCCACTTCCCTCCTCTTCCAGAACATTGTCTTTCAACAATCGCACTTGCACAGAGAGAAGGTCCACTTCTGTCTGACGCGTAGGTTTTGACTTTGCTCCAACTAAGAGACAGCCGTGCAGACTTCCGGTTGCGATGGCATCGCCCAAAGAAAAGGACCAATTGGGATATATGCTATCAACAATTTCAAATCCCGGGGCGACCCAGTCGATCGAGGCGGCAATTTCCGCGTCAGTGCACCCCGTTTTCGGCGCATCTTTCAGGCAGATGACGACCTCGGGTTCTAGGCGGGGTTCGCAAAAGCGCCCAATGTCAATTGTTGCCCTTCCGGCTTCACAAAAATGTACCGAAGACGCCCGCATATCCCCCCAAATTGGCTGATCAACACCATAAATGTCCCAGATGCCACGATTGGTAAATCCTATCTTGCGTCCCACCAACGCGGTTTCGTCGCATAAGGCCCGCGCCTTTGAAGCCACGGTATAAGCGTCCACAATGCTCAGATGAATCCCACGTTTTGAAAAAGGCAATATCTGCTTTGCGGTACTCAGCGCTACACTGATTTCTTTGGAAATATCATCAGTGTTCATAGGATCATCGCCTTATCTTTTTTGAGGTTTTGAAGCTTTTGCTAACTGCAACATCTAGGAACATTCGTTTAAACCTTTTTTAGAAACCTATAGATTAGTGCTTTTAAATTTATCCATAAGGTAAGGACCTGACACAACAGTTTTTCCGTTGTTGTTATTTATGGGTGTTATCTGTGCCTCCCAATTTGGTTGATGAAAAAATGCGAGGCTTTTGCGCGAAAGCTGGTTGGGCTGGGCAACGACACGGTGTAATGTGGACACCCATCTTCCGGAGGTCCAGTGTTCCATCAAATCCCCGATATTGATCACAAAACACCCCTCAGGTGCTGGAACATCGATCCATTTCCCCTGATGAGATATCTGTAATCCTGAACGTCCGCTCTGGGGCAGCAAAATCGTGAGCGATCCATAATCTGTATGAGCACCGGCCCTTTGTTGGCCCACCTCCGCTCTTTCAGCGGTAGCTGGATAATGAAGAGCGCGAAGCGCTGAAATTGGCTGTGAAAGGAACGGATCAAAATAGGAGCGAGCCAATCCCAAAGCTTCGCCAAGGGCCGCCATAACGCGTTTTGCGAGATCTTCCATCGCTTTGTAATATCTACACCAAGCCTCTTTAAACCCCTCAATATCAGGCCATAGTGTAGGTTGATAGCAAAACTCATAGGCCCGCGTGTCGGCAATATTTTCAGGAATACTGAGAGGACCCCCGTTAAAACTTTCTTTAAGATCAGGCGGCGTTTTTTCGCCTTTTGACGCAGCCAGCGCCTCTTGATTAGGCCCAAGCCAGCCATAGGGATAGCCAGCATAGGGTGCGGCAACCTTTTGTTTTTCAGTGACGGGGCACGCGAAAAATCTTGCGACCACCTCCCATTGCGCCGCGATAATATGCTCAGGGACCCCATGGTCGTCCAATAGCAAAAAACCCGTATCCCTGCAGATCGTGTCCAATTCTTGCGCCATCTTGGTTCTTTGTTCGCCAGACGAAGTCTCAAACTCAAGAAGACGAAATGTTGGAAATTCCATTAACCAGCCCATGTTGCGTAACAGTCTCCAAAAGATCTAAGCACGCATAAGAGCGAAAGGCAATTTTTCATCTCATTCTTAAAAAGGCGAACTTCATAATAAAAAACGACCGAATTTGGTCGTAACCACGCCAGATTACCAAAAGAATTTTGTCACCCTAAGGTGCAAGTTTTGGGAGATTAGATCATGGCATTAGATTACCGAAGCTACGCCAAACAATTTGAGGAAAACGGATATGTATCCCCAGTGCCTTTTCTGAGTGAAGAAGAGGCAATCTACCATCGCGCGCGACTTGAAAAGATCGAAAATCAAATTGGATCTTTGCATTATCGCTCTAAGGCCCATACTTTCATGACCTCTGCACTGGAATTGGCAACACTGCCGTCTGTTTTGGATCTGGTAGAACAAATGATCGGGCCCAATATCCTGCTTTACAATGTGACCTACATAATAAAAGAACCCCATGCCCCCAGCCATGTCAGCTGGCATCAGGACCTTACCTATTGGGGATTAAGCCATGATGATCAGGTCAGTATGTGGTTGGCATTATCGCCTGCCACCCAAGAAAGTGGGTGTATGCGGATGATCCCGGGCAGCCATAAGTTCGGCAAAGTGGAACACCAGACCACAGAGGATGACACGAATGTATTGCTGCAGGGTCAGACTGTCACCTCTGTAGACGAAGAACAATCACGGCTATGTCCGTTGCGCCCAGGAGAGGCCACATTTCACCACGGCTGGACACTTCATGCATCCATGCCCAATAGGTCTGAAGACCGCCGTATTGGGCTAAATGTTCAATATTTGGCAACCCATGTACGTCAAATGAAACACGACAAAGACAGTGCTATGTTGGTGCGTGGTGAAGACAGGTATCATCACTTTACAACGGACAGGCCGGCCACTTCTGACCTTGATCCAAAAGCTCTGGAACGTCAGGCGGAATTAGAACGTCTTTACGTTGAAACCGCAGGAAGCGCCTAATCTGATTGCGGGCTGCGCTCTGATCCTGCGGTAAGTGATTTGGTGGACTTGGACAGAAAAGTGTACGACTCCTAAAAATAGGCATGGATATTTTGCGCCAGTGCGCTTGTATTCTTTGCCACCTTTACTCATAAATCAGCCACAATAAACAAAATGTTGAAATTTGGGGACGTGCCGCCCGATGAAAGCAGTAGTTTGCAAAACCTTTGGAGATCTCTCCCAAATTGGGCTGGAAACGGTAGACGAACCAATTTACGGACCAGATGACGTTCTAATCGAAGTACGCGTAGCGACCGTCAGCTTTATGGACTGGCTTATGACCGATGGTGGATACCAGCTGAAGCCGCATCTGCCCTACATACCGGGAACCGATGCTGCAGGCTTAGTGAAAGCCGTTGGAAAAAATGTCACCCGCTTTCGCCCCGGTGACCGGATCGCCACAAGCACATGGTATGGCGCCTATGCCGAAGTCATGGTGGCCCCCGAAGGGTCCTGCAGTCGCATTCCAGAGGGCGTAAGTGATCTTGACGCTGCCAATATCATTTACGCATATGGTTCTGCCCATTATGGGTTGATCGCGCGTGCACAATTGAAAGCAGGGGAAACTCTTCTGGTCACAGGCGCGACGGGTGGTGTTGGACTTGCCGCTTTAGAGGTAGGTAAACTCTTGGGTGCAAAGGTGATTGCAGGCGTAGGATCGGAAGAGAAACGAAAAATAGCACAGAGCTATGGCGCAGATGCGACCATCAATTATACAACCGAAGATTTGCGCGCCCGCATAAAAGATATCACAAATGGACAGGGCATAGATGTCGGCTTTGAAATGATCGGAGGAGACGTGTTTGAAAAGCTCGCCCGATCAATGAATTGGAACGGACGTCTCTTACCTATTGGATTTGCATCTGGCGATATTCCTTCACTTCCGATGAATTTACCTCTTGTGAAGAACTTTTCCATTGTCGGATCCTTCGTAGGTGCGTGGTGGGAGAAATGTAATGATGAAGCCATCAAAGCCAATGACGACGTATTTAAATGGGCAAGCGAAGGAAAAATCCATCCCAAAACAGATCGTGTTATGCCGCTTGAAAAAGCAGGCGAGGCGCTAGAGCTTTTGGTAAAGCGCCAAGTTAAAGGCCGTATCGCTCTTTGGGTATCCGGCCCACACCCCTGACTTTCAGTTAATTGCCGGCATTTGGAAAAAACAGTTGCTGGGAATTGACCTGAAACGCACCAATTTCTGCCTGCCCGCTGGGTCCGGTGATCCACTCGATAAAGGCCTCTGCCCCCTCTTTATTCACATGGGGATGCAGCGTGGGGTTCACTGCGATTACCCCGTATTGGTTGAACAATCGTGGATCTCCTTCAAGCAAAACAGTCAAATTTTGTTTGTTTCCAAAACTAAGCCACGTCGCACGATCACTTAAAGTATATGCGTCAACCGCTGCGGCCATGTTCAGCGTTGCCCCCATACCTGATCCGATTTCTCGGTACCAACTTCCCTCAAATTCTGAAGGGTCCTGCCCAAACTCTGACCACAGGCTGCGTTCGGCCATATGGGTTCCACTATTGTCTCCGCGAGAAATAAAAACAGCACCTTGGGCCATAATCTGCATGAGCGCAGCACTAGCATCTTTCTCCCCTTTGATTTGGGCAGGATCTGTATCAGGCCCAACCAGCACAAAATCATTGTACATCACATCAAACCGTTTTACGCCCCAACCCTCAGCAACAAAGCTCTCTTCTGCCGCTTTGGAATGTACGAGCAATATGTCCCCGTCTCCCATGGCTGCATTTTTCAATGCCTGACCGGTGCCCACTGCTACCACATGCGCCTCAATACCTGTCGCTGCCTCAAATTTAGGTAAAATATGGGATAAAAGACCAGAATTTGCCGTTGACGTCGTCGATTGGATAATAATTCTCTCTCCAGAAAATGCCGCAACGCATTGCATTAAGAGCAAAAAGAAAGACAGCGCAAATTTTTCAAAAGCCATTTTGATCCCGTTTTAGGAATTGGACATTCTCGTTTTCTTAACACCTGCAGCTCGTTTTCACGCATTGGCCAATTTTCGAGCATTCATCGGATCAGAGAATAAAATTGAAATACCAAACTTCAAGAAGAATTTCTTTAATATTCTGCGTCCTATGCAGTATAGTAAGGTAGGAGATATTTTGGGAATTTCCATGGCTTACCGGGATTTAAAATGAATGGAACAGACTAGGCCAGCGCGCGCACAAAAACCAATGCGCTTAACCCCACGCATAGCGCTTTTGTGCATTGGTATCTTTTGCCTGCTCTCGGGCAAATCGGAGGCATTCGACACTTTTACAGCTCACGGGGGGCCGGTCAAAGATTTCACACTTTCAAACGATGGTTCTATTTTGGCAAGCGCCAGTTATGATTATTCCATTGTGCTTTGGGACTCTGAAACGCTCTCTCCCCTCGGTAGATTAATTGGCCATGACGCGGCAGTTGTTGCAGTGGCGTTTTCTCCTGACGGGCGATATTTGGTTTCCGGTGGTGATGATTATTCGGCTCTGGTATGGGATGTTTCTGATGTTGCACGTGCTTTGCCTGAAAATCCGGTCGCCCGACTATCCCATGATGGCAAAATAACAGGCGTGACTATTTCTCACGACGGTAAGCTCATTGCAACGTCAAGTTGGGATGGTTCTGTTTATGTATGGTCCTTAACAGATTTTTCACTTCAATCGAAACTTTCAGGCCATAAAGGGCCCGTGAACGATGTTCAATTTTCAAAGGATCGCCCTGTCCTCTACTCCGCCGGTACAGACGGTCAAATTAAAAACTGGAACATCGCAGATTTCACCTACGAAAGCACACTGGTTCGAAACGGTTGGGGCATAAATGTGTTTTACGTCGATGAAATGAAAGGGCTTCTGGCGTACGGAATGGCAAATGGGGATGCTGCCGTTCTTGATTTAGCGAGCACAGAAAAAACGTTCACGCTCGAAGAGAGCAACGCGCCAGTCTTAGCGCTAGATTTTGATGCGGGTAGCAATCTTTTGGCTTTCGGAAACGGTAGGGGCCGTGTTGTTCTTGTTGATGTCAGTTCAGGAGACGCAGTCGTCGACGTGAAAGCAGCCTCTGGACCGGTTTGGGCACTTAAAATTCTTCCCCAAAAGGGCAGTGTCATTACAGGTGGATTGGATGATGCCATCACTGAATTCAACCTTGGTGATCCGCCTTGGAACTTTGCCATGTTGATCGAAAAATCGCGAAGATTCTCGACCAAAAGCACAGAGATTAGCAATGGTGAAAAACAATTCCTGCGCAAATGCAGTATTTGCCATACACTCGATAAAGAGGGTCAATTTCGCGCTGGTCCCTCGCTTTATGGAATTTTTGGTCGCACTGCTGGCACACTCAAAGAATACCCCTATTCCGAGGCATTACTGTCAAGCAGTCTCATTTGGACAGAAGAAACCATTTCTGAACTATTTACAAAAGGCCCGCACGTTGTAACACCCGGCACAAAAATGCCCTTACAACGTATTAAAGACGACAGAGATCGCATTGATTTAATTGACTATCTCAAATCCGCGACGGCCCCAGAACAATAGTTAACCCATTCTCAAAAGCTGTTCAATCAGTCAGTCGCACAGAGGAAGACGTCGTTTTTTCCTGTGTCGAATAGCCCGCAAAATCCAGACCGTAATCGGCCCCAAACGCAATAAAGAGAGAACACACAAAAGCGATCCACATTGCCTTCATAACCTCGCCCCTTTCTTTAAGAGCTTCTCAAAATTCGTAGGTGGGTTGCCTGCCGAAATCATTCGGCAGGCTGTTTTTTCTTAGCATCGATCTCATCAAGCCACAGAGCATGATGTTCGCGCGCCCATTGTTCTTCCACCTCTCCGCTGCCCATAGCATCGAAGGCACCTTCCATACCAACAGAGCCGATGTAGATATGTGCCAGAATGATTGCGATCAGCACAAAAGCGACGATTGTGTGCCAGAGTTGTGCGAGTTGCATTTCCTGATGCGGCGTCAACTGGACGGGCAAATCGGACATACCAATCATGTTTGGGATACCCAAATCGTTCAAATGGGCAAAACTTGCCGCAAAAAGCGGCATCTCAAATGGAAAGAGCAATGACAGTCCAGAGACCGATATAGAAGCTCCCAACACGATGACAGACCAAAAAATCAATTTTTGTCCTGCATTGAATTTCTTAGCTGGTGGATGCACCCCGGCCTTAAAGATACCCCCGCCCTTGGCAATCCATGTAAGGTCATGGCGATTTGGAATGTTCTCAAGCACCCACATCACAAAGACCATGACCAAACCGATCATAAAGGCCCATGACACGTTGTTATGCACCCATTTAGACGCCAAGGCCAAAGGTGAAAATGCTTCATGCCCGATAAGAGGAATTATTGCCATACGACCGAACAGCGTAATAATTCCTGTGACCCCCAAAAGAACAAAAGAGCCTGCCATCAACCAGTGCCCAAACCGTTCGACGGCTTTGAACCGCGTAACCGTTCGCCCTGTTTTTTCTCCATCAATACGAATTTTGCCCCGGGCCACATAGAAAAGAGCCAAAAACAGCAGCACGAAAACCAGAGCATATCCCCCCGTTCGCGCCAGTGGCCCTTTTCGGAACTCGAGCCAGCGCATCCCACTGTCCTGCATGATAATGCTTGCTGCAGGTCCGTTTGACGAGACACTCACATTTGCAGAGCCAAATCGTAAAGCGCGCCACAGTTCTGGATCTGACGCTCCACCGAGAGTTCCAAGCTGGTTGAAAAGTTCTGCACCGATGGCTTGTGATCCATCGTTGCTTCGCCGGAAACCGTCGTTTATTTCAAGTCCCTTCTGGCGTGCCAGAATATCGTCCAAAGTTTGCGCGCCGCCGGTTGAGGCACGATCGTTTTGGCTGGGCTGGCTGTCGTTTGCATAGGCAAAAGAGGCGCACAGCACAGAAATCAAAACGGCATAAATGACCTTCAGCATAGAAGTATCCCGCAACTTAGTGAAAAGATTGATTGATCGGGGCGGCAAACGCGCCGCCCCTATTCTTTAGGCAGCGATATTAACCACCTGATTTTTGCTCATACGCGGTGCCCCATCCCCAGGCGCCACTGCCAAAACCACGTGCGACAACGCGTTCACGGTATACCGCAGAAACGATGTCCCCATCACCGGCCAAAAGTGCCTTCGTCGAACACATTTCAGCACAGATCGGAAGCTTACCTTCAGCAATACGATTGCGTCCGTATTTGGCAAACTCTTCCGTGGAGTGGTTTTCTTCTGGTCCACCGGCGCAGAACGTACATTTGTCCATCTTGCCGCGGCTACCGAAGTTGCCAGCCTGTGGGAACTGCGGTGCGCCAAACGGACAGGCATAAAAACAGTACCCGCAGCCAATACACAGATCTTTGGAGTGCAAAACAACGCCCTCCTCGTTCTGGTAAAAGCAGTCCGTTGGACAAACCGCCATACAGGGCGCATCCGAACAATGCATACACGCCACGGAGATCGAACGTTCCCCGGGTGACCCATCATTGATGGTGACAACCCGACGTCGGTTGATGCCCCAAGGCACTTCATGTTCGTTCTTACAAGCCGTTACGCAGGCATTGCATTCAATACAACGCTCTGCATCACAAAGAAACTTAGCTCGTGCCATTGTCGTATCCTCCTATGCTGCCCAAATTTTGCAAAGAGTCGCTTTGGTCTCTTGCATCTGCGTCACCGAGTCATAGCCATAGGTCTGAGCAGTGTTGCTACTTTCGCCCAAAACATATGGATCGGCGCCGTCGGGGTATTTGCCCCTCAGGTCTTCACCTTCAAAGTGTCCCCCGAAGTGGAACGGCATGAAGGCTACACCTTCCCCGACCCGTTGAGTAACCATGGCCATAACTTTGACCTTTGCCCCCTCTGCACCTTCGACCCAAACCATTTCGCCGTCCCGAATACCAAGGTTATTGGCATCACGGGTGTTTATTTCGACGAACATGTCCTGCTGAAGTTCGGCCAGCCATGGGTTAGAGCGCGATTCATCTCCGCCGCCCTCATATTCGACCAAACGTCCAGACGTAAGGATAATCGGGTAATCCTTTGAGAAATCCTGCTTCTGGATCGACGCATAGAGCGTGGGCAGACGATAGAATTTCCGGTCCTCATAGGTTGGATAATCCGCGATAAGGTCACGACGGTTTGTGTAGAGCGGTTCACGGTGCAGTGGCACAGGATCCGGGAAGTCCCACACAACTGTGCGTGCTTTCGCGTTGCCGAAAGGCGCACATTCATGTTTGATGGCTACCCGCTGGATACCGCCAGAAAGGTCGGTTTTCCAGTTTGTTTTTGGTCCCGCGACAGCATCAATGGCTGCACGCTCTTCACTGGTGAGATCACCATCCCAGCCAAGGTCCATCAGCATCTGCATTGTAAATTCGGGATATCCATCCTGAATTTCAGATCCAACACTGTAAACACCTTCAGCCAGCAGGTTATCCCCGTCTCTTTCCACGCCAAAGCGCGCACGGAAGGTCAAACCACCTTCTGATACGGGTTTTGACATATCATAAAGATTGGGTGTGCCTGGATGGTTCATCTCAGGGGTGCCCCATGATGGCCAAGGTAGACCGTAGTAATCCCCATCAGCAGGGCCACCAACGGCCTGCAATGTGGTACGATCAAACGTATGCTGGTTTTCCATATGGAGCTTGAGCCGCTCAGGGCTTTGACCCGTGTAACCAATGGTCCACATACCGGAATTGATCTCACGTAGAACGCTTTCGATATTTGGCGTTTCTGCGTCTTCCATTTCGATATTGCGGAAGAACCGGTCAGCCCATCCAAACTTATTGGCAAATTTCGCGATGATGATGTGATCGGGCAGAGATTCAAACAAAGGATCTACAACCTGATCGCGCCATTGGATCGAGCGATTGGAAGCTGTGACCGAGCCGCGAGTTTCAAACTGCGTGGATGCAGGCAGTAGATAGACCCCATCGGTGCGATCATGAAGAACAGCTGAAACGGTTGGATATGGGTCGATCACGACCAGCATATCCAGCTTTTCCATAGCTGTTTTCATTTCTTTCATCCGTGTTTGCGAGTTTGGAGCATGCCCCCAAAGAACCATGGCACGGACCTTATCAGGGTTGTCCATATTCGCCGGATCTTCCAGAACACCGTCGATCCAACGCGACACCGGGATGCCAGTCAGGTTCATGAGGTTCTTTTCTTTACCGTCAGCTCCTGTGACCTTGGCGAACTGGCCTTTCATCCAATCAAGATCTTCACCCCATACACGCGCCCAGTGGGCCCATGCGCCGGCAGTCAAGCCATAATAGCCGGGCAAAGTGTGAGACAAAATGCCAAGGTCTGTTGCACCCTGTACGTTGTCATGGCCGCGGAAGATATTTGTTCCACCACCGGACGTTCCCATGTTGCCCAGCGCGAGCTGAAGAACACAATAGGCACGGGTGTTGTTGTTGCCGTTGGTGTGCTGCGTGCCACCCATACACCAGATCACAGTGCCTGGACGGTTGTTCGCCATGGTGCGCGCCACGCGCTTGAGCTGGCTTCCGGGCGTTCCCGTCACACGCTCAACTTCTTCCGGCGTCCATTTTGCAACTTCTTCACGGATTTGATCCATGCCCCAAACGCGGGTGCGGATGAACTCTTTGTCTTCCCAACCGTTTTCGAAGATGTGCCAGAGAATACCCCAGATCAGAGCCACGTCTGTACCCGGACGGAAACGCACATATTCATCAGCATGCGCCGCTGTTCTGGTGAAACGCGGATCACAAACGATCAAAGGCGCGTTGTTTTGTTCTTTGGCTTTCAAAACATGGAGCAAAGATACAGGATGCGCTTCGGCAGGGTTACCACCGATGATAAAGATCGCTTTCGAGTTATGGATGTCATTGTAGCTGTTGGTCATGGCGCCGTAGCCCCATGTATTTGCAACACCTGCAACCGTTGTTGAGTGACAGATCCGGGCCTGGTGGTCTACGTTATTTGTACCCCAATAGGCCGCAAATTTGCGGAACAGATATGCCTGTTCATTGTTAAATTTCGCAGAGCCCAGCCAATACACGCTGTCTGGTCCACTTTGATCGCGGATGGTCATCATACCATCGCCTATTTCATTTATGGCTTGTTCCCAGCTGATGCGCTTCCACTCACCACCCTCTTTTTTCATCGGGTATTTGAGACGGCGCTCGCCGTGTGCGTGTTCACGCACTGCTGCCCCTTTGGCACAATGAGCACCAAGGTTAAATGGGCTGTCCCATCCCGGTTCCTGACCGGTCCATACGCCATTTTGAACTTCTGCTACAACCGTACATCCCACGGAGCAGTGCGTACACACTGACTTGATGGTTTCGACGGCTGCATTCGCAGCACTTGATGCATTCGCGGCTGTAACAGTACCACCCGTGGCACTGATCGCGGCTAGCCCTCCTATGGCCAATCCTGATCCACGCAGGAACGTGCGTCGATCGACAGATGTGTTTTTCACATCTGAAAGGATACTTGCCCGCTGGGAGCGTCGCGCAACCCCGTTGGTCTTTTTCCTTAACATTGTAATCTCCCTTGCTGTCCTATGATTAGGTTTGCTTGGTATCGAAGTTTCTTTTCAAAGCCGCTGAGCGTCACGCAATCGTTGGCCTCGTCTTTCATGAATGTCCAACCAACAGGCTGGGCAAACGGTTTTTAAAAACTCAAGCTATCGTAATAGGCACGCGTATGTTCTGTATCCTGCATTTTATCCAACGCAGGCTCAGCTACATCAGCTGCCACTTGAGTGGTCGACAAAGCCGTCGCCGCAAGCGCCGCCGGTGCGGTGGTACTTGCCAGCTTTAAAAAGTCACGTCTTGTCGACTTGTCTTTTAGTTTTTCCGTCATAAATACGGCTCCTTCAGTTGTGGCGGGATCACTCCCACCGGCTCGTTGCCCTATCGGGCGCTCATTCGGAAAGCTTCGCGTTCTATCTCCATGAAAAGGCGGCCAACTTGGCCAACTGATCCATAAAAGACAGAGTTTTTAGCACCTTCCAAATCCGTGAAAAAATGTCCGGCCCAAGGACCGATATGTTTGTTGAAGAATTCCCGTTGCACCTCAACGGGGCGCGGTTCTCCAAAGCGTCCGACAATCAAGGCCCCCATCATTTCCATCAACGAGGCAATGTTGTCTTCGGGTTCATAAACAGTTTCTGACCTGCGAATACCCATCGCTGCCATGTCAGAGCGCAGCGCGGCAAGGGGCTTCTCGTTCAAGAAACCCGTAATGTAAAAGCTTGCGTAGGGCAGCAATTCACCACGCCCAAGTCCGATGAACAAAGCGTTAAATTCCGACTCCACGCCCTTGACTTTACTGACCTTTGCAACGCGTGCCAGCCCGTTCATCGCCTGCCCTAACTCGCTCTCATCGCCAGATAAATCACTGCATTGATCAAGCAATATCTGATCGGCCGGACGCGCCAAAAGAAGTCCGAGAAAGTTGTAGACATCTGCTCTCAGGCGATCTTCGTCGCCGATTTTAACTTCAGATGCAGTCTGCGCGTTCATGCAACGTCTCTCTTTCCAGTGCTTTCAATTCCATTATTTCCTTTCAGCCCCGCCCCAAACTGTACACCATCATCGGCATTTGAAGCAAAGTGAAACCGCATCCGACGAGGTTTCAACGGGGCCTCAGCGATATTGTCCTCTTTCATCGCTTCAGGCGTGATCAATTGATCTTCATGACACACCTGATCAGAGCTTTCATCCTCGCTGGCGCTCAAGGACAGGTCATTCGGCGTTTCCTCTTCTATGATCTCTTCTGCCTCAGCCAATTCTTGCTCTGCCTCATCTTCTTTTTTCTTTGCAAGCTCAGCTAAATATTCAACATGCGCCAACATGCCTTTGCCAACTTGATATGTGGACTTGAGATTCTCAACAACGGTTGCCGCGTCCGTGTAATTTTCGCCATAATCGA
>Ga0129342_1000900_pt1 | contig 13128 bp, 8 predicted proteins | sample CPBDNA_5_FD_94426 | JGI IMG/M metagenome (GOLD analysis project Ga0129342, IMG submission 94426) | Freshwater to marine salinity gradient microbial communities from Chesapeake Bay, USA - CPBay_Sum_15_0.2_DNA | ecosystem: Environmental > Aquatic > Marine > Coastal | place: USA: Chesapeake Bay...
CATCTCAAGATGAACCAACATTTACCGATCTAGAGCCAAACAGAGCTGGTGAAAGTGGTGATGGTTATATTTGGAAATATCTCTTCGCCGTAAATCCAACAGATATTATTAAGTTTGATTCCACCGAATATATCACTTTACCCCCAAATTGGGATACATCAACAGATCCACAGATTCAAGCTGTTCGTAATAATGGTGATTCTGAGATTAATAATAATCAGATAAAGACTGTTTCTATTGAAAAGGCTGGTTTTGGATATGGTCTTGGATTAAACGTTGAACTTGATATTTTGGGTGACGGGACTGGAGGAAAGGTAGTTGTTTCCACAGATAGCAGTGGAAGAATTACAAATGCTCAGGTTTCTGCTGGTGGTCAAGGATATAGTTATGGAATTGTTGACTTGGGCCCAGTACAAAGTGGTAGTCTGACAGAATTTGCTGAATTAATTCCAATTATTCCACCATCAAAAGGACATGGATATGATTTATATAAAGAACTCGGAGCAGAAAAAGTTCTAGTTTATTCACGTTTTGATGATTCAACTAGAAACTTCCCAACTGATACTCAATTTGCCCAAGTAGGGATTGTAAAAAATCCAACATCATTTGGATCGACTGCTGTATTTTCTTCAAATGATTATACATCAACTGGATCAATTAAAGTTGTAAATCCAAATGGCAATCTAGTTGTTGGTGATATTATTAAACAAATTGTTGGGGTAACTACAGCAGTTGGATATGTTGCATCTTTTGATGAGGAAACTAATGTTGTCAAATACATTCAGGATAGATCACTTTATTTCAATAAGACAACTGGAACTCAACGTGATTACATTGGTGTTACATCAGAATCAAAATATGTAGATTTTGAGACTAGTGCTGAGTCAATTACTACTGATGGAGGATTCTCAGCTTCTGTTGATACTACATTCAGTGGAATTACGACTATTATTGGCAATAATACAATTAATCTCGGTGTCAACTTTACAGATGGACTCGCCAAGTCCCAGATAAATAAGAGGTCGGGAGAAATTGTCTATATTGATAATAGGCCCACTATAGCGCGAAATTCTCGTCAAAAAGAAGACATCAAAGTAGTACTGGAATTCTGAAGCAATGGCACAAAAAACAAATTTAAATGTTTCACCTTATTTTGATGACTATGATCCCGTTGATAATTTTTATAAGGTATTGTTTAAACCTGGATTTCCAGTTCAAGCTAGGGAATTAAACAACTTACAATCCATTTTTCAGAATCAGATTGAGAATTTTGGTGATCACTTTTTTAAAGATGGTTCTGTAGTAATACCTGGAGGACTTTCCTACGATAGTGAATATTTTTCTGTAAAGATTAATTCAGAGTTTTTAGGGATTCCTGTATCCACATATGCCAATAAATTTATTGGTACTGTAATTAGAGGACAAACAACTCAGGTAACTGCAAGAGTTGTAAATGTATTATCAGCTGAAGATTCTGATGATGGAGAACTTACTCTATATGTAAAGTACATAAACTCAAATGACGATGGGGAAGACGTAACTTTTACTGAAAGTGAACTTCTTCTTGCTGAAGAGAATGTAACATATGGAAACACAACTATTACTCAGGGATCTTCTTTTGCACAGGTAGTTTCTGACAATGCAACCGCTATTGGTTCTGCAATATCAATTGCTGATGGTGTATATTTTGTTCGTGGTTATTTTGTCAATGTTTATTCACAAACAATAATTCTTGATCAATATACAAATGAGCCATCTTATAGAATTGGTTTGAGTATTATTGAAAGAACTGTAAACGCAAATGAAGATGAAACTTTATTTGATAATGCTAGAGGATTTAATAACTATTCAGCTCCAGGTGCAGATAGATTCCAGTTTGAGTTAAAACTAATCAAAAAAGATATTGATGATATTGATGATCGTTCTTTTGTAGAACTTTTAAGACTAAATCAAGGATTTACAGAAAAAGCCGAACAAAAAACCCAATACAATATTATCAAAGATTATTTTGCAAAGAGAACATATGATGAATCTGGAGATTATTCCGTAGTTCCTTTTGATTTAACATTAGATGAGTGTCTAAATGATGAGATTGGAAATGGTGGCATATACGAAGAATCACAAACAACAAGAGAAGATAATATTCCATCGGATGATCTATTTTGTTTAACCGTTGGTCCTGGAAAGGCCTATGTAAATGGATATGATATTGATGTAGTTGGATCTAGAATTATTGATGTAGAAAAGCCGAGAGATACTAAACCAGTAGAAAATTCTTTGGTTCCACTTGATCTTGGAAATATTTTAAAAGTAAATAATGTTTTTGGCAGTCCTGTTATTGGTTTGAACAGAGATTCCACATATGTTGTTGAACTTTATAATCAGAGAACAACTAGCAATACTGCTGGAACTGGAGAAAAGATAGGCGAAGCTAGAATATATTCTTTTGGTGTAAGTGATGCATCATATTCAAATGATACCACAGAATGGGATCTCAGATTATTTGATATTCAAACATATACACAGTTAACTTTAAATGAAGAATATCAATATTCCAAAGGAACATACTTTAAAGGATTGAGTAGTGGTGCCACTGGATATGCAAGTGAAGCTTGGGTTAGTGGAGATACCGTAAAACTACATCAAACCTCCGGCTCATTTATGGAGGGAGAGCAAATATCAATCGATGGTATAACAGAATACCCAAGATCAATTAAGGATATTATCTTCCATACTATTAATGATGTGAAGTCGGTATATCAAGATGCATCAACTCTTGGACTACCATCAGATTTTGTTGCTGATGTTGTCCTAAAATCTAGAGTTGCTAGTGGATTTAGAGCTACTGACAAAATTACCATCACTAGTGGAGGAACAGTAACATCTCCTGGAAATAAATTTACAGGAATTGCAACAAATTCAATTATCAGATATCAAAATACTACAGATGCATATAATGATGAAGTTTATAATAGAGTGACGAATGTTTCCGCAGATGGAAATTCAATGACTGTTGTTGCTATTTCTGATATTGCTGGAGTTGCCACTGGACTACTTCCATCATCATCAACAACAGTTGATTTTAGAATTGGAGAAACAGATTTCTCCTTTGGAGATAATGGAGGATCGCTTTTTATTGAACTCGATAGAGACAACATCAGTACAATAGACTTATCATCAGCCAATTTACCAGTTTATAATCAACTTGATGGGTTATCAACTGATGCATTTGGATCTCTGACTGTAAGCATTGGTTCTGTTGGTATATCTAGTGCCTTATTTGAAAATTTTGATGCTGAAAGGTATTCAATACACTATTCAGATGGATCTATCGAAGATCTAACTTCAGATCAATTCACTATCAACAATAATGGTACAGAAATTGTATTTAATGGCCTCAAGGCAAGTGAAACTAATGTTGCACTTATTGCTACTGTTAAAAAGAGAGGTCTAAAATCAAAAATTAAGCAATATACAAGAAGCACCAAAGTAACAGTAAATAAATCAAAAAATAGGTCAGCAGGGGTATCAACAAATCTCGCTAATGGCCTAGATTTTAATTCATTTTATGGATTAAGAGTTGAAGATGAAGAGATTTCTCTAAACTATCCAGATGTTGCTAATGTTGTTGCAATTTATGAATCGAATACAAGTAGTGCTCCAGTTTTAGATAGATTAGTTTTTGAAACTGGTCTTGGATTAGATACAAACTCAATTCTAGGAGAATTGATAAAAGGACCAAATAATCAATCTGTAGCTAAAATTGTAACCAGATCTTCACCAACATCTGTTGAAATTGTTTATTTAAACGATCAGCGTTTTGCAGTTGGTGAAGAGGTTGTATTCCAGGAATCTGGAATCATTGGAACTATTCAATCTGTCGTGAATGGTAATTACATTGATAGAACAGATGATTTTATTTTAGATGATGGACAAAGACAAGACATTTATGATTATTCAAGACTTGTAAGAAATCCTGGAATTAAAATTCCAGCAAAACAACTTTTGGTAATATTTGATCATTATACTATTCTATCCACAGATGAAGGTGATGCATTCACTGTTCTATCATATGATGGAGAAAGATACAAGTCAGATATTCCAACAATCTTTACTCCAAACTCTGTGAGTGGATTCTCTATTATTAGAGCGTCAGATACCATCGACTTTAGGCCAAGAGTATCTCCATTTACTGGAACAACATCCTCACCATTTGACTATGATTCAAGAGATTTCTCCACTACTGGATCAACTACAAATCTAATTCCTAAAGCTGGAGAGAGTACAATAGTTGGTTATGAATACTATCTACCAAGAATGGATAGAGTTATTCTAACTGCTGATGGGTTCTTTAGAGTTGTAAAAGGACAATCCTCAGATGATCCAAAAATTCCAACAATTGTTGAGGATTCAATGACTCTGGCAACTATTCAATTGCCACCATATCTCTATGATATTGACGATGCAAAAATTACTCTTGTGGATAATAAGAGATATACAATGAGAGATATTGGAGAAATTGAATCCAGGGTGAGCAATCTTGAAGAAGTTACTTCACTTTCAATTCTAGAAAATGATACCAAGTCTTTACAGGTTCAAGATGCTGATGGATTGAGTAGGTTTAAGAGTGGATTCTTTGCTGATGATTTTAAAAATGGCGATTTATTTGACCAAGAATATACAACATGTGTTGTAGATGCTGGTATTAAGCAACTTTCTGTACCCACAAGTAGAATTACTTTATCACCACAAATTGCTCCAGCAGTTGCTAATCTGGCAAAAACTTTTGACTATACCACAAATTATGAATTGTTAGATAATTTTCTACAAAAGACTGGCAATGTTGTTAGTTTGAGATACAATGAAGCTAAATATATAGAGCAAGCATTTGCTACCAGAATTGAAAATGTAAACCCATTCAATATCATTGAATATACTGGAACAATAAGACTAGAACCATCCACTGATACTTGGGTAACAAATAAATCTGAAACCAAAAAAGTAACTAAAAACAAATTTAAGACACTTACCAATAGAAGCAGACAGTTTAGAACTGTTAATGTAGTTGGTAGCCCAAGAAGTGGAAGAACTACGATGTCTACGAAGACATCAACAGATACAAAAGTAACATCATCAACAACATCTGCAATTACGGATGTATCAACTGATATTGATACAAAATCAACTAGTGATCCGTTCATCAGAAGTAGAAATGTTGCTTTCTTTGCTGATGGATTAAAGCCATTTACAAGATACTATTCTTTCTTCGATGGTTCTAAAAAACTTGATGTTTTTCCAAAATACGTTGAAATCGAAAGTGTTGTTGGATCATTTAAAGTTGGTGAAACAGTTGAAGGTTTTATAAAAAACAAAAATGGCAAAACTGAAAGAAGGGTTATTTTTAGACTCTGTGTTCCCAACCATAAAACTGGAGACTTTAAGAATCCCGATTTAACCCTAGACTTTAATCCATATGATAAAAACCAATCACTAGACAATACAACCACATATAATACATCATCAACATTCTTGAATGTTGACGTAAATTCTCTCAGTTTAGCTGCTCAGGGTTCTTTCTTTGGTTTTATTGTCCAAGGAATGAAACTTATTGGTAGGACTAGTGGAGCTGAGGCAGTTGTTAAAACAAATAGATTAGTTTCTGATGGTCTTGGTAGTTTGTATGGATCATTCTTCTTTAGAAATCCAGAAACAAGTCAACTTAGGTTTAAAACTGGTACAAAGACATTTAAGTTAACAAATGTCAGTAATGACACTCTTCCACTTCCTGGAAGTAAAAAGCACAGTGAAGCAGAGGCTGCATACTCAGCAACTGGTACTACTCAGAGAACCACTCTTACAACCACTCAAGTAAGAACGATTACAACGACAAGAAATGTTGTAAACACAATTACCCAAACAAATACATTTAGATTCCAGAAACTACCACCCCCAAAAATTATTAGAAGAACCACAGTCATTGACAGAACTAGGACTATTGCACCTCAAATTACTAGGGTCACTAATGTCACTAATGTTACTAATGTAAGAAATGTAGTTGAAGCTCCAAGGAGAGACCCACTAGCACAATCATTCTTAACAGACAAAAAAGGTGCATTTATTACATCTGTTGACATTTTTATGGCAACAAAGGATGATAAAGCACCATTAACAGTTGAGTTGAGAACTATTGATCTTGGTTTACCCACGGGACAATTAGTATCTCTAGAAGCTCAAGTTGTTTTAGACCCATCTCAGGTAAACACCTCAGACGATGCATCTGTACCAACTAGAGTAACATTCTCAGCACCAATTCCAGTTTTACCAGAAACTGAATATGCATTAGTTCTACTTGCACCTACAAGTGACAGATATAATGCATGGATTGCAAAACTCGGAGAGAAAACTGTAAACACCAAGGAATTATCCGGCCCTGATCAACTTCAATATACGAAGCAGTATGGTGCTGGTTCACTATTCAAATCCCAAAACGGATCTACCTGGACACCAACACAATTTGAAGATCTTAAATTCCAGATTAATAGATGTGAATTTATATCTAAGGAGGGAACTGCGACATTCTATAACCCAGATATTGATCATGATTCCGACATTCTTCCTACATTACCAAAAAATCCAATCAAATCTTTACCAAGACAGTTGGACGTTGGTATCACCACGGTAACACAAACATCTATGCAGGAATTGCTTAATATTGGTAGAAAGGTTGGTTCTGGTAACACAATAACTGGTTATATTGGCAATGTTGGTGGCCCACTATCAAATATTAAGGTTAATATAGCTGGAATTGGTTACTCTGACGGGACCTATAATGACGTTTCTTTCTTCTCCATTACTGGAAGTGGTTCTGGTGCTGTAGGAGTCGTTACAGTGGCATCTAACGTTGTTACAGAGGTCTCAATTACGACACCTGGAAACGGATATGTTGTTGGTGATACTCTGGGTATTACAACCAGTGATGTTACCAAAGGTGGAAGATCTCAAATATCCGTATCAAACATTAGTGGATATGATCGATTGTATCTTACTGGTGTGAGGGGCGAACAGTTTACTGTAGATGAATCTTTAGTCTATTATGATGATTCTGAAACTGCAGTTTCTCTTGGAAATACTTTTATCTTAAACTCAACCTTAACAAATAATCTATATTCTGGTAATGTAATTGAAGTCTTACATCCCAATCATGGTATGAAAGACATTAGAAACTCTGTTGAAATTTACGGGGTAGAGCCAACAAGAACACCAACAACATTGTCAGCTGCTATTAATGCAACTACTGCTACAGTTTCTGTAGCGGATACAACACCTTTTGCAACCTTCCAAGGAATCACAACTTCCGCTGGATTTGCTCTCATCGGCAATGAAGTTGTTTACTATAACACTATTGGAAGTGGAACTCTTGGTATTAGTACAAGAGGAGCTGAAGGAACATCTGCATCTTCACATGCAGTTGGTGATCAAATTTATCCATATGAGTTTAATGGCATTTCTCTAGCTCAAATCAACAAAACTCATGAAATGCCCAATGGTGTTATTTTCCAGGCAAATAAAACTATTGACACATATTATCTAGAAATTGATCGTGGAAATAGAAAGACTGGACAAAATCAACTCAGTTTTGAATCTGAATTGGTTGCTGGTGGAGATAATGTTTGGGCTTCTGGCAATATTCAATATGATAGAGTAAATGCGAGACTTGATATTGTTCTTCCCAAAACAACATCTATTGACACTCGTATTAGAACAGTAACAGGAACTAGTGCTGGTGGTATTGAACCATCATTCGTGGACAATGGATTTGCTATTGCAGAACCCAATGCAACACTTCTATTTGGACAACCAATGATGGTTGCATCTAAAGTAAATGAAGATTCACAACTTGACAATCTACCAAGAAACAAATCATTCGCAATTGAAGTTGATTTAAATACTGAAGATGGTAGATATTCACCTTTCATCTATCTTGATAACTGTGCGATAGATTTTGATAGAAGTAGAATTGATTCTCCTATTACAGATTATGTAACTGATTCTAGAGTTAACAGTCTCAATAATGATCCACATGCATCCATCTATGTTTCAGATAGAATTGATATGAAGAATCCTGCCACTTCATTGAAATTACTGACAAGTGCATTTGTTGATACTACATCTGATATCAGAGCTCTTTATAGAATATTCCCAGTTGATAGCGCGAATACTGATCAATCATTTGTACTCTTCCCAGGTTATGACAATCTTAGGGACACTGATGGTGATGGATTTGGTGATCAGGTTATTGATGGGGCAAGAAACTCTGGCCGTCCAGATAAGCAAGTTATAACTACTGGTGGAGGTGGACTCAGGGAGTATCAATTCTCTGTTGATAATTTACCACCATTTACTGGATATCAAATTAAGATTGTATTCAGTGGTACAAATGAGGCCTTTACTCCCAGACTAAATGACCTTAGAACTCTAGCACTTGCATAATATGAATTTGAGAAAAGTTGACCAAGATTCTGATTATTCGAGAGACATGAAAACTGGTGCCATCATCAATACAAATGAGATGGCATACCAGAATTATATAAAGTCTAAGAAGGTTAGGGATCAAAAAAGAAGAGAAATAGAAGATCTTAAAGATGAAATCTCTGAAATCAAAGATCTACTAAAGACTCTTATCGATAATAATAAATAAGAATATATCTCTAATTTATGAAAAATGGCAGTATATGTCCACAATATTACAATTAATCAAGGTGCAGACTTTTCACTGTCATTCACTGTTGAGGGGACACAAACAAATTCCCCCCAAGATTTAACTGGATATTCGGCTTCTGCTCAACTGAAAAAAACTTATACTAGTTCTACTTCCACATCATTTGCATCGACAATTACAGTTCCAAGTGATGGAACAATATCTCTTACATTAGATTCATCGGTAACTTCTGGTCTTAAAGAGGGAAGGTATGTTTATGATGTAATAATTACAAATCCATCCGAAACAACTAGAGTTGTTGAAGGAACCGCACTAGTAAGAGCAGGAGTTACAACAACATGAGCCAGTTTACTGTAAGAGTTGGTCAAACAAACACCACGAAAGTATTAGCATCTGATGTTATTGGCAGACTAAATAATTTACAGGATGTTGATGCACAAGGACTTTCTAATGGGTCCGTTTTAATATATGATAGCAACAGAAGTATTTGGGTTGCAACAAATACTTTGACCGAGGGTTCTGATTATACCTTAGAGATTGATGGAGGAACATATTAATGGCCACTCCTAGCACTAGACAAGAACTGGTGGACTATTGTCTGAGAAGACTTGGAGCACCCGTATTAGAAATTAACGTTGATGATGATCAAATTGATGATTTGGTTGACGATGCTATTCAATATTTTCAGGAGCGTCATTATGATGGTTCCGAAAGAATGTATTTGAAATATCAAATTACTCAAGATGATATTGATCGTGGAAGAGGCCCAAGTGCCAACGGTGTGAGTGGAATTACTACCACTACAGTATCAGAATCTGTCGGGAATACAACCGAATTTAAATTTGAAGAGAACAATAATTATATAAAAGTACCTGATCAAGTCTTAGGTATTAATAAAATTTTTAAATTTGATACAAATTCCATTTCTGGTGGAATGTTTAGTATTAAGTATCAATTATTTTTGAATGATCTTTACTTTTTCAGTAGCGTTGATTTATTACACTACTCAATGGTAAAGACTTATCTTGAAGATATTGATTTTCTTCTCACTACGGATAAGCAAATTAGATATTCAAAAAGACAAGGAAGATTATATTTAGATATTGATTGGACAGCACAAACTGCTGGAGACTATATTGTTATCGACTGTGAAAGGGCCTTAAATCCATCAGATTTCCCCAAAATATATAATGATAGTTGGTTGAAAAAATATCTAACTGCAATGATTAAAAAGCAGTGGGGTATGAATATGATTAAATTTAGTGGAACAAAACTTCCTGGTGGTGTAGAGCTAAATGGAAGGCAATATTATGATGATGCAGTAAATGAACTTGCAGATATTGAATCTAAGATGCAATCAACATACGAATTACCACCTCTCGATATGATCGGATAATGGCACTCAATCCCTTTTTTCTACAAGGATCCGCTAACGAGCAGTTTTTAATGCAGGATCTTGTAAATGAACAACTTAAAATATATGGGATTGATGTTTATTATATCCCAAGAAAAATATTAGGTTCTGAAATTATATCAAGAGAGGTTACTTTATCTAAACTTGATGACAATTTTATTATCGAAGCTTATCTTGATAACTATGAGGGGTATGGTGCAAACACTGAAATTTTATCGAAGTTTGGTGTTCAATTGAAGAGTGAAATTTCTCTAACAATTTCCGAAGAAAGATTTCAACTTTTTATTGAACCATTTCTAAAAGATCTTAAAGCTTCAGAACCTGGAGAAATTTTAATAACAAATCGTCCAAGAGAAGGTGATGTAATTTATTTTCCTCTTGGGGAAAGATTATATGAAATCAAAAATGTGGAGCACGAAAAACCTTTTTTCCAACTAGGTAAAAACTATATCTATCAATTATCATGCGAACTTCTAGAACTTGAAGATGAAATCATTGAAACTAATGTTGATGAGATTGATGGTCTAATGGAAGATTATGGATATGTAACTCAACTACTATTAGAAAATTCTGGTATTAACGCTACAGCGATAGCAAATATTGCACTTACTGGATCAGTAAGAAAAATTGAAGTTACAAATGATGGATACAGTTACGAATCCACTCCAACTGTTGCAATCTCTACAGCTCCAGTTGGTGGAACAGATGCAAAGGCAATTGCAGTCGTAAGTAATAAAGCTATTAGTGAAATATTGATTACAAATGCTGGTGCTGGATATACAGTAACACCGACAGTCACATTTACTGGTGGTGGTGGGTCTGGTGCAGCAGCAACAGCAGTCCTTGGTAATGGATCCGTACAATTTATCAGCGTTGCAACTACTGGTGCTGGATATGTAACTGCACCAATAGTTACTATTGGTGGCCCAGGATCAGGAGTTACCGCAACAGCAAAATCTGTAGTTGGTGCTGGTGGAAGTATTTCTGAAATTCGTCTAACTGATGGTGGATTTGGATATGTATCAACTCCTGTTGTTGCAATTTCTTCTGCACCAAGTTCTGGAATTGGAACATATGTAAGAAATGAAATCGTTACAGGAAGTCTGTCTGGAGCAAAGGCTAGAGTCAAGAAATATGATCAAGATGCTCAAACTCTTGAAGTCTACATAAATAGTGGTAACTTTACGTCTGGCGAAATTATTACTGGCGAAACATCAAACGCACAGTTTACATTATCTTCATTTGATTCCGATCCTGGAAATAAGATTGAATTCTCTCAAAATGAAGAACTTGAAGAATTGGCTGACGATATACTAGACTTTACAGAATCTAATCCATTTGGTACATACTGATGTTAGGAACTTATTACTATCACGAAATACTTAGAAAAACCATCATTGCTTTTGGTACAATTTTTAATGATATTCATATCAGACATACAAGTGATGATGCTTCTACTGTAAGTGATATAAAAGTTCCTCTCGCATATGCACCCCAGCAAAAATTTCTTGCAAGATTAGAGCAGCAAGCAAAACTAGATAAACCAGTCGCAATAACTTTACCAAGAATGTCATTTGAGATGACAGGTATTAATTATGATCCATCAAGAAAATCAAATATCACAAAAACATTTAAAGCCGTTGATGGTGAGAATCTAAAGAAAGTTTTTCTTCCAGTTCCATATAATGTAGATTTTCAACTATCAATTTATGCCAAATTAAATGAAGATGCTCTACAAATAGTGGAGCAAATTTTACCATATTTCCAACCAACATTCAAAGTTACTGTAGATCTTATCAGTTCTATTGGTGAAAAAAGAGATATTCCAATTGCACTCAACAATATCACAATGCAGGATGAATATGAGGGAAATTTTGAGTCAAGAAGAGCTATAATTTATACCTTAAGTTTCACAGCAAACACATATCTATTTGGACCAATCGCAGAATCTTCCGATGGTCTCATTCGTAAGGTACAGGTTGATTACTATAATAGTGTTGATGTACAAAATGCCAAGAGAGAAGTTAGATATACCGCAGTTCCAGATCCAATAGACGCTGAACCTGGGGATGACTTTGGGTTTAGTGAAACTTTGGAATTCTTTAATGACAGCAAAAAGTACAGCCCATCTCAGGACAAAGACATCTAATGTGAACTACCATGAAAAAATCATTTGACAAAATTAGTGAATCACTCAACACAGAAACAGATATTGTTGATATAACACCAACAAAATCAGAAGTTGTAAAAACAAACAATGATCATTTGGTGGATCAGATTAAAAAAGATTATGAATATACAAGGGGAAATTTATATTCATTAATAGAAAAGGGTCAAGAGAGTCTTGATGGAATCATGGAATTGGCTCAAGAGTCTGATTCTCCCAGAGCATATGAAGTTGCTGGGCAAATAATGAAGAGTGTTGCCGACACTACTGATAAACTTATTGATTTGCAGAAAAAGATGAAGGAACTAAATAAAGAAGATGACGGTGGTCCCAAGTCTGTCACTAATAATGCACTTTTTGTTGGATCAACTGCCGAATTAGCAAAGTTCCTAAAGCAACAACAATGAACGAAGAAGGACTACGTGATTGGTTTGGTAAATCCAAATCAAAAGATGGTAAAAAAGGTTGGGTGAACGTAGTCACTGGTGGAACATGTGCAAGTGATGAGCCTGGTGAGGGAACTCCCAAGTGTGTTTCTTCTGCTAAGAGAGCAAGTATGTCAAAGGCAGAAAGACTCTCTGCACAGAGAAGAAAAAAGGCAGCAGATCCTGGCCAACAACAAAAGACTGGTGCATCTAAACCAACATATGTTTCTACAGATCCCCAAAAGAAGATGAAAGAAGAAAAACTATTGACTTTTTCTGAGGTTAGAAATGCTTATGCTGTTGGTATGGCACAGGCAATGAAGTCTACTGGTGATAAACCACCTCTTAAAAAGAGCACTATAACCAAAGCTCATGAGATTGCAAAGGCAATCAAAAAAGAGGA
>Ga0129342_1000901_pt1 | contig 13116 bp, 15 predicted proteins | sample CPBDNA_5_FD_94426 | JGI IMG/M metagenome (GOLD analysis project Ga0129342, IMG submission 94426) | Freshwater to marine salinity gradient microbial communities from Chesapeake Bay, USA - CPBay_Sum_15_0.2_DNA | ecosystem: Environmental > Aquatic > Marine > Coastal | place: USA: Chesapeake Bay...
TCGAGGCGGCAATGGCATTTGGAACGGGGCATCATGGAACAACGCTTGGCTGTCTGAAGGCATTGGACCGTCTGGCAAAGGACGGGTTCGTTGGTGAAAACGTGGCAGATATTGGATGCGGTACCGCAGTGCTTGCTGTGGCTGCGGCCTCTATCTGGCCAAATCCCGTGCTTGCCAGTGACATAGATGCGGTTGCCGTTGAAGTGGCAGAGGCAAATGTCAAAGCAAATTCTTTGGAAGGCAAAGTCACCTGCTTAGAAGCTGCCGGATTTGACCATGACGCCTTAGCATCCGCCGCACCATTTGATCTTGTCTTTGCCAATATACTCAAACCGCCTCTTATTGCACTCGCGCCCTCTATGGCGGCCCATCTGATCTCAGGGGGATATGCGATTTTATCGGGTATATTGCGCGAACAGGCCGAAGAAGTGATCATTTGCTATAAAGATGCAGGTTTGAACCTTATCCATCGCGAAGATATCGCCGAGTGGAGCACGTTGACTTTGTCAAAACCATAAGGGTGATCAAAAGATACATAAGGTCCACAACAAATTGGAAAGTGCAAAGGAAACCGTAAGATTTTCCATGATGCTCTAGCTTAATTTGGGGATAAAGCGGCGTTGCTGTTTTTTCGCGTGCGCCGCTTGAAATCTTTAGGCAAAAACTTCATCGCTCCAATTCAAAGCATCCGCTTCAACGCCTTGAAACCGATCGTACCTCTGATCACCTTCAAGAATATCGGTGCTTCTTTCGACGCGAACAATATCATTTTCTTCACCTCCAGAAAAGAGATCGTTTGAGAGGCATAAAAAAGGGCCGCCGGCATGATTGCTGGCGACCACTTTTCTACCGTGCACGTAAATCGGCGAACTTAGCTTTTGCGTTGCGCGATACGCTCGATATCGCCACGACAAAGGCCGATGTCATTCAGTTCACGATCTGAAAGCCGTGAGAGCGTGTTGCGTGTAACGCGTGCGCGCGACCAATCGGAAAATGCAGAGGCCAAATGCGCAAATGGATTATATGATTTTGTTGTTGCCAACATTTGAGACAGTACCGCAGCCATTTCAAGTGTCCTTATGGGAGTTACCTTATTTCACCGCCCCACTTAGATATGAGTGAGGTAACTTACAAATGATGATTTTGCATTTCCCTTATGCAGCCAAGTCATAGCTTGGGTTTGGCTTAACATGTTATAAATAATGGTAAAATATTCATTTATTTCATTCAGAGATCATCGGCCGATACGTCGATATGTCTTCGAAAATTTTCTGAATTTGCTGTTTGATACGGGTGATCTGAAAGAGATATTTGCCGCGTCGAACACTGGTTTCTTGAAAAGGCCAATTCATTTTGGTTTGTCTGAATAACGTATTTTGCGTGCAAGGCCTTTTGAAAAGATAGTGATCAGGACAGATGTATCATCGCAAAATCTGGCGGTGGACATCCTTTTTCCTTTATTAGCGCTGCAAGTGTGTGGGCCAGATCTTTCCCGGCAATGCGATCTGCCAAAAGTCCTCCCAAAACGAGTAAGCTGTCCCATCCCGCACTTTGTGCCCCCGCGATGTCGTGTTCTAGGCTGTCACCCACCATCAATATGCGTGTTTTTCCTAAAATGGATTTCGTGGCGTCAAATATAGCCGGATAGGGTTTGCCATAAAATATAACCCGTCCGCCTTGATCTTTGTATTTTTGGGCAAGCGCGCCTGGTGACATGACAAGTCCGTCAGCGCGCGGGCTCGCAAGGTCGGGATTTGAGCAATAAAGTGTAAGGCCCCTGTGGTGGGCCTTTTCCAAAAGCGTTTTAAAGCTGTTCTTGTCTGTCCCGTCAGGGAGACCCATCAATAAAATCGCATCGGAGCGATCAAAGTCCACAAGGGCGATATCCAAACCTTCTGCCCATCGTGCCGCATCACCGTTTGAACGTTCGATTGGATAGAAATTCCGATGCGCAATTTCACCCTTTTTACAGTCCTGCCATAGCGCCTCGCCGCTGGTTATGACGCTCTCAAAGCAATCTGTTCTAAATCCCATTGCTGAAATTCTATCGATATTTTGAGCACTCCGTTTGCCTGAATTTGACAATACGGCCAGTCGTTTTGACTGAGCGGAGAGCCTTTCAACGATCTCAATCGCACCTTCATAGGCCAATGTCCCGTTGTGTAAAACGCCCCATTGATCAAAGACTAAGGCGTCATAATCCAACGCGATCTCCGTTAGACTTTTAATAAATCTCGTCATTTGGTGAATGTTTCTTTTGACAGGGTCACTCGGATGTCTACCTTTTTTGACTGATGATCCCGGATGTACTCCGCGATTTCGCAGTTTAAAGTGTCAAAATCACAGGGATCGACCTTTTTGTTTATGCCTGTTGTAGATCATCTGGGCAAGAAGGTCGTTTTGTTAGCGGTGGGGCATGCCAAAGTTCGTCTGTGAACTGGCTATGGACAATGGCATGAAGCAGATTTGGATCCGTCTCTGGCAAAGTCTGAAAGAGACTTTTTCTTTTTCGCATTGGCTTTTGTTCACCTTTCGTGCTATGTCGGTTTAAATAATAAAACAGGGCAGATAATATGCGGATTTTGGGGATTGATCCCGGTTTGCGTAATATGGGGTGGGGCGTTATCGATGTTAACGGGGCCCGGATGAGTCACGTTGCAAATGGGATTTGTCACTCCAAAGGTACTGATTTGGCCCAAAGGCTATTATCCCTTTATGAACAATTGTCCTTGGTGGTGCAAAAGTGGCAGCCGAGCACAGCCGCAGTAGAGCAAACCTTTGTCAACAAAGATGCTGTGGCGACGCTAAAGCTGGGTCAGGCACGTGCCGTCGCTTTGCTCGTCCCAGCGCAGGCGGGGCTAGAGGTGGCTGAATATGCCCCTAACAAAGTCAAAAAGACGATAGTCGGTGTTGGTCATGCAGATAAGGCACAGGTTGACCACATGGTGCGTTTGCAGCTTTCGGGTGTCAAGATTACCGGCGTGGATGCGGCCGATGCGCTCGCGATTGCGCTGTGTCACGCCCATCATGCAGGGACGACGTCACGATTTGAGGCGGCACTTGCAAAGGCCGTATCATGATTGGCAAGCTGTCAGGTCGTATTGATTACCGCTCAGAGGATCACATCCTTTTGGACGTGCGTGGTGTGGGATATCTTGTTTATTGTTCGGAGCGGACTTTGATGGCGCTTCCGGGCAATGGAGAGGTCATATCGCTTTATACGGATCTTGTGGTACGCGAAGATTTTCTTCAGCTTTTTGGTTTCTTATCCCTTGTGGAAAAAGAATGGCATCGCCTTTTGATGTCGGTTCAGGGCGTTGGGGCAAAAGCCTCAATGGCCATATTGGGCGCGCTTGGTCCAGAAGGTGTGGGGCGCGCCATTGCCTTGGGGGATTGGAACGCGGTCAAGGCGGCAAAAGGTATTGGACCCAAAACCGCCCAGAGAGTGGTCAACGAACTTAAAGACAAGGCGCCAAGCATAATGGCAATGGCGCCGGCGCGGGTTCAGCCCCCCTCTGAAATCCAAGAGATGATTGAACCGGCTGATGCACCGGTGTCAGCCTTTCCGTCGCCGCCCGCCGAGGCGCCCCATGCACAGGCTGATGCGATGTCCGCCCTTGCCAATCTTGGCTATCCTCCCTCAGAGGCTGCTGCCGCAGTGGCGCGCGCCTTGGGTGAGGATCAAGGGGCTGAAACAGCCTCATTGATCCGCGCCGCGTTGAAATTGCTGGCACCGAAAGGCTAACGGATGAGCGAACCTGATCCCCTGTTGCGTCCAGAAACTATGCCCGAAGACTCAGATCGGGCGCTGCGCCCTCAAACATTGGACGAATTTGTCGGACAGGCTGAAGCAAGATCAAATCTCAAAGTCTTTATCCAATCTGCCCGCCAAAGGGGTGAGGCTATGGATCACACGTTGTTCTATGGTCCCCCCGGACTTGGGAAAACCACCCTTGCTCAGATCGTGAGCCGAGAATTGGGTGTGAATTTCAGAATGACATCGGGACCAGTGCTCGCCAAGGCTGGGGACCTCGCAGCAATTCTGACCAACCTCGAAGCGCGTGATGTTCTTTTTATTGATGAAATACATCGTCTTAATCCGGTGGTTGAAGAAGTTCTTTATCCAGCGCTGGAGGATTTTGAGCTTGATCTTGTGATCGGCGAAGGGCCCGCCGCACGCACTGTGCGCATCGAATTGCAACCCTTTACTCTGGTTGGTGCGACAACACGGCTCGGTCTTTTGACGACGCCATTGCGGGATCGATTTGGCATTCCAACGCGGCTTCAATTTTACAATGAAGATGAGCTTTTTGAAATTGTTACTCGCAATGCGCGTAAACTCGGGGCGCCTGCGGATGAAGGGGGCGCGCGCGAAATTGCGCGTCGGGCGCGCGGCACTCCAAGGATTGCAGGACGGCTCTTGCGCAGGGTTGTGGATTTTGCAGTGGTGGAAGGGGATGGTCGCGTGACCCTTGCACTTGCAGATCATGCGCTTACCCGTCTTGGGGTTGATGATCTTGGCCTTGACAGTGCGGATCGACGCTACCTTCGGCTCATCGCAGAACACTATGCCGGTGGTCCAGTTGGGATCGAAACAATGAGCGCTGCGCTCTCTGAAAGCCGAGACGCGCTTGAGGATGTGATCGAACCCTATCTGCTGCAGCAAGGACTGGTCCAGCGAACCCCGAGGGGACGAATGCTGGCCCAACGGGGATGGGCGCATTTAGGGTTGGCGCCACCTAAGGGGCAAAGCTCGCTTTTCGAATAAGCTCTATGGCCAAGATTGCGCCGCCCGGTCTGATCCAGCACATCCGGATCTGGGGAAACAGCATTGCCGGAGGCATGTTCCATTCCGGGCGGGCATATGAGTAAACGGCAGATTTTCCCGAAAATTTAGGTGACGGAGCATTTAAGAGCTTTCATAATGCATCAAGTGTAAATTGGCAGGTTTGTGGCGCGGCTTGAAAGCGCAAAAAATCTCCGTACCGCATAAAAAATGTCAGGAGGCTTTCATAGCACCAAAAGTCTTGGTATGGCATTCCAAGACCCCACGAGCCAATAAATGATGCGATTATGTTGCAAACAGACGAAATCAGAGAGTATTTCACACGTCAGGATGGACAGTTTGCATTTGCAAGATGGGGCAGGCCCATTGCTCCTGTCGCCTTTGGCATCGAGGATAGCAGCCTGAGCATCCTCAAAAATGCGATCCAAGTGGTCACGCAGCTTGCCGGACACGAGATGTCGGAAACCGATCCCGAGCTGGGCAGCAATTTGATGTTCTTTTTCTTTCAGGATTGGAAGGAACTGCGCGAGGTGCCAAACTTGGATCGTCTCGTGCCCAACTTGGATGCGTTGACCCGCAAGCTTCAGGCAAAAGAGGCCAATCAATATCGATTGTTCCGTTTTGACGCAAAGGGCGGAATAAAGGCGTGTTTTGTCTTTTTGCGCATGGATGAACATCTGAGTGCCGTTTCCGCTGAAACGCTCTGTCTTTCCCAAATTGTACAATCCATTCTTCTTTGGTCGGATCAGGTTTTTCTGAAGCAATCGCCTTTGGCTCTGGTTGAGGGCGGAAAGACAATTTTGCGCCCTGAAATTTCGGAGTTGATCCGCGCGTCCTATGCCCCAAACCTGCCGGATCACTCAGATGATTCCTCATTCGCGCTCAGGTTATTTGCGCGTCTGCAAAGTCAAGCGGGGGTCTCTTGATATGGCACATACATTTTCGCTGAGGGTCTATTACGAAGACACGGATTTTGGCGGGATTGTCTATTATGCTAATTACTTGAAATTTATTGAACGGGCGCGCAGTGAATGGGTACGTAGCCTTGGACTTGACCAAAAAACGTTGAAATCGGAGCGAGGAGTGGTCTTTGTCGTGCGTCATCTGGAAGCCGATTACATATCACCTGCAAAATTTGATGATATTTTAGAGGTGGTAACAGATGTTCACCTTTCAAGTGCCGCGCGCCTCGTTCTGAACCAAGAGGTTTTACGTGGTAAGGACGTTTTGTTCAGGGCGCGTGTCACCCTTATTGCCATGCGCGATACGGGAAAGCCTACGCGGCTGCCGGCGGAAATTCGCCTCCGTCAGATGTAATTTACTGCAGGAACTGACAAGTGTGGTTATAGTCATCTGCGTGCTTGGTTTCAGCGGAAAACTGGGCTAATCGTGTGGTAAAGTTGGACGACTTGGTGCCAGAGTAGGGAACAGGGGAATGGAAGCAGAAACACTCGCGGTTGTAGGGGAGATTGATTTTTCCTTTTGGTCGCTGTTTGCACGCGCGACACTGACAGTAAAGCTTGTCATCATTATTTTGATTGCATGCTCGTTTTGGGCTTGGTCGATAATTGTGCAACGCTCTTTGGTCTACAAAAGGGCAAAATGGGAAGCAAAGCGGTTTGACCGTGCATTTTGGTCAGGTCAGCCTCTGGACGAGCTTTTTGATAAGATCGGTCCCGAACCCAAAGGGCGCCCTGAACGGATTTTTGCAGCAGGGATGGTGGAATGGGATCACAGTCATCGGGCAGACGGGCGTTTGATTGCGGGTGTTCAATCGCGTATTGAACGTTCAATGAACGTGGCCGTCATAAGAGAGGCCGAAGCGCTTCAATCAGGGCTGTCGGTTTTGGCAACCGTCGGTTCCACTGCGCCCTTCATCGGCCTCTTTGGCACAGTTTGGGGCATCATGAATGCCTTCATAGAAATTGCGGCCCAACAGAACACGAACCTTGCGGTGGTTGCCCCGGGTATCGCAGAGGCGCTTTTGGCGACGGGACTCGGTCTTTTGGCCGCAATTCCTGCGGTTGTTTTTTACAATAAATTGAGCGCCGATAGCGAACGCATCATTGCAGGATACGAAAGCTTCGCAGATGAATTTGCGACGATCCTAAGCAGGCAATTGGACGGGTAGGATGGGCGCAAATCTCTCATCTGATCATGGTATCCGTCGGCGCGGACAGCGTAGAAGAAGCCGCCCGATGGCCGAAATAAACGTTACCCCTTTTGTGGATGTCATGCTTGTTTTGTTGATTGTCTTTATGGTTTCGGCACCGATGTTAACGGTCGGCGTTCCTGTTGAGCTACCAAAAACGACAGCCAACGCGCTTCCCACAGAACCAGAAGAACCGCTAACCATTACACTCACGGCAAGCGGGCAGATTTTTATTCAAAAATCTGAAACTCCCCCCGATCAACTTTTGAATAAATTACGTGCTATTTCTCAGGAACGCAGTGGGGATCGAATTTTCTTGCGGGCGGACGGGACGATTACATATGAAACGGTGGTGCAGGTGATGGGCATGTTGAATGCAGGCGGCTTTACAAATATTGCGCTCGTTACGGATGTTGGTGGTCCGAGTGTCGCGCTTTCGGATGGGTAAACAGAAGCGATGCATTTTGGACATTATATCTCAGGATCGGCGCATGCGGGGATATTGTCCTGGCTCTTAGTTGGAAGCTGGTTCGCTCCGCCTGAACCCGCTCCGTTTGAGGCAGTGAGCGTTGCGATGATCAGCAACTCAGAATTCGAAGCGATGATGGCCTCCGACCAATCGCCAGAAGCAGCCCAGTCGACAAGCGAGGTCGTTCCACCGTCTGATGTTGAGGAGGAAACACTTCGTATGCCGGAGAAAGAGCAGCTTATATCCAAAGCCGCGGAACCGGCAATTGTGTCTGTGAATACCGTCGAAGACGTGCAGCTGCAAAAACCTGAATCCCTCAAAGTTCCTACTCCGCGACTGGCAGATCAGCTCCCCAGTTTGAGTACCCCCTCTGACAATCAACTTGCCCTTTTAAAGGCCCCTGAAATCTTGGACGCCCCCCAAACAGCGAACCGTGTTTCAGCGATAGCCGTAGCACCACCACCTTCGAGTGTGAACCTTGACGATCAAATACTGCAAACCGCTTTACCGCTGAACCTTGATGCGCCCGCAGATGTTCAGGAACCAGAAAAAGAAACAGATCTAGCGCCATCTGTGCAGCCGGAAACCGCTGTGGAAAATAGCCCTGAAGTTTCAAAAGAGCTTCCAAAGGCACCAGAAATTTCGCTGCGTCCCAAGTCGACGATACCGCAACCGCAAGGAACAGAAACCACACCGGAGGTTTCCGAAGCGCCCCCAGAGCCCCCTAAGTCAGCCGCGCCCGCCAGTTCTCTTAGGCCGAGATCAAGACCTGTGTCTCAACAGGCTTTAGCCGAAGAACCAAAGGATCCGGTGCAATCGCCAAACTCTATGAAAGAGGGGATTGATGCGGCCTTGAAAGAGGGGAATGACGCAGCCCCAAGTAATGCCGTTGCAGGCATCGAAACGAGCCGGCTGACAGGCGAGCAAGAAGGCATAATTCGCGATACAGTTATAAATGCGATGCGCCCTAATTGGCTTGTTATTCCGGGATCACCTGCATCATTTGTTTTTTTGGTTGTGCGCGTGGAGTTTGATAAAAATGGTACCGTCAAAGAGGACAGTATCGAGTTGATCAGCCACGAAGGTGGAAACGACAGGGCTGTGCGAACAGCATTCAGGGCTGCAAAAACCGCGATAAAAATGGCGTCATTGAAAGGCGCCTTTAAATTGCCGGCAGAGACATTTGACGGCTGGAAGGTACTTGAACTAGAATTTGATCCGGAAGAGATGAGAAAACGATGAAACTTAGAATATTGATATTTGCTATCGTTGCTTTTTGTGCACAAAGCGTGACGGCGGAACCGTTGCGTATAAAGATCACAGAAGGGGTTGTTGAACCGCTGCCTTTTGCTGCGCCCACATTTGTCGCCGAAGATGCCGGAGGTAAAGGGTTTGCCGAAAAACTAACCCAGCTTGTCGCGCAAGACCTGGCGTCAACCGGTTTGTTCCGTGAAATTCCCTATCAGGCTTATATATCCAGCATAACGAGCTTTTCGTCGCCCATTCAGTTTTCAGACTGGAAAGCAATTAATGCGCAGGCGCTTGTGGTTGGGGCAGTAAGCGCTTCGGCAAGTGGTGAAATGGTGGTCAAGTTTCGCGTTTATGATGTTTTTTCAAATGCTGAATTGGGCAGCGGTTTGAAATTTAGCGGGACCGTCGATGGGTGGCGCCGTATGGGCCATAAGGTTGCGGATGTTATTTACACTCGCCTCACCGGTGAAAGTGGTTATTTTGACAGTCGGATCGTATTTGTGTCTGAAAGTGGACGCAAAGGTGCCCGCAAGAAACGCCTTGCGATTATGGATCAGGACGGCGCTAACGTCCAGTTTTTGACGGACAGCGCAGATCTGGTTCTGGCCCCTCGATTTTCACCCGCGGGAGAACGGGTGCTGTACACAAGCTATGAAACAGGGTTTCCGCAGATTTACATGTTGGACGTGGGCACGGTTTCAAAGCGTTCATTGCGAAATGACGAAGGCACCATGAGCTTTGCACCAAGATTTTCGCCGGATGGAAACTCTGTCGTGTACTCTTTGGAAAAGGGCGGAAACACAGATATTTATCTACTTAATTTGTCTACTGGAAACACAAAACGGCTAAGCGATGCGCCTTCTATCGAAACGGCGCCAAGCTTTTCTCCTGACGGTTCGCAGATCGTTTTTGAAAGTGATCGATCGGGCACACAACAGCTTTATGTGATGTCGTCAAGTGGCGGCAGCGCAAAGCGTATAAGTTTTGGGCAGGGCCGATACGGTACCCCTGTGTGGTCTCCTCGCGGGGACATGATTGCGTTTACCAAACAAAATCGTGGACGCTTTCATATAGGGGTAATGCGTACAGACGGCAGCGAAGAACGGCTTTTGACCGCATCCTTTCTGGATGAGGGTCCAACTTGGTCACCCAATGGTCGCGTGATCGCCTTTACCCGTGAAACGCAAGGGGCAAACGGGTCCTCACGGCTTTACACAGTTGATATTTCGGGCCGGAATCTGCGTGTGCTACCAACCCCTGATGGGGCCTCTGATGCGGCTTGGTCGCCGTTGGGTAGATAAAGTCGGCGTCTGACTTATGAAACAGTTTTAATGCTCGCGGCTGTATGGTATAGCACGGGTCAAACAAAGGTGCAAAAAATGCGTAAACAGGCTCTAAATATTATCTTGGTTCTTTCTTTGGCCGCACTTGCCGCGTGCAATAAGAATGGTGGGGGCTATGATAACGGTCAGTTTGGTTCGGGCGGAAACGGTGACGTGAATGCACTGGGCGTTGTCACACCGGGATCACCGGCTGAGTTTCAAACGGCCGTTGGGGATCGGGTTTTGTTCGGAGTGGATCAATCCAGTCTTTCAGCCGAAGCTCAGGTCATTCTGGATGCTCAAGCCAGTTGGCTGATGGAAAACTCTGAATATGTTGCAGTTGTCGAAGGTCACGCGGATGAGCAGGGCACGCGTGAATATAACCTTGCCCTTGGGGCGCGACGGGCCAATGCTGTGAAAGAATATCTGGTGTCGCTTGGGGTGGCCGGTTCACGACTGAAAACGGTCAGCTATGGCAAGGAACGGCCACTTGAAATTTGCAGTGCAGAACGGTGTTACGAAAAAAACCGGCGCGCGGTAAGTGTTTTAGACAACTTAAATTTCTAAATCGGGGTTTGGGATGACGCGTTGGATACTGTTGGTTGTTATGTTTGCGTTTTGTGCGCAGGTTCAGGCGCAAGATAATGAACGCGAAGAAACGCTTGCGGATGTCCGTCAAGATCTCTCATATCTTTACGTGGAAATTCAGAAGTTAAAGCGCGAACTTTCGACGACATCCTCTCCAAACAGACTGCCTGCTGAGGATAGTATATTACAGCGTATAAATAACATAGAAGCACAACTTCAGCGTCTCACAAACGCAAGTGAGCGTTTGGAATTCAAGCTGCAAAATGTGATTGAAGATGGCACCGCAAGAATCGGTGATCTTGAATTCCGTCTGGTGGAGTTGGAAGGTGGCGATGTCTCCAAGTTGTCTGAAACGACGACATTGGGCGGTAATGCAGATGTGACTGAACCAGAAATAGTTGTATCAAAGCCTGTTGAACTGGCCGTTGGCGAAGAGGCAGACTTTGAGACAGCGCAAAGAGCGCTTGAAGAAAAACGCTACGAAGATGCCGCCGAAATGTTCAACCGGTTTGGAAAGACCTATCCCACCAGTCCGCTTGCAGCACAGGCATTTCTCCTGCGCGGCAAGGCGCTGGAGGCCAATGAGGATATCAAAGGGTCGGCGCGTGCTTATCTAGAGAGCTTTACCAATTATCAGAATTCAACTGTTGCACCAGAGGCTTTGACACTGCTTGGCAAAGCATTGGTCAAGTTGGGGCGTATCGAAGCAGGATGTCAAACGCTGTCGCAGGTGGAAATTAGATTTCCTCAAACGCCATTTGCGGAAGACGCCTATCAGGCCATGCAGTCTCTGGAATGTCTTTAGACACCGACGAAGACCTGTCAAAACAATTTGAAGACAGTTTATCTCGTCTGACTGGCGGCCTGTCCGCTAAAAGTTTGCTCTTAGCAGTATCGGGCGGGAGTGATAGCATGGCGCTGATGCATTTAACGGCCGTTTGGGCAAAGGCCCGCGGCGTGAAGTGCTCTGTAGTCACTGTAGACCACGCACTTCGTGCAGAAAGCGCAATAGAGGCTGAGTTTGTCAAATCAGCAGCCCAAGGGCTTGGATTAACCCACAAAACATTGCGTTGGAACGGCGCGGAGCGCAGCGGAAATTTACAAATGAACGCAAGGGAAGCGCGTTATCGCCTGATTGCATCGCATCGCGCAGAACATGACATGGTTTTGACAGGACATACGCTGGAGGATCAGGCGGAAACATTTCTTTTGCGCCTGCGCCGAGGCTCAGGGGTCGACGGTCTTTCAGCTATCCCAGAAAAAAGATACGTCACTGCAGGTGAGGGCGGATATTGGCTTATCCGTCCGATGCTGGATCTTCAAAGAGACAGGCTTCGAAAATTCCTGAAGCAGCGCTTTATTGAGTGGGTTGATGATCCATCTAATGACGACATTCGGTTTGACAGGGTAAAAATGCGCCACGCTTTGGCGCATTTGTCAGACCTTGGTATCAATGCAAAAAATATCGCTGAGACATCACGTCATCTGCAAAGAGCGCGCGCCGCTTTGGACCAGCAAACTGGCCTTTTCGCCCGCAAATTTTGCAAGACGGATCATGGAGATCTTTTAATTGATCGGGCTGAATTTCAAACACAGCATAGCGAATTGCAATATCGTTTGATGGCATCAGCACTGAAATGGGTGTCTGCCAATCCCTACAGGCCACGCTTTTCAACCCTGGCTTTCGCTTTGGAGAGTATTCCAAGCGGTAAAACGCAATCTTTGCATGGTTGTCTCGTGGATGTGCACAAAAATGAGATCCGGATCACACGTGAATTTAACGCAGTCGCGAAAACCAAAATGGATTTGGAGGACGGAGCGATCTGGGACGGAAGGTGGAAAATTCATTGCGCGAATGGGCAAACATTGTCTGGTCTTTTCATTGCACCGCTTGGGCCTTTGGGGGCCACTTGGGCGCGACACGAAAGTGGCAGTAAGCTTCCGCACCGATCACTCAAGTGCCATCCGGGTGTCTTTAACGAGAATGGTATTGTTTATGCACCCAGTTTGATTGAAAATAAGCATGTTTCTGTGACTTTTTGTGCCAAACCCTTCGTTCCGGACCTTGGCAGCTATTGAAGCTTTGGCTTTCCTTGTTATGTAAACTGATATAAAACACATCATCTCAGCTATTTCTGGGTTTTTTGTAGGAGGTCCATCTTGGGCAACGGTCGCAACATCGCATTTTGGTTCATTCTTTTCCTCGTTATCGTCGTGCTGTTCAATGTTTTCAGCTCCGGAAGCGGAAGTTTGCAAAGCAGGGAAGTCAATTATTCAGACTTTGTGGTCGCTATAGAAGGTGGTGAGGTCAAGGCAGCCACGCTTGATGGCGAAAAGGTTATGTTCAAGGGCGCGGACAGCAAGGAATATGTCACGATTGTTCCAAGCGATGCGAACGTGACGGATCTGTTGATTTCCAACGGCGTTGTCATCCGTGCCGAGCAGCAAGAACAATCCGGACTTCAATCCTTTTTGATGACGCTTTTCCCGTTCCTTCTTTTAATCGGTGTTTGGGTTTATTTTATGAACAGGATGCAAGGCGGAGGCA
>Ga0129342_1000904_pt1 | contig 13110 bp, 11 predicted proteins | sample CPBDNA_5_FD_94426 | JGI IMG/M metagenome (GOLD analysis project Ga0129342, IMG submission 94426) | Freshwater to marine salinity gradient microbial communities from Chesapeake Bay, USA - CPBay_Sum_15_0.2_DNA | ecosystem: Environmental > Aquatic > Marine > Coastal | place: USA: Chesapeake Bay...
CCCCGGAGCCGATAGCGAGAACGCGCATCATTCCTCCCCGCGTCCGGCCAGCAGGGGCTGACTCGGGTCCCACGTCTCACCCGTCGCCTCATCGCGGCGGCGGCGCGCCATCGCCGACAGCGCCTCGAGAACGACACGATTGCCGAGCATCGCCGTAATGTCGGCGTGGTCATAGGGCGGCGAGACCTCGACGACGTCCATGCCGACCACCGGGAGTTCGAGGCAGATCCGACGGACCGCATCGAGAAGCTGGCGCGAGCTCAGGCCTCCAGGCTCGGGAGTGCCTGTGCCAGGAGCGTGGCCGGGATCGGCCACGTCAATGTCGACGGAGAGGAAGACCCCGTCACAGTCGTCCATGGCGATCGCGAAGGACTCGGTGAGGCACTCGTCAAGGCCGCGCGTGACGATCTCCGTCATCTCGTAGGAGCGCATTCGCTGCTCGGCCATCCAGTCGAGAATGTCCGGGGGTGGCCAGTAGCCACGCAGGCCGATCTGCAGGAATCGGTCTCCACGCGCAGCCCCCGACTCGATGAGCCGGCGCATGGGCTGGCCGTGGCCGATGAGGGAGCCGAACTCGATGTCCCCGGTATCGGCATGGGCGTCGAAGTGCAGCACCGACACGCGCCCCCAGCCACGCGCGCGCGCGACACCGGTGACGTCTGGCCAGGTGATGGTGTGGTCTCCGCCGAGCACGAGGGGCACCGCGCCTGTGTCGGCCACCCGCTGCACGACGACCTCGAGGTCCGCGCACGACCGCGCGGCGTCACCGCTGAACATCTCCACGTCGCCGCCGTCGACAACGCGCAGGTCCTGCAATCCATCGGTCCGAAGCGCGAGCGAGGGCCGGGATCCATCGTGGCCGAGGTAGCACGCCATGCGCAGGGCCTGCGGACCGAAGCGCGCGCCACTGCGGAAGGACGTGCCGCCGTCGAAGGGTGCGCCAAGGATGACGACATCTGCGTCCGCGTACGTCGACGGATCGTCCAGATCGCATCGGGGAACACCGAGGAAGGTGAGGTCGGGGCCGTACTGCCCGCCGTAGCGTGTCATGACTTCACCCTAGGGGGTCAGCTGTCGAAGCCGAGCCCGATGCGGTCCAGCGTGCGGAGCCAGATATTGCGCCGCCCCTCATTGCGGTCCGCCTTGTCGATCGCTCGGCGGGTGATGCCGATGCCGATGCCGCGAATGGGCTCAGGGGGGAACGGAATCGGCTTGGTGCGCACCATCTCCAGGCGGGTGCGCTCGGTGCTCTCTCCGGACAGCAGATCGAGCATGACCTGTGCGCCGAAGCGGCTCGCGCCGACACCGAGTCCGGTGAATCCGAGGCTGTAGGACAGGCGGCCGTCGTACGCCGTGCCCCAGAAGGCACTGAACCGCGAGCAGGTGTCGATGGCGCCTGCCCACGCGTGCGTGAAGCGCAGGCCCTCAAGCTGCGGGAACGTGTAGCGGAAATGCTCCGACAGACGCGCGAAAGGCGCACCCTGCCGCTCGTGCATCGGATTGAACCCGCCGTAGTAGGACGCGTCGTAGCCGCCCCACAGGATGCGGCCGTCATGGGTGATCCGGTAGTAGTGGAACTGATTGCCGGCATCCCCGATCCCGATCCGGTCCTGCCAGCCGATCGATGCTCGCTGCTCCGGGGTCAATGGCTCGGTCATGAGCACGGAGTCGTAGACGGGCACGACGTAGTGCCCGAGGCGACGCAGGAGAGGTGGGAAGGCACTCGTGGCGAGCGCCACCCTCCCTGCGCGCACGGAGCCGAAGTCAGTCGTGACGACCATCCCTGCCCCGGCGCGGCCGAGGTCCGTCACCCGCGTCTGCTCGTGAATCACCACGCCCGCGCGCTCTGCCGCGCTCGCGAGCCCCCACGACAGCCGGGCCGGATCCACCATGACGACGCCACGACGATCGAGGACACCCGCGTGATACGTCGGCGAATCGACCATGGACCGCACCGCATCGCGATCGAGGAACTCGTAGTCGAGACCGAGGGCGCCGGCCGCCTCCACCATCTCGCGCAGGTCCGCGACCTGATAACCATCGACCGCGACATCGAGTTCGCCTGATCGCACGAGATCGCAGTCGATGCCCTCCGCCTCCACGACCGAGACGATCCCGTCGAGGTTGGCCTGCCCCAGGCGGAGGAGTTCGGGCATCTCACCCGGCCAGCGGGACATCCCGTTGGGGAGTCCGTGGGTGAGCGATGCCGCCACGAATCCGCCGTTGCGGCCAGACGCCGCCTCAGCGATGCGCTGCCCCTCCAGCAGGATGACGCTCCAGTCAGGGAAGCGCCGGCGGGCCTCATAGGCGGTCCAGAGACCGCTCAGTCCACCGCCGATGACCACGAGGTCGGCCTCGACATCGCCGACGAGAGCCGGGCGAGCGGCCGGTCGGCTCGGCTGGTCGAGCCAGTACGGCGTGAATCGCACGTCCGCCAAGGCGGCACGGGCTGCGGGGGTGACAACGTCAGGAAAGGGCATGGCCGATCAAGTGCCGACGGCACTCTCCAGTTTGCGGCGACGGCGCGAGCCGACCACCTGGACGGAGACGACCGTCACGAGCGCGATGACAAAGACCAGGGTCGCGAGAGCATTGACCTGCACCGGGATGCCGCGCTGTGCCGCACCCCAGATGTAGATGGGGAAGGTCACCAGGGTGCCCGCGTTGAAGGCGCTGATGATGTAGTCGTCGAAGGACAACGCGAAGCCAAGCAGCGCAGCTCCGAGGATGCCGGGCAGGACGAGTGGGAAGGTGACGTATCTGAACGTCGCCTTGGGATCGGCGTACAGGTCTCTGGCCGCCTCCTCGAGTCGCGGGTCCATGCCCTGCAGACGAGCCTTCACGGTGACCACGACGAAGCTGATGATGAACATGATGTGGGCGATCGTCACGGTCCAAAAGCCAAGCGGGAACGCGAGGTTGAGGAAGAGCGCGAGCAGGCTCGAGCCGAGCACGACCTCGGGTGTCGCCATGGGCAGGAAGATGAGCAGGTTCGTCGTCGAACGACCGCGGAAGCGGTAGCGCACCAGCGCGAACGCAATGAGCGTGCCGAAGATCGTGCCCATCAGGGTGGCGATGAGGCCGATTTGGATGCTCGTGACGAATGACCCGCAGACTCCCGGCACGCCGCAGATGTTCTGCCAGGCCTCGAGGGAGAACTGATTCCAGGCGATGTTGAATTTGCCGTCCGGCTTGTTGAAGCTGAGCACAGCGACGACCGCAATAGGCACGAAGAGATAGATCAGCACCAGGATGCCGATGATCGGGATGAGGTTCTTGCGCAGCCACCGCATCAGACGAGATCCTCCGTGCCGGCACGACGGACATAGACGAATACCACCGTCAGAATGATCGCCATGAGGATGAAGGACAGTGCGCTCGCGATCGGATAGTCGCGGAACTGCAGGAAGTTGGTCTGGATCGCATTGCCGACCATGCGATCGCTCGGGGAGCCGAGAAGCGTCGCGTTGATGTAGTCGCCTGAGGCGGGAATGAACGTGAGAAGCGTGCCGGCCACAACGCCCGGCAGGCTCAGCGGCCAGATCACCTTGCGGAATCCGGTGAACGGGGACGCATAGAGGTCGCCCGCCGCCTCGATGAGCCGTGGATCGATCCGCTCAAGCGCGGCGTAGAGCGGCAGGATCATGAAGGGCAGGAAGTTGTACGTCAGACCCAGGACCACGGCTATCGGAGTATTGAGTATTCGACCCTCAGGCAGCAGGTGGAGAGCGTTGAAGAAGCTCGTGATGAAGCCCTCATCCGAGGATCGTGCGCCAGGCGTAGGTGCGAAGCAGGAACGACGCGAAGAACGGTGCGACGACGAGCACCAGGAGCAGGGCGCGCCACTTGCCGGCCCGGAAGGCGATGAAGTAGGCCAGCGGATAGGCGATGATCAGCGCCAGCACCGTGGCGACGCCGGAGTAGACGAAGGACTTGACGAAAGTCGGCCAGTACTCCTGGATCGCCTCGAGGTAGTTGGAGACCTGGAAGGCCGGCTCGTAGACACCCGACTTGCCCGTCGGTGCCTGGAGACTCGTGAAGAACAGCGACACGAGCGGGACGACGAAGAAGATCGCCAGCCACGCGAGGCCGGGAAGCAGGAGCAGGTAGGCGGTGCGCGGGCGCCTCTGGGCCGCGGCACCGGAGAGGACCACGGGCGAGGATCCGCCGGACGTGGGCGCCAGAGCCGGCATGTCAGGCCTCCGGCGGGACGTCGAGACCGAAGGTGTGCTCAGGCGCCCAATGGATAACGACCTCATCGCCCGGGCGCAGGATGTCCGCGGAGCGGTTCTGCTCGAAGACCATCCACTCGTCGCCCCAGCTGGTCATCACGAGGTACTGCGTCGATACGCCGGTGAAGGACGCATCGGTCACCTTGCCGGTCACGCGATTGCTCCGGTCGGGGACGCTGGAGCCAGCCGAGGCGATGGCCAACTTCTCGGGCCGCACCCCGACGAGGATGGCGCCATCCTGCCGGGCGGAGCGGGCCGAGGGGACCGTGAAGGAAGCGCCGAAGGCCGAGACGATCAGGTCGTCGCCACTCTTGCCGGAGACGGTTCCGGCCACCATGTTGGACTGGCCGAGGAAGTTGGCCACGAAAGCCGTGCGCGGAAGCTCGTAGATGTCGACGGGCGCACCCATCTGCTCGATGCGGCCGTTGTTCATCACCGCGACCGTGTCGGCCATCGTCATGGCCTCCTCCTGGTCATGCGTGACGTGGACGAACGTCGTACCGACCTCGGTCTGGATGCGCTTGAGTTCGATCTGCATCTGTCGGCGCAGCTTCAGGTCAAGGGCGCCCAGCGGCTCATCGAGCAGGAGCACGCCCGGCTGATTGATGAGCGCCCGAGCCACTGCGACGCGCTGCTGCTGACCGCCCGACAGTTGCGCCGGCTTGCGACGCGCCAGAGGGCCAAGCTCGACCAGCTCGAGCATGTCGTTGACCGGGCCCTTGACGTCCTTGATTCCGCGGCGACGCAGACCGAAGGCGACGTTCTCGAAAATGTCCAGGTGCGGGAAGAGTGCATAGGACTGGAAGACCGTGTTGACGTGGCGCTTGTAGGGCTTCTCCCGCGTGATGTCGGTCTCCCCCAGCATGATCTGGCCGCTGGTCGGATCCTCGAGACCGGCCACCATGCGGAGCGTGGTGGTCTTGCCGCACCCCGACGGGCCGAGAAGGGCGAAGAACGACCCCGCCGGGAAGGTCAGCGTGAGGTCATCGACCGCGACGAAGTCGCCGAAGGTCTTGACGAGGTTGACCAGCTTGAGGTCCTGCACTCCATCGGTGGCCGCCACGGCTCTCCTTTCCTGCGACTGGGCAGCCTACGCCTTCGCGTCTAGAAGCCGATGGCCTTCTGGAACTCTCGCTGGTAGGCCTCGTCCTGCTCAGGGGTCAAGGTCATGAAGACGTAGGAATTACCCAGGGTGGCCGCGTCCGGGAAGATCCACTGGTTGTCCACGAGCGACGGATCGATGTCGGCCATGGCGTCCTTCGCGCCGGCGACCGGTGAGATGTACTGGACGTAGGCGGCGACTTCGGCTGCGACCACAGGGTCGTAGTAGTAGTTCATCACGGCCTCGGCGTTCTTCTTGTGCTGCGCCACCGACGGGATGAGCATGTTGTCGGTCCAGAGCGTGCCTCCGGTCTCCGGCAGGCCCACGCCGTAGTCATCGCCGAGCTGGAACATGTCACCCGACCAGCCGATCACGGCGATGACGTCTCCGGTCTCGAGAGCCGCGACGTAGTCGTTGCCCGACACCTGGCGGATCTGCCCGTTGTCGATCTGCCCCTGGAGGACGCCGATGGCCTCCTGGTACTGGTCGTCGGTGAAGTTGGACGGGTCGAAGCCGAGCGACGCAAGGATGATGCCCATGGTGTCGCGCATCTCGGACAGCACGGTGATGCGTCCGCGAAGCGCCGGATCCCACAGCTGGTCGATCGACGTGAGCGTGTCGGTGCCGAGCGTGTCCTGCAGGAGGGCCTTGTTCCAGCCGAACGCACCGAAGCCCGAGAACCACGGGAGCGTGTAGTCACGGTTGGGATCGAAGGCCACGCCGTTGTACGCCGGCTCGAGGTTGGCGGCGTTGGGGATCAGCGCCTTGTCGAGTTGCGCAGCGAAGCCGTTGTTGATCCACAGCGCGGCCATCCAGTCGGTGAGGACGACGATGTCACGATCGATCGACTGACCGGCCTCGAGCTGCGAGCGCACCTTCGCGTAGAACTCGTTGTTGTCGTTGACGTCCTCGGTGTAGTTGACATCGATGCCGGTGGCCGCCGTGAATGCTGCGAGCGTGGGGTACTCACCGGTCTCGTCGTTGACGTCGATGTAGAGCGGCCAGTTGGCCCAGTTGACGAACTTCTCCGTGTCCGACAGGTCGGTGGCCTGGGTCGGTGAGGGAGCCGCGCTGGTCTCGTCGCTCGACCCGCCTCCGGCACCGCAGGCCGCGGCAGTGGCCGCGACACCGGTGATACCGGCGACCTGGAGGAGCCGGCGGCGCGACAGGCTGGACCGGGACATGGCCACGATGGCTGATGCCTGCGGGGACAGGGGGCGCTTCGTCATCTCGTACTCCTCGTTTCCCTGGGTTCGACTGCTGTGGTCGGTGGTGTGCTGATCTGGCCTTCAGGTGATGCTAACGCGAGTGGGCCCCGCGGTCGGTGAAGATGGTGCGGTGCCACTCCTTGCGTGGCTCTCCCGAGATGTCCCAGGAGACGTGCTTGACGACGGTGTACTCCTCGAGGGAGTACTTCGACATATCCTTGCCGAAGCCCGACTGCTTCATTCCCCCGTGGGGCATTTCGCTCACGATCGGAATGTGGTCATTGACCCAGACCGTGCCGGCCCGAATGCCGCGCTGCGCGGCCATGGCCCGGAAGACGTCCCTGGTCCAGGCTGAGGCCGCGAGTCCGTACGGCGTGTCGTTGGCGAGCGCGATCGCCTCGTCGTCGGTGTCGAAGGGCAGGGCGACCAGTACGGGTCCGAAGATCTCCTGCTGGACGATCTCGGAGTCCTGCGCGGCGCCGGTCACCAGCGTGGGCGCGTAGTAGGCACCCTTGGCCAAGTCCCCTCCCGGGATCTCGCCGCCGACGACCACCTGTGCACCCGCACCCCGCGCCCGATCGACGAATCCCGCGACGCGATCACGCTGCGCGAAGGACACAAGCGGCCCGAGATCGGTGTCCGGATCTCGCGGGTCCCCCACGCGGATCCCGCGCAGCACCTCGGCCACACCGGCGACGATGTCGTCGTAGACATCGCGCTGGGCGTAGATGCGGGTCGCAGCGGTGCAGTCCTGACCGGCGTTGATGAGCGCACCGGCCACCGCGCCTTGGATAGCCGCCTCCACATCCGCGTCGTCGAAGACCACGAAGGGCGCCTTGCCGCCGAGTTCGAGGTGCACGCGTGCAGCCCGCTGGGAGGCGATCTCCATGACGCGGCGCCCCACGGGCGTGGACCCGGTAAAGGAGACCATGGCGACGTCAGGATGGCCCACGAGTGCCTCTCCCGCGTCCGGACCCCGACCCACGATGACGTTGATCACCCCCGGGGGAATGCCCGCCGCGGCCGCGTCCTCGGCAAGCATGAGCGTCGTGAGGGGCGTGATCTCCGCAGGCTTCAGGACGATCGTGTTGCCGGCGGCGACGGCCGGCAGGACCTTCCACATCGCCATCTGGAGGGGGTAATTCCACGGGGCGATCGATCCGATGACCCCCACAGGCTCACGGCGGATGACCGATGTGTGGGTGGCGTCGTACTCCCCCGAGGCAAGGCCCTCGAGCTGACGGGCGGCTCCGGCAAAGAACACGACATTGTCGATGCTGCCGGGTACGTCGAACTCGGTTGCCAACCTGATCGTCTTGCCGGTCTGCCGCGATTCGACCTCGGCGTACTCCTGCGCTCGCGCACTGATGCGGTCGGCCAGGGCGAGCAGGGCCGACCCGCGCTCAGCCGGCGTGGTCGCCGCCCACCCCGGCAGGGCACGCTTGGCCGCTGACACGGCGGCATCGACCTCCGGGGCTCCGACCAGCCCCACAGTGCGGACGACCGTGCCATCAGCGGGATCGATGACCTCGAAGGTGCCCGCGGACCCGTGCTCCAGCACAGCACCGTCGAGGAACCCCGCGACCACAGCCACCTCCGCAACGACCACCCCCGGGCGGGGGGGATTTCCGACCACACTAAAGCCAGACATTAGTCAACCTGCTCGTATCGGCGAATCGAGCAGCGCCATGGTCGCCGAATCGTGACCACTGTCCGATTCGCTCGGTCTCCCTCCCGGCCCCCTCGCGCGGGGCTAGGGTGAGTGAATCGCCCGGGCGTTCCGGGTCCTCGGCGCTGCCGAGAGTCGCATGGAGGTGTCATGTCCGTGGTGCGGGCGGCCCTGGTCCAGACGAACTGGACGGGCGACAAGGAGTCGATGATCGTCGCGCACGAGGAGTACGCGCGGCAGGCAGCGGCCCAGGGAGCGAAGGTCATGTGCTTCCAGGAGTTGTTCTACGGGCCTTACTTCTGCCAGGTCCAGGATGCGAAGTACTACGAGTACGCCGAGTCCATCCCCGGGCCGACCACCGAGCGCTTCCAGGCGCTCGCGGCGGAGTTGGGCATGGTGCTCGTCCTGCCCATGTACGAGGAGGAGCAGCCCGGCATCCTCTACAACACCGCCGCGGTCGTCGATGCCGACGGCACCTACCTCGGCAAGTACCGCAAGAACCACATTCCCCAGGTCAAGGGCTTCTGGGAGAAGTTCTACTTCCGCCCCGGCAACCTGGGCTACCCCGTCTTCCAGACAGCTGTCGGCCCCGTCGGCGTCTACATCTGCTACGACCGCCACTTCCCCGAGGGCTGGCGTGCACTGGGCCTCAACGGCGCCCAGATCGTCTTCAATCCGTCCGCGACGCATCGCGGCCTGTCCGCCTATCTCTGGCAGTTGGAACAGCCCGCTTCGGCCGTGGCCAACGAGTACTTCGTCGGCGCGATCAATCGCGTCGGCATCGAGGCCGAGATCGGCGACAACGACTTCTACGGCACGAGCTACTTCGTCGATCCCGAGGGCAAGTTCGTCGGCGAGCCGGCAGATCCCTATAAGCCAGAACTCGTCGTTCGCGACCTCGACATGGACCTCCTCGCCGAGGTCCGCAACCGCTGGGCGTTCTACCGCGATCGGCGGCCCGATGCCTACGGCGACCTCACCCGGGCCTGAACCCATCTGACAGGAGGCTGACATGAGGACCCTCATCCGCAATGGCTCCGTGGTCACCCCCCAGGGCGTCTCGACCATGGACGTCCTCGTCGACGGCGAGACCATCTCCGCGCTGCTCACCTCAGGCGCTGCCTCCGATGAGCTCGCCGGCAAGGTCGACCGCGTCATCGACGCCGCGGGCAAGTACGTCATCCCCGGCGGCATCGATGCGCACACGCACATGGAGCTGCCGTTCGGCGGCACCTTCGCCTCGGACACTTTCGAGACGGGTACTCGCGCAGCCGCGTGGGGAGGCACCACGACGATCATCGACTTCGCGGTGCAGCGCTACGGCGAGCGTGTCCAGGACGGCTTGGCCGCCTGGCACGCCAAGGCCGATGGCAATTGCCTCATCGACTACGGCTTCCACCAGATCATCGGAGGCGTCGACGATGACTCCCTCAAGGCCATGGACGAACTCGTCGACGAGGGCGTGACCAGTTTCAAGCTCTTCATGGCCTATCCGGGCGTCTTCTACAGCGACGACGGCCAGATCCTGCGGGCCATGCAGCAGGCCAAGAACAACGGCTCCATGATCATGATGCACGCCGAGAACGGCATCGCGATCGATGTGCTCGTGGCTCAAGCGCTCGCTCGGGGCGAGACCGCACCGATCAACCACGGCCTCACCCGACCCTGGGAGACCGAGGAGGAGGCGACGCACCGCGCGATCATGCTGGCGCGTATCACCGGAGCCCCGCTGTACATCGTGCACATGTCGGCCAAGCAGGCCGTGCAGACGCTCCAGGAGGCTCGCGACCTCGGCCTCAACGTCTTCGGCGAGACCTGTCCTCAGTACCTCTACCTGTCGCTGGAGGAGCAGCTCGGCGCCCCGGGCTTCGAGGGAGCCAAGTGGGTCTGCTCCACTCCCCTGCGGTCGCGGGCCGAAGGCCATCAGGACGAGCTCTGGCGCTACCTGCGCACCAACGATCTGTCGATCGTGAGCACCGACCACTGCCCCTTCTGCTTCAAGGAGCAAAAAGAACTCGGCGTCGGGGACTTCTCCAAGATCCCCAACGGCATCGGCTCAGTCGAGCATCGCATGGATCTGATCTACCAGGGTGTCGTCGAAGGCCAGCTCAGCGTCGAGCGCTGGGTCGAGATCACGTCGACCACTCCTGCACGCATGTTCGGCCTCTACCCCAAGAAGGGTGCCATCGCCCCGGGATCGGACGCGGACATCGTGATCTACGACCCCAACGGGCACACGAGCATCGGCTACGACAAGACCCATCACATGAACATGGATCACAGTGCATGGGAGGGCTACGAGATCGCCGGACACGTCGATGTCGTCATGTCGCGCGGCGAGGTGCTCGTCGACGAGCAGGGCTTCCACGGCACCAAGGGGCGCGGCCGCTACCTCAAGCGGGGCCTCTCGCAGTACCTCATCTGACCGATTCCACGCCACAGCAAACGAGCGGAGTAGCACGTGTACACGATCGACCACTGGATCAACGGGCAGCGGGTGGCCGGGGCATCCGGCAACTCGGGGCCGGTCTTCAACCCGGCGACAGGCCAGCAGCAGGGCGTGGTCGCGCTCGCCAGTGTGGCCGAGGTCGACCAGGCCGTGGCAACGGCGAAGGAGGCATTCGCTTCTTGGCGCTCATCGTCGCTGTCGAAGCGTGCGGAGGTCCTGTTCAAGTTCCACCAGATCGTCGTGTCCCGCCGGGACGAGATCGCCAATCTCGTATCACAGGAGCACGGCAAGGTGCCCTCCGATGCAGCAGGTGAACTCGCTCGTGGCATCGAGAACATCGAGTTCGCCTGCGGCATCCCGCAGATGCTTAAGGGTTCGTACAGCGAGCAGGTCTCGTCGGGCGTTGACGTCTACTCCCTGCGCCAGCCGCTGGGAGTCGTCGCGGGCATCACACCGTTCAACTTCCCCGCGATGGTGCCGATGTGGATGTTCGCCAATGCCATCGCGACGGGCAACACCTTCATCCTCAAGCCCAGTGAGAAGGATCCGTCGGTATCCCTGCTCATCGGGGAGATGCTTAAGGAAGCCGGACTGCCAGACGGCGTCTTCAACGTGGTCAACGGCGACAAGGTCGCTGTCGACCGGATCCTCGAGCACCCGGACATCCAGGCGGTGAGCTTCGTCGGCTCGACACCGATCGCGAAGTACATCTACTCAACCGGCACAGCCAACGGCAAGCGGGTCCAGGCGCTCGGCGGGGCCAAGAACCACATGGTGGTGCTCCCGGATGCGGACATCGACATGGCCGCGGACGCGGCGGTGAGCGCCGGATTCGGCTCCGCGGGCGAGCGCTGCATGGCCATCTCCGTCGTCGTGGCCGTGGGAGGGGTCGGCGACAAGCTCGTTGACGCCATCGCCGCGCGCATGCCGAAGGTCAAGGTGGGGCCGGGCACCGACCCGGACGCGGAGATGGGCCCCCTCATCACGGCGGAGCATCGCGACAAGGTCGCGTCGTACCTTGCCGGAGCTCCTGGCGAGGGTGCCCAGGTCGTGGTGGACGGTCGTGAGGCCGACCTCCCGAGCGACGGCTACTTCCTCGGGGTCTCGCTCATCGACCAGGTCAAGCCCGGCATGAAGGTCTACGACGATGAGATCTTCGGACCCGTACTGTCGGTCATGCGCGTGGACACCTATGAGGAGGCGGTCGACCTGATCAACCGCCACCAGTACGGCAACGGCACCGCCATCTTCACTCGTGACGGCGGCGCCGCTCGGCAGTTCCAGTTCGACATCCAGGTCGGCATGGTGGGTATCAACGTGCCCATCCCGGTTCCGGTCGCCTACTACAGCTTTGGCGGCTGGAAGGCCTCGCTTTTCGGCGACGCCAACATGTACGGGCCCGCGGGCGTGGACTTCTACACGCGGACCAAGACCGTCACCTCCCGCTGGCCCGACCCATCGACCTCGTCGGTCGACCTCGGCTTCCCCCGTACCCGCTGACGAAGGGCAGATCACAGACATGGATATCGGCGTCGTCCTGCAGTGCACTCCCCCGGCATCACGCGTCATCGACCTCGCGCGCCGCGCCGAGACCCTCGGCTTCGACTACGTCTGGACCTTCGACTCCCACATCCTGTGGGAGGAGCCCTATGTCATCTACTCGAAGATCCTCGACGAGACTCGCAAGGTCATCGTGGGGCCGATGGTGACCAACCCGGCAACCCGCGATGTCACGGTGACGGCATCAGTCTTCGCCACGCTCAACGAGATGTACGGTGACCGCACGGTGATCGGCATCGGTCGAGGCGATTCGGCCGTCCGCGTGACCAACGGCAAGCCGGTCAGCGTCGCCGAACTGCGCGAGGCGGTCGTCCAGCTGAAGGACCTCACCAACGGTCGTCCGGTCGACTACAAGGGCAGTTCGATCCGCCTTCCGTGGGCCCGCGACTCCCGCACCGGCGTCTTCGTCGCCGCGTACGGCCCCAAGGTCCTCGCCCTCACCGGAGAGGTCGGCGACGGCTTCATCCTGCAGCTCGCCGATCCGCAGATCGCAGCCTGGACGATCGAAGCGGTGCGCAATGCGGCCGAGGCCGCCGGCCGCAATCCCGACGACGTCTACATCTGCGTTGCAGCTCCCGCCTACGTCACCGACGACGTCGAGCATGCTCGCGATCAACTGCGCTGGTTCGGCGGCATGGTCGGTAATCACGTCGCCGACATCGTCGAGCGCTACGGCGAGGGCGCCGGCGTACCCAAGGCCTTGACGGACTACATCAAGGAGCGCAAGGGCTACGACTACAACGAGCATGGCCGCGCGGGCAACACACACGCGGACTTCGTGCCCGACGAGATCATCGACCGCTTCTGCATCATCGGCCCGGTCGAAGAGCATGTCCGCCGACTCGAAGAGCTCAAGGCACTCGGCGTGGACCAGTTCGCCGTCTACCTCC
>Ga0129342_1000905_pt1 | contig 13109 bp, 13 predicted proteins | sample CPBDNA_5_FD_94426 | JGI IMG/M metagenome (GOLD analysis project Ga0129342, IMG submission 94426) | Freshwater to marine salinity gradient microbial communities from Chesapeake Bay, USA - CPBay_Sum_15_0.2_DNA | ecosystem: Environmental > Aquatic > Marine > Coastal | place: USA: Chesapeake Bay...
AATCTTTAGAATTTTTTTCATTAATAGACTCAACTGCATTCTTAATTAAATTTGTAAACAACCTAAATATCTGATTTTTATCACAAATTGTAATAGGATCTATTAAATCACTTTTGACATCGAATTCGATATTTGAATAGTTGCTTTTATATGGATTTATTGAATTATTAACTATTTCAATAATATTGTTTTTATCAAGAACTGGTTCGGGCATTCTCGCAAAATCTGAAAAAGAATTTAATAATGAATTAATCTCAATAATTTGATGATTTATCATTTCGATGTGTTGGTCAAAAACTTTTTTATCAATAGTTATTTGACTTTTGAATTTATCTTTAATTGTGTCCAAAGATAACTGGATGGGAGTTAAAGGATTTTTTATTTCATGGGCTAATTTTTTTGCAATGATATTCCATGCTTCAAAACGTCCAGTTAGTGAAATTTTTTTTTGATCCGATCTAATTCTGCTCAGCATTTCATTGAAGGTATGAGAAAGTTGAGCAAAATCGGTATCTAAATTTTTCTCATCTAAGGAAAAATTATAATTACCTTTTTTAATTTCATTTGAAGCATTAAAAAGTGAAATAAGGGGCCTAGTAAAATAATTAGATAAATTAATAGATATAATACTAGATAAGAAAACTAAAATTAGAGTAATTATTATGTAAATTATCATAAAAGTTACTTGTAAAGAAAAAATATTATTTTTTATATTTACGTAATAAGTAGATGCCTCCCCAGTTTTCTTTAAATTACTTACAATTTGTGGATCAACATCTTGAATGACATATAAATAAAGATTATCAAAATTAGATAATTTGACCATACCATATGATTTATTGGTAAAGGCACTAGAAATAATAATAGGTTTTCCCTTATTAGCGGCCAGCAATATATATTTATCTGGTTTGGAAAAATTTTTAAAGTTATAGCCGGGTGTAGAATACACTAAATCACCCTTGTCTGTTACAATGAATAAATTATTTATTGACCTTATTCTCGCTTGAGCTTCAATATATTTTTCAAATCTTTCCTTATTTGAAATAAGCAATTCTTTGTTTCTATTAAAATCATTTGCTGTCAATAAAATATCTTTACTTATTGATAGCTGATGCTCATTTAAATATCTTTTGGCAACCTCAACAGAATTGTTAACAACATCATTAATTTTTTTATCAAACCATTTTTCAATACTAAAATTGAATATTAATAAAGAAAATATAGCAACAACAATCGATGGAATTGCCGCAAGAGAAATAAAATATATTAAAATTCTATTTTGAGTTTTATTACCAATTTCAATTGTATTTTTTCTTTTAACATAAATGCTTAAGAATTTAATAAAAAGAATTACTAAAAAGCTAGATAAAAATACTAGATTAACAATTAGTAAAATTTGGATATTTAAACTGTTTAATGAAATTAACCCTTTTCCAGCAAAAGTTTGTATTGTTAAAAAACCTACTATTAGAGATAATACTGTGATAAAGGCAATGACAAGATTAATGTTAATTTTTTTAATACTCATAAAATGTCAATAGCCGCATTAATAGTTGCTGGAGGGATTGGAAAAAGATTTCAGAGCGATACACCAAAACAATTTTTCAACTTTCAAAATGATATAATAATAAACCATAGTATAAAAAAATTTTTAAAAATTCAAAAAATTTCAAATATAATAATAACAATAGAAAAGAAAACTTACAGCAAATACAAATCCTTTATACCCAAAAATAAAAAAATAATCATAACAAATTCAGGTAAAACAAGAGCTTTATCTGTATTAAATGGCTTAAAAAAAGCCAAAAAATTGAAAATAACTAAAATATTAATTCATGATGCGGCAAGACCTTTCTTTTCAGAAATGCTTATTAATAAATTAATTAAATTATTAAAACATTATGACTGCATAATACCAGCAGTAAACCCTGTTGACACAATAACTTATAAAAAAAATATTATATCAAAAAAAGAAATTTTTAAAATACAAACCCCGCAAGCTTTTGATTTTAATAAGCTTTATACGCTCCATACAAAAAACCATGACAAAAATATTAGCGATGAATCTAGTCTTTTTTTTAAAAATAATTTTAGAGTAAAAATTATTAAGGGAGAATATTTAAATAAAAAAATTACCTATAAAAATGATTTACCAAATGAAACGAGTAATAATTTTTATGGAATTGGATACGATATCCATAAGATGGTTAATAATCGAAAATTAATAATTGGAGGAGTAACCATTCCTCATAATATGGGACCCGAGGGACACTCGGATGGTGATAGTTTGTTACATGCATTAATTGATAGTTTTTTAGGCGCTGCAAAAAAAGGTGACATAGGCACTCTTTTCCCAAACACTGCCAAATATAAAAATATTAAATCCTCACTGCTGTTAAAAAAAACAATTTCAATTTTAAAAAAAGAAAAACTTAAAATTAATTCAATTGATCTTAATATTATTTTACAACAACCAAACTTAAAAAATTATAAAGAAAAAATTAGAAATAATTTGGCAAAAATGTGCAAAATCAAAAAAGATAAAATCAATATAAAAGCAAAAACTACTGACAGGCTAGGCATAATAGGTAAAAATAAAGCCTTAGCTTGTGAAGTTATATCGACATTATGTTATGAAAGATCAAACTAAAAAAAAAATTCTTACCTTAATAGGTATTGGCAATATAAGTTTTGCCTCAGGAACATTTGCTTCTTTATTCACATGTTGTTTTTACTTCTTACTTATAATTTTTAAAGTAAATTTTTTACTACCTTTAACTTTATTCATAATTTTAATTCCATTATCAATTTTTATAATTAATAATAATTTAAATTTATTTTCTGAAGTTGACGCAAAGGAAATTGTTGTAGATGAGTATTTGGGTCAATCTATACCCATTTTTTATATTTATTATTTATCTAACTATTCCGACAATGATTTAATTGAGAGCAAAACAATATTGCAAATGCTATTAATTTCATTTTTATCTTTTAGATTTTTTGATATTTTAAAAGTATTTCCTATAAACATGATCGATAAAATTAAAAACGGTTACGGCATTGTATTTGACGATATATTGGCAGGTCTATACTCATTAATGGTTTTATTTTTTGCAATAAAAATTATTTAAATGATTAAAAATATTATTACAAAACTTAAAAAAAAAAAATTAACTATATCGATTGCGGAATCTTGTACGGGGGGCATGTTAACATCCATGTTCACAAGTATTAGCGGAGTTTCTGAAGTTTTTTCAATGGGTCTGATTACTTATTCGAATGAATCAAAAACAAAAATATTATCCGTTCCAAAGAATTTAATACTCAAATACGGGTCCGTTAGCAAAAATTGTTGCATTTCAATGGTTAAAAATCTTAAAAAAATTTGCAGATCAAACATATGTATTTCAATTACAGGAATTGCTGGACCTAAAGGTGGTGCTAAAAATAAACCTGTTGGTCTAGTATTTGTAGGGATTGTTATAAATAAAAAAATTTTAGTTAAAAAATTTTATTTCAAAAAAAAAAACCGAGTTGCAATTCAGCATGCCACTTGCTTAGAAACTTTAAAATTATTAAAAAAATATATTTAAATTAGTATTTTTTTTGCTCTATTTTCAAAAGAAGAAAATATCTTTTCAAATCCAATGTCAAAGAATCTTTCTAACATTTTATTTAGAAAATAATTACTAAGCTCTATTTCTATAAAAAAACTAATCTCACAACTTTTTTTGTCTAAATCTTTAAACATCCAAATATTAGATAATTTTTTTATAGGTCCATTTAATGGTATAACTTTGATTTCGGATTTTTTTTTATCAAAAATAACTTTGCTAGTATAAGTGTCGGCTATAAATTTATAACCAATTTGAAGATCTGCAAAAATTATATCTCGATTTTTTTCTTGTAATCTATTTTTAATGACTGAATTTTTACACCATGGTAAAAAATCTTTGTAACAGTCGATATCTAGAACAAGATTAATAATGTCCTCTTTGGAAAAATTAAGTTTTTTAATTAATTTTTTGGTTGGCAATTTTTTAAAATTAAGTTTCGTTTTGATTGTAAAATTGCAAAATCTTCTCCCGCATGATAGCTAGACCTTGTTAAAGGACTGGATGCCACCATTAAAAAACCTTTGGAATATGCAATTTCTTTATAAGTTTCAAATTCTTCCGGAGTTATAAATTTTTTTATAGGATAGTGTCTAGGTGTTGGCTGCAGATATTGACCGATAGTTAGAAAATCTACATTCGCACATCTCAGATCATCCATAACTTGACATAACTCATCTTTATTTTCACCAAGGCCAACCATTAAACCTGACTTGGTAAAAATTTTTGGGTTATAAATTTTTACGTTTGCTAATAAATTTAAGGATTGAAAATATCTAGATCCAGGTCTAACTTTTAAATAAAGACTTGGTACGGTTTCTAGGTTATGGTTAAAAACATCTGGATTAGAATCTACCACTATTTTATAAGAATCTTTTTTTCTTAAAAAATCTGGTGTTAAAAGTTCAATAGTAGTTTTAGGATTGATAGATTTAATAGCTTTGACAACGTTTGCAAAATGATTTGCACCACCATCAACCAAATCGTCTCTATCCACAGAAGTAATAACAACATGATTTAAGTTTAACTCTTTGACAGAATTGGCAATCTTTTGTGGTTCGGACTGATCAACATCGGAAGGTATACCAGTTTTAACATTGCAAAAAGCGCACGCTCTTGTGCAAGTATCTCCTAAAATCATGAATGTGGCGTGTTTTTTAGACCAGCACTCAGATATATTCGGGCAATTTGCTTCTTCGCAGACGGTTACTAGACCCTTATCTTTTATAATTTTTTTAGTTTCAGAAAAAATACTAGAATTACTTATCTTAACTTTAATCCAAGATGGCTTTTTTTGAATTGGATTAAATTCTTTATTAATTTTTTCTGGATGGCGAAGTTTATTCATTTATTTAATTAAAAAAAATTTTTCACCTTTCTTTCCTAGTGTAAAATATTCTCTATAAAGTTGATCTAGAAAATCTAAATTAATATTTTCTTCTAACAATAATGAATTTTTCATTTTTAATGAATTAAGATTATCGAATAATTTTTTTTCTTCATTGGTTTTAGATTTTAGAATATCATTTTTTTTTATATAGGAAAAATAACCACGATTACCATCAAATAAGTTTAAAAAAATATAAGAAAATATTAATAAATTTATTATTAAAAACTTATTTTTAGATAAAAAAAACAGAAGTTTCTTCATTTATAATTGTGCCATTTTGATCTTATTGTTATTCATATCCTCAATTTTAAGAAGCCTATTGTATTTTGTAACTCTTTCAGATCTTGCTAATGATCCTGTTTTAATTTGATTAGAATTTGTAGCTACGGCTAAGTCCGCGATAAATGAATCTTCTGTATCTCCTGATCTATGGGAAATAATTGTATTAAAGGAATTCTTTTGAGCAAGATTTATAGTATTCAATGTTTCGGTTACCGTTCCTATTTGATTAACTTTAATGAGAATTGCATTGGCAGATTTATTTAAAACTCCTTTTTCAAGTCTTTTTACATTAGTTACAAACAAATCATCACCTACAATTTGAACGTCTTTTCCAATTTTATTAGTAAGACTGCTCCATGTGTTCCAGTCATCTTCAAAAATTGGGTCTTCGATTGACTTAATTGGATATTTTGACACCAATTTCTCGTAATAAGAAATTATGCCTTGCTGGTCTGTTTTAATATTATTTTCAATATGATAATTTATTCCATCATAAATTTCATTAGCGGCAACATCTAGACATAAATTAAAATCTGTTCCAGGAGTAAATCCACTTTGAATAATTGCTTCTATAATAAAATCTAGGGCGTGCTGATCACTATCTAAAGAGGGGGCAAATCCTCCCTCATCACCTACTGATGTGCTCAATTTTTTTTTATGAAGAAGTTCTTTAAGTTTTTGAATAACCAAAAAAGACATTTGCATACATTCTGAAAAAGTTTTTGCACCATCAGGTCGAATCATAAATTCTTGAATTTTAAGAGAGTTGTTTGCATGTGCGCCACCATTAATAATATTTAACATGGGGTATGGTAAGAAATAATTTTTATTAACACTTAAGTATTCATATATTTGTTTTTTTTTTGAAATAGCAGCAGCTTTGCAATTTGCAATTGACACTGCTAAAATTGCATTTGCACCTATATTGGATTTGTTTTCAGTCCCATCCAAAATGATCATTGCATTATCAATTTCTTCCTGTTCAATTGAATTTTTACCTTTAAGTTTTGGAAAAATTTTTAAATTTATATTTTCAATAGCTTTAAAAACACTCTTATTGAGATATTTTTCATTAGTATCTCTTAATTCATGGGCTTCGTGGGATCCTGTAGACGCTCCGGAAGGTACAATAGAAGATCCTAGACTACCATCTTCAAGGATTACCTCTGCTTCGACAGTTGGAAATCCTCTACTATCATAAACTTGTCTTGCATAAATTTTATTTATTTTTGACATTCAAAATATTTATTTTTTTATCAATAAATCAATTTGTTTTAATTTAATTAAAAGTTTTTCTAAATTATTTATATTAATCATATTAGGTCCATCCGAAGGGGCTTTGTCTGGGTTGTTATGAGTTTCAATAAAAACAGCAGCAACTCCAATGGCAATTGCCGCCTTTGATAGTGGCTCAATAAATTCTCTCTGTCCACCACTAGAAGAACCCTTGCCACCCGGTTGCTGAATAGAATGAGTTGAATCAAATATAACTGGATAACCTAATTTCTTTAATGTTGGGATTGCTCTAAAATCAGAAACGAGAGTATTGTATCCAAAGCTAACGCCTCTTTCGGTAATTAATATATTTTTATTTCCTCCTGCTTCAATTTTCTCAACAACATTTTTCATATCCCATGGAGCAAGAAATTGACCTTTTTTAATATTGATAATTTTTCCAGTTTTGGCGGCGGCCAACAAAAGATCTGTCTGTCTGCATAAAAAAGCTGGGATTTGCAAAATATCAACATACTCAGAAACAATACTGCATTGTTCCGCTGTATGAACATCTGTCAAAATTGGAATATTAAATTTTTTTTTTAATTTTTTAAAAATTATAAGAGACTTTTTAAGTCCAATTCCTCTTTTTCCTTTTACACTTGTACGATTGGCTTTATCAAAAGAAGTTTTGTAAATAAAATTAATTTTTAATTTTTTTGAAATTTTGTTTATTTTATCAAGCATCATAAAAGCATGGGATTCGCTTTCTAATTGGCATGGTCCAGCTATAAGAGTAAATGGTAAATTATTGCCTAATTTTATTTTGCCAATATTAATAATTTTTTGTTTCATTTGTATTTGTTAGCAGCAGCAATGAATGATGAAAATAACGGATGAGGTGATAAAGGTCTAGATTTAAATTCTGGATGAAACTGAACTCCTATAAACCAGGGGTGTTTTTTTAACTCAATAACTTCTGGTAATTTATTATCAGGAGAAACTCCAGAAAAAAACATACCCTTATTTTCAAATTTATTTTTAAAATTTATATTCACTTCATATCTGTGCCTGTGTCTTTCATTAATTTTAGATTTACCGTATATATTAATAATATGAGATTTGGGTAAAAGTTTAGCAGGATATGATCCCAGCCTCATAGTACCGCCCAAATCTTTATCAGTACCTTTGTAAAAAACTCCACCTTGTTCCCACTCATTAAGCAACCCTATAACTGGAATGCATTTTTTTGATATTTCGCTTGAATTAGCATTTTTTATATTAAGTACATTTCTAGCAAATTCAATAACTGCCATTTGCATACCAAAACAAATACCCAAGAAAGGTATCTTATTTATTCTAGCATATTTAATTGCAGCAATTTTTCCTTCCGTTCCTCTCTTGCCAAATCCTCCGGGTATCAAAATCCCATGAACACCTTTTAATTTATTTTTTATGTCAGAAGGTTTCAAATAGTCCGATTCTATTCTTATAAGATTTACTTTTAAATTATTTTTAATTCCACCGTGAGTTAAAGCTTCATCTAAAGATTTGTAAGCATCTTTTAAATTCACATACTTTCCAATAATTGCAATATTAACAAAATTTTTTGAACTCAAAACAGTGTTTGTAACTTTATACCAAGGTTTTAAATTAGTTTTCTTTTTGGTTTTAACTTTAAAATAACTTAAGACTTGTTGATCTAATTTTTGCTTACTAAAACTTATTGGAGCTTCATAAATGGTTTTGACATCAATTGTCTCTATTACATTGTCTAAGGACACATTGCAGAATAATGATATTTTTTTTCTTTGCTCAATAGGTATTGGTCTTTCGCATCTACAAATAATAATATTTGGTTGAATCCCTAAAGATCTAAGCTCTTTAACAGAATGCTGAGTTGGTTTTGTTTTTATTTCATCAGACGCCTTCATATAAGGAACCAATGTTAAATGGATAAATAAAGAATTTTTTATACCATTTTCTATTGCAAATTGCCTAATCGCCTCTAAAAAAGGAAGACTTTCTATATCTCCAACCGTTCCTCCAATTTCACAAATAACAAAATCTTCTTTATTAATATCAGTTTTAATAAATTCTTTAATTTGGTTTGTAACATGAGGTATTACTTGAACTGTTTTACCTAAATACAAACCTTTTCTTTCTTTTTTTAAAATATCGCTATAAATTTTTCCAGTAGTGACATTATCGGATTGTTTAGCTGAAATGCCGCTAAATCTTTCATAATGACCTAAATCTAAATCAGTTTCTGCACCGTCATCTGTTACAAAAACTTCGCCGTGCTGGAAGGGGCTCATTGTTCCAGGATCTATGTTTAAATATGGATCTAATTTTCTTAATCTGACTTTAAACCCTCTTGATTGAAGCAGATAGGCTAGCGATGCAGAAGATAAACCTTTACCAAGTGATGAAACCACGCCTCCTGTAACGAAAATATAACGAGCCATGGAAGAATGTTATAGAATACTTTTAATGAATATGAAAGATTTATTACTTAGAGCTTGGTATTTGTGGACCTGTGCTCTTTTTCTCAAGCTTTTCAATTTTATCAATAATAGAACCGGAAGGTTTTTCTTTTTTATGAATTATTGTTAGAGAAATACTGGTAATTATAAAAAAAATAGCCATTAAAGAAGTAAACTTGGTTAAAAAATCAGCTGCTGATCTTGAAGACATTAAATTATCATTGCCCGCCCCAATACCCAGGGCACCACCCTCTGATCTTTGCAAAAGGACGGAACCAATTAAAAGAATAGCGATTATTACATGAATAATTAAAATTATATTTTCCATTTCAAATGCTAAGTATAATAATTTCTAATTATTTCAATAAAATTCTTTGCTTTAAGAGACGCTCCACCAACTAAAAAACCCGAACAATTACTAATAAGCTTTAAATTATTAATATTGTCAGCAGAAACAGAGCCACCATAAAGAATTTTTGCAGTATTAATTTTATAATTGTCTTTTAAGTACTGTTTTAAGAAAGAAAAAATTTTATTTAAATATTTTTCATTTGGAACTAACCCGGTTCCAATAGACCAAATTGGCTCATAGGCAAAAATTAGATTATTAAAATTTAAATTTTTAACAAGAGATTTTGATAATTGTTTTTTTAAAATATTAATTGCATTATTTTTTTTATAATCTTGCAAGGACTCCCCTATGCAAAAAATAATTTTTAAATTAGTCTTATTAGCTGAGATAATTTTTTTTTTAATAGTATCAAAATTATCTCCTTTCGCTCTTTTTTCAGAATGACCGATAAGCACAAATTTAGCACCACCTAATTTAACCATTTTTGGACTTATAGAGCCAGTTTGTGGACCAAAATCTAATTGCGTAACTGAAATATCTTGAGCGCCAAAATTTAATAATTTTGATGTATTTTTTTTGCTAAAGTAAGTTAATAAAGACATTGGTGGACAATAAACTATAATTTTTTTAAACTGTTTGTACTTATCGCTCAAAAAAGCCCCTACTTTATTAATTTCTTTATAGTTTTTTGGCAGTCCATTCATTTTCCAATTTGCAATAAAGAATGTAGTTTTCGAAGACATAAAGGTTTTTTTAATCTATTAATCTAACTTTTTAAACAAATAAAATGAGAAAAGCATTAATTTCGTTATCTAAAAATATATTAATTAAGGCTCTGATCCTTGTAATCATAGCTGTATTTGCACTATGGGGTATTGGAGATATGTTCAGTGGGGGAAAAAATAATGTCATTGCTGAAATTTCTGGAAAAAATATTTATACTCAAGAATTCGCTGATGAGCTTAGACAGGAAATGCAAATACAAAATATTTCTAATGGAAAAGACATATTAAAAAATAATTTACATACAAAAGTTTTAAATAATATTATTTCCGATAAAATAATTGAACTTTACGCAAGTGAAGAAGGAATTATTATAAACGACATAGCATTAGCAAATTTTTTAAAACAAATTCCTGAATTCCAAGAAAACAACCAGTTTTCAAGAACAAAATACGAAAAATATTTATTGCAAAATAATATAACAAGTGCTGACTTTGAAAAAAATTATAAAAAAAATTTATTAAAACAATTGGTTATAGACAGCCAAATACAAGGTGTTTCAGCAACTAAATATCATACAAAACTTGTAAAAGATTATTATTCGAAACAAGCATCGATAAGTTATATTGATTTAAAAAATATCTATGAAAAATACACACCTCAGGTCGGAGAGATAAAAAATTATTACGATAAAAAACCTTTTTATACTGATGAGTTTAGAAGTGTCAAATACTCTATTATAAATTTAAAAAATAACGAAAATGAAGATACATTTTTTAAAAAAATTTCATCAATTGAAAATCTTGTTCTATCCAATAAAACTTTTAAAGAAATAACAGAACAATTCTCATTAAATATTGAAATTAGTCCTCATTTTAATGTTAATGGAATTGATATTAATGGCAAAAATGTAGCGATTGATAAAAATATTATTACAAAAACTTTCTCATTAAATGATCAGGTGCATACTGATTTTGTTGAAATAACAGGAAAGTTTTATCTTTTATCAATAAATAAAATTATTCCAAAAAAAATAAAACCTTTGGATGAAACAACCAAGAAACAAATTTCAGAAATTGTATCTGAAGAAAGACTGCAAGAAAAAATTAATAAACTAAAATCAAATAAAAATAATAAAAAAATATTTGAAGAAATATTTGAAAAAAATAACAAGTTTAAAAAAAGCCTATTTATAAATTCAAGATTTGATAAAAATCTATTTTTTTCATTTAATCAAGTTCAGGAAATACTAGAATTAAATAATGATGATTTTCTTATTGTTCAAAATAATGATAGTTACTTAGTTAAAATAGAAAAAATTTCTTTCAATGACAAGGTAACAAGTAATGAAATGAACAATCTGTTTCAAAAACAAGTTTTAAAAAATTTTCAAGACCAAATTTTAATTACCTTTGATAAATTTTTAAATCAACGTTATCAAATTAAAATAAATCAAAAAGTTTTAGACAGAATAATAAACTCCTTTTAATGTTACGGTTTAATAGCTTCAACAACTTTATCAAAAACTATAAAAAAAATAAAATTTCTTTAGTTTATGGTTTTGAAACAAATGCCTCTTTGTCAAAAATTAACAATTTAATTAGTGTTATTTTGAATAAAAAAAATAGTTTTGTTTTTGAATCTGTTGAGAAGGCTATTCATAGAGGAAGATATAGCATTTTTGGATACGATTCTGATAAAACTTATGAAATCAAAAATAATCAAATATACATAGATGGAAAAAGAATTTTAAATTCAAAACCATATGAATACCTCAAAAAATTAATTAAAAAATTTGATTATAAATTACCTAAAAATTTACCAAAAATGTCTCTGATGCTTATTGGTTATTTTGGTTATGATATAATAAGATTTATAGAAAAAATTCCCAATAATACAAAAGATGATTTGAAGATTCCCGATGTAAGATTACAAAGACCAAGAAAAATAATTATTCATGATAACTTAAAAAGCAAAATTTTTTATATATCATGTGACTTCAATATTAAAAAAATTTCCCAAAAAAGTTACGAAATTGAAAAAAAAAGATTACTAAATTTAAACAATGAAGTTTCTAATTATAAACAAGAAAAATTTTATGAAACTAAAGCTATTAAAATTAAAGTAAAAAGCAATATATCAAAAAAAATATTTTTAAAAAATGTGTTAGCCGCTAAAAAATATATTTATTCAGGTGATATTTTTCAAGTTGTGCTAAGTCAAAGGTTTGAAGCTCCTTTACTTAAAAATCCAATTGACATATATAAAAAAATTAGAATTACTAACCCTTCTCCTTTTCTTTATTTTATTAACTATAATGATTTTCAAATTATTGGCAGTAGTCCAGAAATTTTAGTACGTGTAAAAAATTCAAAAATTACTATTAGACCTATTGCAGGAACTAGACCCAGAGGAAAAAACACAAAAGAAGATAATAAATTAAAAAAAGAGTTGCTATCTGATCCTAAAGAAATGGCAGAGCATTTAATGTTACTGGACCTTGGTAGAAATGACGTGGGAAAATTTGCAAAAATTGGATCTGTTAAAGTTGATAGTCAATTTGCTATAGAAAAGTACTCTCATGTAATGCACATAGTATCAAATGTCACAGGAAAATTTAATAACAAAGATTCCCTTATGGATGTTTTGCTATCAGGTTTTCCAGCAGGTACTGTGTCTGGCGCTCCTAAAATTCGAGCGATGGAAATTATAGATGAATTGGAAAAAACTAGAAGAAAGCTATACGCTGGTGGTATTGGATATTTTTCTCCAAATAATAATATGGATACCTGTATCGCTTTAAGAACCGCACTTATAAAAAATAACAAGGTTTATGTCCAGGCTGGTGCGGGAATAGTTGCGGATAGTATTCCTGAAAAAGAATATCAAGAAACCGTAAATAAAGCCAAAGCATTAATCGAAGCTATACAATAATGATCAAAGTATGTCTTATAGATAATTATGACAGTTTTACTTACAATGTATTTCATTACCTCTCTGAACTAAATTGCAAAGTAACAGTTGTCAGAAATGATAAATTTAAAATT
>Ga0129342_1000907_pt1 | contig 13090 bp, 9 predicted proteins | sample CPBDNA_5_FD_94426 | JGI IMG/M metagenome (GOLD analysis project Ga0129342, IMG submission 94426) | Freshwater to marine salinity gradient microbial communities from Chesapeake Bay, USA - CPBay_Sum_15_0.2_DNA | ecosystem: Environmental > Aquatic > Marine > Coastal | place: USA: Chesapeake Bay...
AAATGAATTATGCTAATCTTGCTAATGCTAATACGGCGGGTGGTAATATTGCAGTCAATGTAGGAGGTCAGCCGGTAACACCAGTCACGCAAGCACCTACGCCGTTTTCAGGTATAAATGTACCATCTGTAGGTGTTATAGCAAATCCAGGTTTCTCTGTCGGTACTAACAATAATCAAGGATTTGGAGGCTAATTCCTTGTTAAAGCATATTTATACAAAATAAAACAGGAGTCATGGGATATTTAAATAACTCAACCATAACAGTAGATGCCATTCTCACCAAAAAAGGTAGAGAGGTACTGGCACAAGGACAGAACCAATTTCAGATCACATATTTCGCTTTGGCAGATGATGAGATAGATTATGATCTTTATAATGTAGATCATCCGCTCGGAACTGCTTTTTATGGAGCTGCTATTGAGAATCTTCCTATTACAGAAGCATTGACAGATGAAACGCAGATGATGAAATATAAACTTATCACACTGCCAAGAGGAACGCAGAGATTACCTATTATTAGTTTAGGAATTTCAGCTATCAATGCGGCATCAGGTGATACTTTTTCTATCACGCCAACCACTGCTAATTTCCCAGGAGCTAATAATAACTACGGATATACAGTTGTTATTAATGATTCCAATCTTGTAATTGGAAATGTCACTACTAATGCTCCTTCTGCACAAAATTTACCTGGATTAACAGCTACTACAGCTACATTTATAGGCGATGCTGGTACAACTTCACAAATATCTGGCATGACATTCAATTTTTCATTGATACATCCAAATGCTGGTGTAGCTGGCGCAGCTGATAGGCAAACTAGTATAACTATATTTGGTAATGAGACGGGAGGATATATTACATTACCGATTACTATCAGAGCAAACCCATAACAATAAGAAAAAAAGACATAGTCACATGAGAACAGCTTTATCATTAGCAAGAGAACAATTTGGCAACAATATGCCAATGCATTTTGTATTACCATATGGTGCCGGAGTACCGACTGCTTTTCCTAACCAAGCAGCTAATCCAGCAGCAATACCTGGAGGTGGCCAAAATTTAGGAGCATTTCAGGGTTCACAAGCCTCTGGTAATATTATTTTCAATACTGGCGTATATACAGCCTTTGATCCTGTAAATGATATTCTTACGGATGTGCAAGAAGAAGTTACTAGAGGTTTGTTTTCTAACAATACTGGTAGTTTAGTTACCATGTTTACGAGTTCGCTTCTAACTGCTACTCAGAAAACATATTATCAGGAAATATTTTCAGGAGGAGATCCAGCCGCTGTAACAAATGCCAATTCAGAATTATCAATTGCATATGGGCATTTTGGAGGATCAGGTTCCAGAGATTTGACAGGAAATCTCAATAATGATACACCTACCAGAGGTATTTATTCACAGTATGCTCAATTGCTTTTAGCACCCGGCGATCGTAGATTCACATTCAATGGCACAGATAGTAATTCTATTTATGTATTAAATTTCAATCGATCTAAGTTCCGTGAAAGAATTGATGCTGGTAATTTTGAATTGACATTAGCTAGATTGTCTGGATCGTTAGGAAATGCAATTGCTAATAACGAACATACGGGATCGGCTGTCACTGTGTCCGGTGATGGTAGATATGTACAAATTGTTGATGACTCATCAGCTAATAATCCTACTATAGGACAATTTGGTCCAGTTTATAATTTGGTATCAGGTACGTTGGACAATACGACACAAGGTCAGGTAATTCATAATCCAGGTAATGAAGTACATTATGGATTACTTTATCCACATCTCGGTATCGCAGTTCTCAATGCAGAACAATTAGATAGAGATTATTCACTCGGAGGATTAAACTTTGCATCTGTAACAGGATCACAGATTCAAGGTGATAATGCAATGAAACTTTTCACTGCTTTATCTAGTTCAAATGATTTGACTCCGGCTGCACATAATGGTGGTATACAAGCCAGGTCAATGGAGCGTGTAAAAGCTACATATTATTTTGTCAGAGCCAGAAATGCAGAATATAATTATTCTAACAACAAATCCTTTACTACGGGATCTGGAGAATTAACTTATGCTACATTTGCAGACAATCCTCAAGTATATATTACAACGGTAGGATTATATAATAGCAGTTTAGAACTATTAGCTGTTGCAAAATTAAGTCAGCCTATATTGAAAAACTTCACTCGAGAAGCTTTGATTAAGGTCAAGTTGAATTATTAAGATGATCTGATTATGATATGGCTACAATACCTACTACCTTTTTGCCGGTACAACCAAGAGATGTAAATCAACGTACTGTACAAGCTTATAAACATTACAATGTTAATTCAGATACTTTCAGTACAGCTTCTGGGCATAGTAGATATGATGCTATATATTTAGGAAAACGATTTCCAGAAATCAATGTAGGTGATAATACTTATGGTTATCCGATAAATTCAGAGATCAAAGTCAATAAACATGTTATGTGGCATGGCTTGGATCATAAGTATTATCAACATCCATTTGATCCTGCATTATGTCACGAAGCTTTTGATATAACAAAAAATAAAAAACTGTTATGGTATTCGGCATCGATATTGTCAATTCCGTATTTTGAATATGGAGAGCGTATAAAGGAAAATACCGTAACACTAAAAATAGCTTCGAAAAATATTTTCTATACAGCTTCTGATGATGGCCATGGTAATCTGCAAGATCATGATATCATAACTTCAAGTTTCGCATCAGCTAGTAATGAATTATTACATTTATCATTTAATAACGAATATCGTCAGTTCAGATTTTCACAAGGCACTAATCCGCCATTTGGATTAGCTACTGAAAAATTTGAATACTTTTTCAAAGGAGCTGATACTAATTTACATAGCCCATGGAAGCAGACTAATGATGTATATGATTTTCAGAATATAGATATTGTCAAAGGAGTGCGTACTACGGGTTTTGATCAGACATCAGGTTTAGCTGCTAAATTCAATGACTCTTCATCATTTATACGCATAGCTCATAACAAAGATGGTATACCTGTACCAGATTATCAGAAATCAACTAATAATTTATTTGACAGATTTGGGATATGCGATGATTATACAATATCATTTTGGGTTAAGAAAGGTACTAATTCGGCTGGCCCATATTCGTTAGTTAATAAAAATACAATAAAACGAGAACGTGTATTTGATCCGATAACAAATACAGAATCTATACGCGATGTTGTATATGAACCGCCAGCTATTACTCAAAATTACGATGATTATCGTACACCTTTCGCTATAGGTGTCGAATGTTTTGGTAATGATTTCACAACATATCATTTTCAAGCTAGTAATGGGGATCGGTCAGTTCATCTTTCAGGTTCAACGACAACAACAACAGGTTCATATAATACTAGTTGGGATCATATTTTGATTAGAAATGAAAACTCAAATGTGCAGTTATATGTCAACGGTGGATTAAAATGCTCCAATGTTTTACCAAAAGGTAAATTAGGTAATGCATATGATATCATATTAGGTAGTACGATTGGAGCCATAGGATCTGCAGGTGTTCCAACAAATATCACATCTCCTATTACATCAGATTTAACGTTACCAACTAATGTTACTAGATATTGCACGACGGATCTTTTCATAAGCGCAAGTGCACAGTTAACTGTACCATATAATACAGTATTCATTATCAATGGCAATTTAAGTATTGATAACGATGCTAGTATTGTAATAGAAAATGATGCCAGGGTATATGTTGGCGGTGATTTAATTTTATCAGGATCTGAAGATGATGAACAAGTACATTTAAATGGTGAAACATCTACTCTGATATTTTCAGCGAAATCAGGCGATGATGATTTATTGTTTAGAGATTTTGAACTCGCAGAATTCAGATTATATGATTATGCAGTAAATGATACAGCAATTGCATCGTTAGAAAATAGACATTATATATCAGCATCTTTATATCAAAGTAATATAATGGGAAATGTTTTCTATAAAAATGGTGCGATTGCAGTAACATCTCCTTTAGAAAAACATAACACGGGATCTGGTGTATTTTTAAATGATGGAGCTTCGGACTCATTTGATCTAAAATACAGAGGTGTACATACAATTTACGAGAATGAAGTGATGGTTAGAATACCACAAGGTAAAATGAATGTGTCACAAAATCCAACAGCAACATTTAGAAAACCTACACAGAAATCAGCACCTTGTTTACCAAATGAAAATCAAGCAGAGCCAGGTTATTTTAGAAGATCAATGTTTGTATCAGGTACAGCAGTACCTTATATTACAACTATAGGATTATATGACGAACATCGTCGGTTATTAGCAGTTGGTAAATTATCTCAGGCAGTACAAAAACGAGCAGATATAGATACTAACATTATTTTAAGATGGGACTACTAGATGGGTTGGAGAAGCCGAAGTAAGACACGACGCAATGCGTTGAAGTCGGGTTATAGATCAGGATTTGAAGTTAAGATAGCAGATCAGCTTACTGAACAGAAAATAGATCCAAAAAAGGTTTACGAAACGACAAAAATTAATTATATTATACCTGAGAGACAAAGTACTTATACAGTTGATTTCACATTACCTAATGGTATATTGATTGAAACTAAAGGACGGTGGACCACAGAAGATCGTAAAAAACATTTGTTGATAAAAAAGCAACATCCAGACTTAGACATCAGAATAGTGTTTCAATCAGCAAAAACAAAGATCAGAAAAGGTTCCAAAACTACTTACGGTGACTTTTGTGACAAGCATGGAATTGCATGGTCAGAAAAACAAATTCCAGATGAATGGTTAAACGTTTGAGCCATTGAAAAAAACTTTGAAAAAAGTTGGCAAAAAGGTTGACCTTTTGAAAAATTTTTATTATTTTCAATTAATAAATTTTCATTTGAAAGTTATTGAATAATGAAACATTGATATGTTAATGTCAATGATAATATAATATAATATTAATTATTATATATGAGCAGATATGCTGTTATTTCTCTTTTAGATTCCGTACTTGGTTCATCTGGTAAACAGAAATCTGACAACATTCCTTATCATTGTCCTTTCTGTAATCATCATAAACGAAAGCTGGAAGTTAATATCATCACACAGCATTGGCATTGCTGGGTATGCAATGCAGCGGGTAGAAAGATACATACACTGTTTCGTAAACTGAAAGTAGACAGAACTAAGTTTGTACGATTAGCTGAACTGATAGAAGATGTACAAATCAAATCAAAATATACATCTACTAATACTCCAGTAGTAACATTACCATCAGAATTCAAACCATTATGGAAACAACGTACTGATCCAGAGTTTCGTAATGCATTCCATTATCTTGCTAAGCGAGGAATCACTTTAACTGACATTCTGAAATATAGAATAGGATATTGTGATTCAGGACAATATGAAGGTAAGATTATCATACCAAGCTATGATGATGCGGCTAATCTGAATTATTTTGTTGCCAGAGCATATTACAAAGATGATACACTGAAATATAAGAATCCATCTATATCAAAGAATGTGGTTGGATTTGAACTTCATATAGATTGGAAACAGCCTATTGTGCTTGTCGAAGGAGTATTTGATGCGATTGCAATACGACGCAATGCCATTCCTTTATTTGGTAAAACTATATCAGATGTACTAAAACTGAGACTTGTAGAAAAATCAGTGAAACACATTTACATATGTTTAGATCAAGATGCGCGTAAACAAGCATTGGAAGCAGCTGAATATTTCATGGCAAATGGTATACATGTATATTTCGTTGATCTCCCAGATTCAGATCCGGCAGATCTGGGATTTCAGAAAATACATGAAGTTATAGATCAAACATCAGAATTGTCTGAATTCAAATTAATGGAAGAAAAAATATTATGTACGTTATAAAAACAGACATAAAACAGATTGACAAGATTTTTCATATTGCAGATGTGCATATCCGAAATGTGAAACGTCATAAAGAGTATAAGATAGTGTTCAAACGATTATATTCTTATATCAAGAAGAATGCTACACCTAATTCTGTGATATATGTAGCAGGAGATATTGTACATGCCAAAACAGATATGTCACCAGAACTTATTGACATGGTATCTGATTTTTTCAGATCATTGGCAGATATATCTCCTACCATTGTAATCACCGGTAACCACGATTGTAACCTAAATAATTCAGATCGCTTAGACGCTCTTTATCCTATCGTTAAGGCTATCAAACACACTGATTTACACTATCTTAAAGACACAGGTATATATAGATTGGCCAATGTGGACTTTAACGTTATGTCCGTGTTTGACAAACCGGTTGATTTCATAAAAGCTGACAAACTAACTGCTGAAACAAAGATTGCATTACATCATGGCGCAGTTAACAATGCCAGCACAGATGCCGGTTTTGTACTACAAAATGACCATGTCACAACAAACATATTTGAAGGCCATGACATGACATTGTTAGGTGATATTCATAAAACACAATATCTTGATGATGATAAAACAATTGCATATGCGGGTTCATTAATTCAACAGAATCATGGCGAAGGTCTGGTACACGGTATATTGGTTTGGGATGTTAAAACAAGGACGTCTGAATTTGTTGAGATAAAAAATGACTATGGTTATTACACAGCATATGTGGAAGATGGTGAACTGAAAACAGATATTTCAAATATACCCTCGCGGCCTAGACTGAGACTGAAAGTTAAAAATACTGATGCTGCAGATATAAAGGCTGTTACGTCACATATACGCAGTAAATGTAAAGTACAGGATATCACAATACAACGTGTTAATGAGATCAATACGACAAATACTGCCAACAAAATTAATTTCGGTAGTGTCAGAGATGTAGAATGGCAAAACAATGTGATATCAGAATATCTAACAGCTGAACACGGTGTAGATGATAAAATGATGGACATTGTTCGTTATATTAACAGAACTGTACACAGTAAACTTGTATTAGACAAACAAGCCAGAAACACAACCTGGGTACCGAAACGGTTTGAGTTTTCAAACATGTTCAGTTACGGCACTGATAATGTCATAGATTTTGCATCACTGCAAGGATCATATGGTCTCTTCGCTCCAAATGCATCAGGTAAATCTACTTTGTTAGATGCTTTGGCATTTTGTTGTTTTGATAAATGTAGTCGAACCAAAAAAGCAGCTCATGTACTCAATAACAAATGCAGTAACTTTCAAAGCAAGTTTGAATTTGAACTAGGTAAACATACTTACTGTGTAGAACGTTCTGGCAAAAAACAAAGCAATGATCATGTCAAAGTCACAGTCAATTTTTATCGTTATGATGTAAATGGTAATGAAGAAAATCTAAACGGTGATCAGCGAGACAGTACAAACAAAAACATCAGAGACTATCTCGGTACATATGAAGATTTTGTTTTAACTGCTCTGTCACTACAAAACAATAATACAGGTTTCATTGACAAAACACAGAGAGAACGTAAAGATCTTTTGTCACAATTTCTTGACATTGAAATTTTTGAACAACAATATTTGATCGGTCATGAGGATATCAAAGAAACAGCAGCGCTGATTCGCGAATATAAAAAGAAAGATCTGTCAAAGGATTTGTCAGAAGCAGAGTTGGATAGCGAAACATATCAAAAGATTTCTGATAAAATATCAAAAGATAAAGCAGATCATAATGAAATGCGTCGCAATCTCAATGAGATAATCATAACATTGTCACAACAATTATACGAGATACATGATCTGGAAAATCCGGAAGATATCAAAGAAAAGATTAGATCAATTGATTTAGATCTGGAAACCAATGACAAACAGATAATTGAACATTCGAATTTCATAGACACGGCAAATGAAAAACTTAGCGAAATTGATTCTCAGTTATCCAAAATTGATAAATCGGGATTGCAACAAATGATCAATCTATATGATCAGCGAAGAATTGAATTATCTGATATGGAATATAATCAGATGTCATTGAAAAAGGAAATTGAACATGCTCAGCGTATGACATCTAAATTAGATGATCATAAATGGAATCCTGACTGTGAATACTGCATGGCAAATCCATGGTTACATGAAACTAAGACCATTGCAGAAAAATTACCTGAACTTCAGAACAGATTAGGTATAATTAATAATCAAGTTAAACTTGTACAAGATAATCTGAAGAAGATTGACATCCAAAATGTCAAGAATAAATTAATTGATTATGATAATCTGGAAGACAAGAAAAGAAAAATTCGAGATCGAGTTTACAATGTAAATACTTCATTGGATCAATGTGAACGGCAGAATTATGATCTGAAAAGTGAAATGAATTCACTGAATGAAAGTCTAAATAAATCATTACAACAGATTGAATACATTGAACATAATCGGAAACTTAACAATGATATAAACGAACATAAGAATGAATTGGCATTTATTGAACGGGAAATCAATGACATTGATCAGCAACTCATCGATGTTTCTGGTAAATTAAGTGTTGCTAATCAGAAAATTGCTGACACAAAAGCAGATATTCAACGCCTGAAAGATCTGGAAAAACAGTATCAAGGCTATGAATATTATATGAAGGCTGTGAAACGTGACGGTGTACCATATTATCTGATATCAAAGGCTTTGCCAAAGATTGAAGCTGAAATAAACAACATATTGACACAGATTGTGGATTTCACAATATTGTTACAGACTGATGGTAAGAACATTAATGCTTTTATTGTATATGATGAAGATAACTATTGGCCATTGGAACTCACATCTGGTATGGAGAAATTTGTTTCATCGTTAGCAATTCGAACGTCACTTATCAATGTTTCAAATCTACCAAGACCTAATTTCTTGGCAATTGATGAAGGATTTGGCGTATTGGATTCTGATAATTTAAACTCCATGTATATGTTGTTTGATTATCTGAAAACACAATTTGGTTTCATAATGTGCATATCACATATCGATGCAATGCGAGATATTGTAGACAAACTGATTGAAATCAAAAAGACAGGCGGTTATTCGAAAATACAATATTTATGATAAAGTGTAATCAATGCCTGGCATTAACAATTTTCAAGCTTTAAAGCGAAAACGACCATATTATGGTCTGAAAGATTTATCTTCAATTTCTATAGTTGATACCACTCCAACATCTGATCAGTTTTTCAATATCGTAGATTTTCCGGAAAAATTAAAAGCTGGTAAAAATTTATTTAAGATAAAGGCAAATGCTGGCACATTAGTTGATAATTCTAAAATACATGTAGAAGTTTTAGATTACAATGGACAGCCGATTTACTATGAGATCATTTCATATGCTGAACATGATGGAACTAGAGTTGTATCTATATGGATATATCCAGAAACTCCGCCAGGCAATGCTACTGTATTTGTTGCCGGCAGGGCAGCCGTTGACCCAAATACCGGCCAATCTATACCATATTCACTTCAATATCAATCTCCAAATTATAGGGATGTTCCAAATGTTTTATGGTCCAGAAGATTAACTGTAGCTCCTACATTAAAAAATGATTCAGAAATCATTTTCATAAAACAGCCAAAAGCAATCATACAAGAAGTAACTCAGCCATTTCTGCAGATTGATAATCTACCAGGCGTTCAATCAAACGATACTGGCTCCGGAGCTACTTTACGTATAACACCGTTGACTACACAAATAGCAAGTACGGGTCTAGTTTCTACAACAGGTGGAAATCAAGGACAAGGATCACTAGGATCTCCAGCTTTGAATTACGGCGTACCGATTGCCCAGCAGCCATTAGTAAATACAGTGGATGCGGTTTTAGGTATACAACAGGCCGAATCTAGACCTATTTTGACATTTAGCAGCTTATCGCAATTAACTATACAAGGTTCTGGTTTTGTATTAAATAATAATATGATAGGCGGAGTTCTTACCGTAGTTAATCCTAATTTAAAAATTGAAGGTGTTGATGATAATGGTGCTGGATTTATAGGTGTTACATTAAATGCTGATAATCATTTAATACCATTATCTCAAAGAAATACAGAACCAGGATTAATAGCTTCTGCCGGCTCTAATAGAACAGATCCACTTAGCGGAAGTATACAATTTATTATTACAGATGTAGAAACATCTACAAGAGGTAAAGTAGCTCAAATAAATGGTTTCAGTAATGCGTCAGATAATTCCAATGGGGCATTTAATATTACTATAGGTACTGATACATTACAGCCAAAAACAATTGATACCATAGAACTGAGTAGCAACTTTACAGCAAGTTATTTCAGAAGACCTACCACCGTTGTGACAGAACAGTCGCAATCATTTGCTCAAATTGAGGTGGTCGATCTTGAACCAGCTACAGGTGATGTATATAAAGTTAAGACATTATTTAAAGCTGGAGGTCTTTTCGGCGATTTCATTGATTTGGGTGATACCATTTTAGAAGAATTTGAAATATTGAAAGATGATGATTCTGTTGAAAGTCAATTAGCTACTGGGGTCATTAAAAATAGGATAGGATTTTTTACAAGTCTAGAAGATTTCGAAACATATTGGTCAGGTTCTGGAGCAAACGTCTTACCGGAAGTAGGTGTCTCTAATGTGTTTGATCCTGGCAATTTGATTAGTGGGGTTCGTATCACACCGGACTCAACATTCAATAATACTGATAATCGATATGCTTATTTTCATTTAACATCGTCAGAATATCATACCGATTTGAAATCGGATACTACATATAAACTATCATTCAAAGGTTTTGCTGTAGATTCGCCTAATAGCACAGATCCGAATATACCTTTACCAAGAATTGATGTTTATGTTTCGTCGAGCGATAAAAACACTATTATCACAGATGATGACGCATATCGCAATGACGCATATATTGTACGTAGCACAACTACTCAGTTATTAGACTCAGTAGCAGATTCTATTTTTCAAGATCGATCCACATTTGGTACAAGAATTGGTTCTGTGGAATTCAATGCTAGTCAAAGTTTAAATGACATATCATTTAAGTTTCAGACAACACGTAATGATACAGCTGATATATTCTTTCTTATACGCAGAGGATCTTGGACATTGGCTGACATATCATTGGTAGCAGTTAAAGAAACAGGATTTACTCCTAATGTTACCAGAATAAACAAAAGGATACCACCTACCTATTTCAATACTCCTTTGACATTTAAATTTCAGTTCTTTGATTACAAGAACACATTGGCTGACATGGAAGTATATGTCTACCCAGTAACATTCAGAGGTGAGAACACTGTGATCACCGGCACTAACAACATTGTGTCAGGTTCACTGTTTCTGAACACATTTCCTGGCGGCGGTATTGAAATGCATGGAGGATCTGCATTCATCAGATCTGTTGGATATCAAGGTTTCACTTCTGCGTCAGTTGGAGTAGGTCAAGGATTTCTGTTATATTCAGGATCTGCACTTCCAGATTCACCGGATAATTATACAGGAGCCGGCTTTGAAGTTTATGTGACTAGCAGTGCATATATTTCTGCTAGGACTGATACCAATGAACTCAATATCAAGGCAAACAGAATTGATGTGGGTACATTTACTGCAACAACATCTAGCGTAACACTGCCGTCTGGAACCTCCGGTGGAATGTTATCATCATCATTCAGTACTACACTTTTATTCGATTTTAACAGAATAATGGCTACATCATCTAACAGTGCTATCAGTATGTCAATGACCACTAATGCCAAATTTCTGACATTAGGAAATATTGTGATGACAGATATATCTGCCTCAGGATTACATTTAACCGGTTCTCAGTTTAAAGTTCTGAATGGAACATTTGATAATACCAAAAGAAATTATGTATATTATCATTATATTGGTAATGATACAGCATTAGTTACAATCAATCAGGAACAGTAATGTCAATGATATCAGCATTTTTTGCTACAACTGCCAAAGCAGAAGCAGATCCAGGAGAAAATATAGTCACTGATGGTCTAATATTTAGAGTTGATGCTGGAGATGAAAACAGCTATCCTGGTACAGGCACTACCTGGACAGATGTAATAAATGGTAATAATGGTTCAATAGATAATGGAACAGCCTATAACTCTGCAGAAGGAGGATACTTTGATTTTGATGGTGTTGATGATCAAGTTGACTTTGGACAACCAGCCATACTTGAAACCTACCCAGCTTCATTTGATATTTGGTTTTACTCATCTAATAATCAAGATTCAGTTATAACAAAAGGTACATCACGAGCTGCAGCATCTCTAAGAGATTGGGATGTATTTGGTAATGGTACTGATTTAATTTTTGTTGTAAGTAATGGATCAGGATACCCAGTAAATATCAGAAGTACTTATCCATCATTAAATGCATGGCATCATTTAGTCTGCTTGTGGGACGGAACAACTAGTACTAATGGTGCTAAAATGTATCTAGATGGTTCTTTATTTGTGCAAGGAACTGCAACTGGTACAAGTTTTGCAACAGCACATAATATTTTTGCAGGAGGTAACAGACCAGGATATTATTTAGATGGACGTATATCTACAATTAAAATATATAATAAGGTTTTAACTGCAGCTGAAGCTTTACAAAACTATAACGCCACAAAAGACAGATACGGATTATGAGAACTTATGTAATAGTGAATACATCAGACTTGCTATTGCTTGATTACAGTCACCTACTAACAACAAGTATTAAACTACAATACGAAATATCAATAGAGATAAAGCAATAGTGAAATATGAAGGAGAGATACCAAACACAATTAATACACTGAATGATAAGACTTTACACAACTGTAATGAAATACTAGTTATTGTAAAAAGCGATGAATGGAAATCTGAACCTGAAGTAGAATAATATAATAGATTAATATTTCTAACTATTTATAAGAAAATATTATGGCTGAACTTTGTATATATCCTGGATCATCATCCTTCCAACCCGGTGGTGGCACTGGAGGTGGCGTAGGTGGAGGTGGAGGTGGTACGCCAAACGGATTTTATGATTTTGATCTCGAATTTCAATGTGATGCTGATAAAACTGTATCATATGTAATGTCTAGATTAGGATTTCCTATAATGG
>Ga0129342_1000910_pt1 | contig 13058 bp, 10 predicted proteins | sample CPBDNA_5_FD_94426 | JGI IMG/M metagenome (GOLD analysis project Ga0129342, IMG submission 94426) | Freshwater to marine salinity gradient microbial communities from Chesapeake Bay, USA - CPBay_Sum_15_0.2_DNA | ecosystem: Environmental > Aquatic > Marine > Coastal | place: USA: Chesapeake Bay...
CATAACAACCGGTCATTAAAAGCGTAAATAGCAAATTAACAGAGGAAAAGCATGTTTTTGCATATTGGAAGGTTCAATCACCTCCCTTCGAAGGCAGAGCCTCTTTCTCCGTAAAAACCGTTGTAAGACGTTGATTTACATGCCCTTTTTATTTATCAAATAGTATCCTAAACAAATAGATAAAATTGATAATCCAAAAAATAATATATCAACTGGAGTTGTAAAGTTTTCTGTTAATTTTAAAATCTTTTCAAAAAACTTAACAATTAAAACAATTATTATGACTTTAATAATTTTATTTTTTAATTGATCTAAATTTTTAATTTTTAATGTAGATTCAGAAAACTTAGCATTAGCAAAATTAATTTCACTTACAAAAAGTTCATAAATTCCAAAACCAAAAATTAATAACACTATTCCTATCAAGAATAAATCAATAGAGGATATAATCTTAAATAAAAGTTGATTATTGTTTTCAATAGATGAGTTAAATAGAGGATTATTAAAAATTATGGCCTGAACAATATCCCAGCTTCCAATAACAATTAAAGATATAGAGGCTACAATCGAAAGTATGACAGCTAGAATTACAATATAACGGATAGCCCATAAACCTTTTTCAAACTTATTTTTCATAGAGTTAAAAATAAATAAATCAAAACGTTAAAGTGAATATTTTGTTTTTCATTTTATTAAATGTTAATATAATTTACAATTTTTCAATAAAAAAAGCCCTTAAAAGGGCTTTTTTTTTATCTATATTAAACTCTCTAAAAATCCATTACTCTAATCATCATTGTAGTATTAACTAATTTTCTAATCTTAGCAACTTTAGATGAATATTTAGCAAATAAAGGATCATTAAACATATTTTTTGTAGTTGTTAGGGCTGTTTCAATATCAGGTGCTCCAGTCCATACAAAATGAGAAAAATCAGCATTTTTACCACTAATTGGAAAACCTACACCATATGAACTAGTTATTCCGGATTTCTTTGCCCAACTCATTGAAAATTCAGCAAATTCTTTTACATATGTAGCTGGATCAGAAACATCCATTTGGTAAATAAAAAAGACTTGATCTGGTGTCCAATCATTTTGAAACCATAAAGGTGTATTTAATGCTTGATTTACAGGTTCAATATATTTATTTAATTTTTCACCAAATATTTGAGCTACAACTGAACTGTTCCATGTTGAACTAAATTTAGCATAAGAAGCTTCGTTTGGGAAACAAAATTGAACAGAGTGCGTAGCTTCATTTGTACCATTAAATTGATAAGCAAACAAAGACTTAGTTCCTTCAATGTTCTTAGCCCATTCTGTTTGCATCATTCCATTTAAAGAAGATACTACCATTTCAGGTTCATCAGTTTTAAAGTCAAAAAATGCACAATATTGTGAAAAAGAAGATGAGGAAATTAAAAATGTTAAAATAAAAATTAAATTTTTCATGTTTTTTTTTAGTATAACATAAATATATATAAAAAAATCAATAACATACCATAACGGATGTTTAATTTAAAATCATTTCTGAAGCTTTTTCAGCGATCATATAAACAGCAGCATTAGTATTTCCAGAAATTATAGAGGGCATTATGGATGCATCTACTACTCTTAAAGATGAAATTCCATGAACCTGAAGTTTATGATTAACAACTGAAAGTGAATCATTTCCCATTTTACAAGTACCTACAGGATGATAAACAGTCTCTAATGTTTTTTTTATATGGTCAATTAATGATTCATCGGAATTTCTATCAACAGGCAAACCTTTTCGTTTTATAAATTTTGATAGAGCCTTATCCTCCAATAATTCAAAAACAATTTTACCCCCTTTAATAAGTTGATCAAGGTCATCTTTATGATTTAGAAAGTTTGGTTGAATAATTGGTGATGAAAGAGGATTAGATGAACTGAGAGTTACATTACCCCTACTTTTGGGATGTAAAAGTGTGGGTAAAATAGTAAAACCATCATAATGAGGATAATCATTAATATCATAAGCATCATATCCATATTCTTCTTTGATACAAATTGGAGAAAAATGAAATTGAAAATTTACATTTTGACTTTTTTGATTAATGTCAAAAAAAGCAATTCCCTCCAAAGGACCATTACATAAAGGTCCTTTTTTTTTAAATAAATAATTAAAAACAGATTTAATTTGATTAATTAAAGGAATGTAATGATTTATACCTTCTTGATTATTCGAAATTGATGTAATTGGATAAAATAAGTGATCCTGAAGATTCTTTCCAACTCCTTTTAATTCGTGAACACATTTTATTCCAAATTTCTCAATCTCATTTTTAAATCCAATTCCTGAAAGCATCAATATTTGTGGAGATTGAAATGTACCAGCAGATATTATTACTTCTTTGTTTGCATAGGCATTTATTTTTCTTCCCCTTAAAATATACTCAACTCCAATAGCTTTTTTTTCTTTTATAATTATTTTAGTTACTCTACATCTCGTAATTACATTAAGGTTAGATCTATTTAAAACAGGCTTTAAAAACGCTTCTGCTGCACTATGACGCTTTCCATTATTAATTGTTGAATGAACTAAACCAGCTCCATATTGAGTTTTACCATTATAATCCTCATTTTTATTTATTCCTATATTATTACAAGCTGAAATAAACCCATCAACATAGGGTGTTTTAAATTTTGTTGGTAAAGTAACTGACAATTCTCCTGCCTGACTGTGAAAATCCTTTGACATTTGATTAATTTGTAGGTGATTTTCAGACTTTTTAAAATAAGGTAATAAGTCTTTAAAAGCCCATCCTGGATTACCTTGCTTTTCCCAATAATTGTAATCATTAGCATTTCCTCTTACATAGGCCATTGCATTTGTAGAACTACTTCCACCCAAAGTTTTTCCTCTAGGTAAATATATTCTACGATTATTTACATTCTTTTGTTCTTCAGTCCAAAAACCCCAATCATGTTTACTTCTATGTAATTTCAAATAAGCACCAGGAATTTTAATGTTATGATTCTTATCGGGCCCACCTGCCTCTAGGAGTAATACAGTGTTTTTTGAATTTTTTGAAAGACGATTAGACAAAACACATCCTGCTGAACCAGCACCAACAATTATATAATCAAAAGAATTATTCATTATTGAGACTTGTTTTGATATCCATCACTGTTCTAAAACCAGTGTGCATACTACCAGTGTCGGGAGTTGTTTTCATACGCATAGAATTTCTGTAGCCACTACAATAACTTTTATTGCATAAAAAACTTCCTCCTCTGCTGACTCTTTTTTGTGCATAAGGTTCATTAGAATCGTAACTAACTTTTGGGCCTTTTGGATTTACAACAATTTTTTCATCATGGGTTTCATAATAATTTTCATTATACCAGTCAGAGCACCATTCCCACACATTTCCTGACATATCATATAATCCATAACCATTTGGAGAATAACTCATGACAGGTGCAGTATAGTAGTGACCATCTCGTAAAGTATTGGTGAAAGGGAAAACACCTTCCCATGTGTTAGCTTTAGCATCACCATCATCCAATTTTTCATTTCCCCAAGAATAAATTGAATTTTCTAAACCGCCTCTAGAAGCATACTCCCATTCAGCCTCGGTTGGTAATCTAGTTCCAGACCATTCGCAATAAGCTACCGCATCATACCAACTTACGTGAACAACTGGATGATTTTCTTTTCCTATGATTGAACTTTCAGGTCCCTCAGGTTGACGCCAATTTGCTCCTTTTTTCCAAACCCACCATTTAGACATATCATTTAAAGGTATCGGAGAAGAAGAAGGATTAAAAACTAGAGAGGCTGGTGCTAATTTATCTGAATCAGGTCTAGGAGTTCCTTTGGGTAAAAGTTTTTTAAGTTCATCCCAATTCACAATTTGTTCTGCAGTAGTTACATATCCAGTTGAATCTACAAATGCTTTAAACTGAGAGTTCGTAACTTCATGAATATCCATCCAAAAAGAATCTATCCTAACTTCATGTTTAGGAAATTCATCTTTCCATCCCAAATTAGAATCTCCACCCATACTGAAAACACCTCCGGGTATTAAAATTTTACCCTCTAAAGATTTTTTATATTTATAAATAATATCTTGTTTATTATGATAAAGTTTGTTTTTTGATGGAGAACAACTATGAATATTAGTTATCTGATTATTATTTGAATTATTACATCCGACAAAAAAAATAATGAATAAATAAAATATTTTTTTCATTTTGTGATATTGTTAAGGATATTATTATAGAATAGCATAGATTTTTTTTAAAATTAATAGCTTAATAATACAGGCTCTCCAAAACCAAGTTTCTTTAATCTATTTAATTGTGTTTTTGCATCCCCAACTATTAACCAAATCATTTTATTCGGATCTACGTATTTTTCAGAATAAAATTTAATTTTTTCAATTGTCATGTCGTTTACTATTTCCTCCCTTTTTTCTATAAAATCTACATCTAAATCATAGTCACTAATATTTGACAACATATTCAATTTTGCATTTGCAGTTTCAAAAGCTCTTGCATTACTTTTTATTAAATAACTTTTTGTTGTTAAAAGATCGTTTTCCGAAAAAGTATAAGGATATTCACTCAAAATATCTTTAATTAGCAAAGCTGACTCTAAAGTTACATTAGTTCTAACTGCGCTGGAAATAATAAATGTACCTTTAGCTTTTGTGCCATAAAATCCAGATCTAATTCCATATGTGTATCCCTTACCCTCTCTTAATTCTTGGGTTAATCTTGAAGCAAAACCTCCACCTCCAAGTATATAATTCATAACTGATGCAGGATAATAATCTATATCAGTTGCGGACAAAGCAATACATCCAATTTGTAGAACTGACTGTTTAGCATTAGGAACATCAAAAAAATAAACTGTTGATTTTTTTGATTTTTCAGGATTTAAATAATTAGGAATTTTTACTTTTTTTGAACTCCAATTTAACTCGATACTTTTAAGAGAATTTATAATTTCATCTTTGCTAATATCTCCAACTATAAGAATTTTTGAAATTGATGGTGAAAAATAATTATTGTAAAAAGATTTAACATCATCAATAGTTATTGATTCCAAAGTCTCTATTGTCCCTAGGATGTTTCTAGAACGAATATTATTTTCTCCGTAGATAAGTTTGTTAAATTCATTATTAGCTATTGAATATGGGTTTGCCTTTTGTTGTATTATACTTGAGGAAATTGCTTTTTTTAATAATTCAAATTCGTTGATATCAAAACGTGGTTTTAATAACATTTCTTCAACTAATAACATTGTTTGGTTATAATTTTTTGACAAAGTTGATCCGGAAATAGTAATATTTTCAGAGCTACAAGAAACATATATTGAAGATCCTAATTCTTTTATGGCATTTTCTAGTTCATCAACAGTTTTATCCTTAGTACCCTTGTTTAATAAGTTAGAAGTCAAATAAGCTAAGCCCGTTTTGTCAAAAGAATCCATAAGTTGACCGCCCTGAATTGAAAGTCTAAAATTAACAAGAGGCACTTCATTATTATTAATTCCAAATATTTTTAATCCATTAATTAAACTATCCTTATAAATTTTCGGAATAGAAAGTTTAGGTAAATCTCCATAATCAGGCTCTATACTTCTGTTGAAACTTGATGGTGTTTTTTCATATTCAACAATGATGTTTGGATTTACAGAAGATTCAGCACCAATTACAATCTTTTCTTCAATTACATCAGCCAAAACAGAATTAGCTAAAGCTAATGCAGATTGTCCTCTAGGAACAAAACTAGTAGTCAAATAATATTTGTTTTTAATGTACTTATTATACACATTCATAACATCTTCTGATGTAACTTGAAGTTTTCTGTTTATGTCTTGTTTTATAAAACCAGGATCACCAGTGAAAGTATTATAGGTAGCTAAACTATTTCCTTTTCCTAGAACAGTTGAAAGACTTCTATAAAAATCTGTTTCTTGAGAAGCTTTAATTCTATCGAGTGACTTTTTAGAAATTCCATTCTTTTCAAATAAATCTAGAGCTTTATCTACAGCTGATTTTACTTCATTTAAATTAATATTATTAAAAGCTCTTACTGTTAATTGAATTTCACCAGATAATTCACTCTTATAGTTAAACATTTCAGATCCAGAACTAAGTTTTAATTCATCGACTATAACATTATTTAATGGAGCTGACTTTCCATCACTAAGGTATTCACATAAAATGTCTAATGCATAAGAATCGGGATGATAACTTTCAACTCCAGGCCAAACTATAGTCAACTGAGGGACTCTGGCGAAATTATCTTCATAAAAAAAATTTATATTATCAGATAATTGAGCTGGTTTTTTATCAATAGGAATTATTTCATCTCCTCTTGGAATTTCATCAAAATATTTATGTACCCATTTTTTAGCTTGATCAACATCAAAATCTCCTGAAATAACTAATGTTGAATTATTAGGTACATACCATTTTTTAAAAAACTGCTTTACATCATCAATCGTTGCATTTTGTAAATCTTCAAGGGAACCAATTACTTGCCAATTATAAGGATGATATTCGGGATATAAGTTTTTACTAATTACATATTGATTATGACCATATGGCCTGTTATCAACTGATTGTCTTTTTTCATTTTTAACAACTTGTTTTTCTTTTTCAAGAACAGGAACAGTAACAGTATTTATAAACCAACCTAACTTATCAGCTTCTGCCCAAATCATTTTTTCAAGAGCATCTTTAGGTACAGTTTGCAAATAATTGGTTCTATCTCTAGAAGTTGATCCATTAGCACCTGATCCACCAATTCTTGCACTCATTTTATCCAATCCTCCTTTACCTAAGTTTTCTGATTCTAAGAAAAGTAAGTGTTCAAATAAGTGTGCAAATCCAGTTCTTCCCTTCACCTCTCTTGAAGAACCAACATGCACCATAAGTTCCACAGCTACGATGGGATCTGATTTATCAAGGTGAAAAACAACATCTAATCCATTTTCAAGTTCAATCTTTTCAAATTCAATATTTAGATCAGTGGAATCTTTTGAAAAAAAATTACAACTTGAAAAAAAAACAATAACAATCAATAATTTAATTAATCTCTTCATAAAAAATAATTTATAATGGGAAATGAAATTTAAAAATTATCCCTTTCAAAGTCTTCTAAAGTCCAAAGCATGTCAGGTTTATCTATAAAATCAGATTCTAAATTGAGCGCTCGAGCATGAATATCTATATTTTCTTTATTTAAACAAACCATCCAATAGTCAATTTTATTAATTCTTGAAATTCCTTCTACAAGTTGAGAATCAATGTTATGATTCTTTTTTAAATAATGAGTAAAAAAATAAGAACTTTTCCAACTCTGTTCTACTTTAGGTTTAAAGGTTTTTAAAAAATCTTCAATTAATTCCTCTTTATTCATCTTTATTATATTATAAACTATTTGCAAAATTATTAATGTGCATTAATGAAGATTTATATATTTCAGGGGTAGCGTTAATAAAAATCATATCACCAGCGTGAACAGTTCCATTAATTGTAATACTTGAAGCTTTCACACCAGAGGAAAGTAATTTTTTATAATACAAAAGCCCTTCATCTCTTAAAGGATCTAATTCATTAACAGAAATGACATGAGGAGGCAATCCAGTTAAATCATCATTTGTTGCAAATAAAGGCCACGCAAGTGGATTAGTACTATCAACCCCATCATAAGCTGTTGCCATTACTGCCATATCTTTTACATTTAAAAAATAACCGTCATTTTCTTTGAGTGAATTTAGGTTGTTAATAGATCGGTGATATTCATTAGAAATGTAGGGACATTGAGCATAAACTCCATCAACTTGGAAAAGTTTTTTATCCTTTTTTGCTTTTAAAGTAGTTGCTAAAGTAAGATTACCTCCGCCAGATTCACCAGAAATAATAATTTTTGAAACTCCTAATTTTTCTTTATTATCAAACATCCATTGCAAAGCGCTACTACAATCGTTCAATCCAGCAGGAAAAGGATGACTTCCTAATTCTCCAGCTACATTTCGAAACTCAACACCTATAACTACTAATCCAGTGGCAGCTAAATCATCCCTCCATCTTTTATAATTTTCATTTCTAGCTTTCATAATGCTCATACCACCACCATGTATATGAAGAATTCCAGGAATACTAGATTCTAGATTTTTAGGTTTGTGTATATATAATGTTATTTTATTTCCATCAACTCCATCAATAACTTTAGTATATCTCTCTAAGCCTTCAACTTCTTCTAAATCGGAATACAAAGACTTGAATATTTCTTCGTAAACTGGTTCAAGAGAAGTCAAATAATCAACTTTTTCTTTCTGAGTTGCTTCCGCTGTAAGTGGAGGATCGGGCACTAATGCATCCAATCCATATTGAGACATTACTTTTGTTACTGCTGGAATAGCCCTTGGATCATTTTTTAAACTCATTTCAGAATCTCCTAATCTTCCTGGAAGGTTACTTGTATCTTTTACAGAATTTGAGCATGATAATATAAAAAACAATGGTATAAGAAATGATATTTTTTTCATAATGTAATTTTAAAATGATTTATAAAGTTTTAACTATTCTTTTTTACTTACTAATTTATTAACAAACATTGAAACTGCTGCATCCCCAGTTACATTTACAACTGTTCGACACATATCTAGAGGTCTGTCAACGGCAAATATAAGTGCTAAACCAATTTCAGGAATTCCGGCTTGTGTTAAAACGATGATTAACATAACCATTCCAGCACCAGGAACAGCTGCAGAACCAATTGATGCAAGTGTTGCTGTTGTTACAATTCCTAACTGTGCAGCTAATGATAGATCCAATCCGAAAGCTTGAGCTATAAAAACAGCTGCTACAGCTTGATACAAAGCACTACCATCCATATTAATTGTTGCACCAATAGGTAAAACAAAGCTACTAACCTCCTCTTTTACGTCTAAATGATCTTTAACTCTCTCCATGGTAACAGGAAGAGTAGCTGCACTTGAACTTGTAGAAAAAGCAAGAAGTTGAGCTGGCGATATACCATTTAAAAAATAAGACGGTCCTTTTCCAATAAAAAGTTTAACAATAATTATATAAATACATATTAAAATAACCAAACCAAATAGAACAGTTAAGCAATATAAACCTAAGGCCTTAAACAAATCCATGCTTGGAGATTCAACTATTATCGCAGCTAAAAGAGCAAATACACCATAAGGAGAACATAACATGATCAAATCAATTATTTTTAATATAACTTCATTTAAAGAATCAAAAAAGTTTTTAATTGGTAAAGATTTTTTTGGAGGAATTAATATCATTGATATACCAAAAATTATTGCAAAAAATATAACCTGTAGCATATTTCTATTATTAGATGCAGCATCAAAAATATTTGATGGAACCATATCTACTAATGGTTGTAGTGGGCCAAAACTTTTTTGATCGTTTGCTAAATCTATTTTTTCATTAGCATTAGATGAATAAGCATTAACTAACTGTTCTCTTGTTTCCTCAGTAATAAAATTACCTGGTTCAATAATATTGACAGTAATAAGACCAATACTAACGGCCATCAATGTTGTAAATATATACGTTGCTATAGTAACTCCTCCCATTGATGAAAGCTTTGATAAATTTTTTAAATCAGAGACTCCTTTTATTAAGGAAGCTAGTATAAGTGGAACAGCAATTAACTTAAGTGAATTAATAAATATTGTTCCAAAGGGTTTAATCCAGTTAATTACAAATTCTTTTCCCCAACTAAAATTTAGAAAAAATAAACCAAAAACTATTCCTAAAACCATCCCAATTATAATCTGCCAATGTAATGCGATCTTTTTCATAAAAAATATTAGATAAATTGATTAATTATATTTTCAAACATCTCCTGTTTACCACTGACTAACTTATAGTTACCAGTTTTGCTAGCTATTTTATATAAATCCATTAAATTTAATTTTCCATTTTCATAATCTTTTCCAAGGCCAGTATCAAAACTTTCATACCTCTTTTTGAACAGTTTAGAATAATTTGAACTTGACAATATTTTATCAGCAGTAATTAATGCTCTTGCAAAATTGTCGGCACCACCAATATGAGCATGAAAGATGTCGTCATCGTCAGTTGAATTTCGTCTTATTTTTGCATCAAAATTTATACCTCCTCCATCCAAACCTCCAGATTGTAGAAAAACAAGCATAGCCTCAGTCGTTTCATAAATATTATTAGGAAATTGATCAGTATCCCAACCATTTTGATAATCCCCCCTATTTGCATCTATACTTCCAAGCATACCTGATGCAGCAGCAACAGAAAGTTCATGTTGAAATGTGTGCTGAGCTAATGTTGCATGGTTAACTTCAATGTTAATTTTGAAGTCTTTTTCAAGACCAAACTCTTTTAAAAAACTAATGGCTGTAGCAGTGTCAAAATCATACTGATGTTTTGTAGGCTCCATAGGCTTAGGTTCAATAAAAAAAGTTCCCTTAAAACCTTGAGAACGAGCGTAGTCTCTAGAAATTGTTAGAAATTTACCAAGATGCTCTAATTCTCTTTTCATATCCGTATTTAAAAGACTCATATAGCCTTCTCTTCCTCCCCAAAAAACGTAATTTTCTCCATTCAATGCTATTGTTGTATCTAAAGCTAATTTTACCTGAGCACCTGCTCTTGCCAATATATCAAACTCTGGATTAGTTGCAGCACCGTTCATGTATATAGGATTAGTAAAACAGTTTGCAGTACCCCAAAGAACTTTAACATTTGATTGTTTTTGTTTAGTTTTTATGTAATCAGAAATGATTAATAATCTTTTTTCACTTTCAGCTAAAGTTGATCCTTCTTGAATTAAATCAAAATCGTGAAAACAAAAATAATCAAAACCCATCTTGGTAATAAATTCAAAAGCAGCATCAGCCTTTTCTTTTGCACTTTGAATAGGATCTTTAGATTTATCCCATAAAAAATTTCGTGTTGCTGATCCAAAAGGATCAGTACCTTGACCACAGAAAGAATGCCAATATGCAACCGCAAATTTGAAATGATCTCTTAAGGTCTTTCCTGCGATTACAAGATCAGGATTGTAATACTTAAAAGCTAATGGATTGTCTGAGTTCTTTCCCTCAAATTTAATATCATTAATTCCCTTGAAGTATTCTATATTTCCAATATGTCCCATTACAATTTATTTAAAACTAAATTTAATTCATTGAGCCACAGATTATAAGCATTTATAAAATCGTAATTATTAGCTCTTGGCTTGTATGTTTTAAAATAATCATTTTTATCCACATTTGATGAAAATTTTTCTAAATTACTAATATTCAGATTCGAAGCTCTTGACGCTCCAATTGCTCCAGTAGTATTGTATAGTTCAATTTTTATATTCAAAACGGTTGATATAGTTTCTGAAAAAACTGAAGATTGAAAAAGATTATCATTACCAGCTCTAATTAAATTTGGATTTACTCCATCTTTAATTAGAATTTTCATTCCATAAACAAATGCAAAAGCAATTCCTTCAAGAGTTGCTCTAATAAGATCTGAATTAGTATGTTTTTCAATATCGTAATTAATCAACTTTGAACCAACATTCTTATTGTTCAACATCCTCTCTGATCCATTACCAAAAGGTAAATAAACAAGGTTTTTAGATCCAATGGGTGATTTTTTTGAAAAAAAATTCATGATTTCATAAGAATCTAAATCAAGCTTAGTTTTTAATTTTGCATACTCAATTCCTGCACCATTTATACACAAAAGCTTTCCAATTAGTTGGTCTTTCTTTGGAGAAACATGCATAAAATTATTTATCCTCTCAGTTTCTGAAGTTTTTAATTGATCTGTAACAGCGTAAATTACCCCAGATGTTCCACATGTTGCAGCAACTTGACCAGGCTTTAATACATTTAAAGAAAGTGCGTTATTTGGTTGATCTCCAGCTCTATAATTGATACAAACATTTTCACTTAAACCACATTCATTTTTTACATTTAAACTGACATTACATTGAAACCCAATTGATGGTACAATTTCTGGGATCATTGAAATGGGTATTTGAAAGTTATTGAGTAATGGGCTAGAAATCTCGTTTTTTTTAAAATCCCAAAAAACACCTTCAGATAAACCACAAATAGTAGTTGTTATTTTTTCTGAAAATTTAAAAACAATGTAATCTCCAGGAAGCATTATTTTGTGAATCTTTGAATAAATCTCAGGTTCATTTTCCTTTACCCATCTTAATTTTGATGCAGTAAAGTTTGCTGGTGAGTTTAACAGATTTTCATTACAATATTTTTCACCAATATTTAAATACGCATTTTTACCAATCTCTACTGCCCTGTCATCACACCAAATAATACTTTTTCTTAAACATTTTCCCTTTTTATCAACAAGTACAAGCCCATGCATTTGATATGAAATTCCAAGAGATGTGATATCATTTGGATTAAGATTGTTTCTTGAAATCAGTGATTTTATTGCTTTACAAGAATTGTTCCACCAAACCTCTGGATCTTGTTCAGCCCATCCCTCTTTTACGGATATTATAACTTGTTCGTTTGATGGTTCTGAAACGAGGTCAATTAATTTTCCTGATGAATTTTTAGTTAATGCAGCCTTAATAAAAGAAGTACCTATATCAAGACCAACACTATACATGACTTACGCAGTAAAATACATTAAAATTGAAATTACAATTCCTACTAAAACAATTGAAAGAACAACATCAATAGTAGAATATGTCTTTTCTTTTAAATTTAAAGATTCAGAATCAAGATTTCCAAATGACAATCCTTTTGTTCTTTGGTAATCAGGCTCTGCTGTTATTAAACTAACTAAAATACATAGTATAACTGAAAATATAAATAAAATAATAGCCATATGTGCAAAATTGATTGTTGCAAATGCAAACAAAAAACCATCTACATTTTCACCAGCAGAGATTTGAGGTTGAAAATATATCTCAGAACCTAATCTTAGAATTAATAAAAACAGGCCCATAAATAATGTAGTAATAGCAGCATCAGAGTTGACTCTTTTCCATATTATACCTAATAAAAATACAGCA
>Ga0129342_1000912_pt1 | contig 13045 bp, 22 predicted proteins | sample CPBDNA_5_FD_94426 | JGI IMG/M metagenome (GOLD analysis project Ga0129342, IMG submission 94426) | Freshwater to marine salinity gradient microbial communities from Chesapeake Bay, USA - CPBay_Sum_15_0.2_DNA | ecosystem: Environmental > Aquatic > Marine > Coastal | place: USA: Chesapeake Bay...
CTTTTGTCGGCCAAACAACGATTTGACCACCTTTCCCGCGTGTTTCGAATATTACTTCGCCTTTGCTATTCTTCGCCAACTTTTCGTTTCCCGCAATTTCCGAACATTTGAAAATCCAATGAAAACCGCCCGATTGCGTTTGTTGAATAATCATTTTATTCATCAGGTCAGGCGCGTTTTCCTCTATCAATAATTTAAATTCATTATATTCATCGCCCTCAAAATATTTAGCGTCAATGTCCAAACATTGAATTCCATCGAAACCCATGACCAAACCGATGCCGTTGGTGTCACGAAATACGTCAAAATTTGTGATGGGTTCTTCCGCGTGTTGTTGCCATCCTTTCAGCAATGGCCGCTTTGAATTGCGAACCAATGGAATCGGGGAAAATCCGTGGTCGCGATATTTCTGGGCAATCTTTTTGATGTCCATTCGTTCTTTGCTCTTTGTTGTGTGTTATCTAATCAACGCCCAATTATCACAATTGCGCGAATATCTTTTGGGCGTCAATGTTATTGACTTTCGCCCCTTTAATTCCTTAAAAGGAAAAATGAACCAACGGCGGTTCACCACGTCATAACAGATGACAAAATCAACGTTTTGATATTGGTCGAAAACACAAGTGATTTCAGCGTGGTGTTTCTTGATGTATGTCGCCGACTTCACTTGAATCGTCACAAAACGATTTCCGCGAAATGCTATCATGTCAATTTCCGATTGATGGACAAAAGGGAATGCAACGTGCCAATCCCTTTGAATCAATTCCGCGGCGCATCGCAATTCCGCCAACGCGCCGTTTTTATGGTTGTCGTGAATCATTTGATTTTCGACAAATAGTCATCGTAGCTTTTCGCGATGAAATACACGCCACCAGAATCGTTGATTTCCTTTTCAATTTCCTTTTGGTCTGCGGATTGTCTGTCCTTTCCAATCTTCACCTCAATGCCGTAAAACTTGCCGTCAATGATTCCGATGATGTCGGGGATGCCTTTCCGCTGGACGCCCTTCCGATATACATTCCTTTTCTTATCGTACACCGCGCCGTTGTTTATACGATACGCCGCGCCACCGCGGACGTGGTACATATCCCAAATGATTGTTTTCGTCAAATCATTGGCGGTGGTGTCTTTGAACCTTTGTTTGACCAATGCGTGCGGTGGCAACATTGGGTGTTTTTCGGCTTTCAGTTCGTCGGCTAATTTGCCCAACTCTTTTAAATTCTTCGGAATCCAATTCATTGTTGATTTTTTTGTTGGCGGAATGCTCAATCATTCTTGTGATGTGTTCTTTGTCCAATGCTTTGAAATGCTCTTTGGCAAGTGACCAACAAACACGTTCGAAATCATTCAAGTATTTGTCGCTCATATTTTTGAACTTTATTCCAGAATTCCAAATATTTCATTTTACGCATTTCAATTTCCATTTCAACGTCTGGGTCGTTGCGATGAACTCGGAAAATAAACAATTTTTTTTGAATGCGCGGGTCGAACGAAACGAAATCCATCCATTGCAAAGAATCAACCACAATAAAATAGTGCATCACTTGCGCTTTGTATTGTGCGGGAATCTTGTTCATTCTTAAATATTCAACGTGCTTTTTCGTCGATGGACATTTGATTTCCACGCCACCAATTGGAACGTCCTTTTCATAAACCAACGCGTCAGGACTGATGGCCAAAAAATCATGTTCGTCGTGAATGCAAAAACCGATTTCCCTTGCATCGTTTCCCGTTCTCATTCTGTATTCATCCAACGCCACGGGTTCCATCATGATGCCGTGTTGCATCGCTTGCGTTGTTGGCGATTCTATAATCTCGCCCGACAATCGTTCGGCGATTAGTTCATCGACAAACGTCAAATTGTTTGACTTGAAAATGTTCGCACATCGCGAACCCGTAATGACACCCAAACGCATTTCGAACCATTCGCGTGACCTTTGTTCAACATTCTTAATTTTCATGTTCCTTGATTTATTATTCTGTTTAATTCTTCAATATCGTGCAATTGTGAAATCCTCAAATCATAGGACGCGGCGCGATATGTTAAGACCGACCCGTTGTCCAAAACTTTCTGTTCACCTTTTGCCATATATGTGGCGTCCTCGAAATACATCTTTTTGGACCGCCATCCACAAATCGTGGTTTCATTGTTCTTTGTGTTGTGATGACAAAAAACATACATGTGGACCAGATACGATTTTTGCGTTGCCGCGATGTTGACTTGATAATGTGGGCGAACCGCTGAACGTGTCGCAATCGTTTTCACGTCAATCGTCATTCCATTGCTTGCGACAATATCCACGCCGTCGTCAAACCCTTCTTTACTTCGATATTCTTCGACATCAATTCCAAGATATTGGCGGACGACATATTCACCCAACAAACCAATATATTGGTCTTTTCGTGACCCATCAAACCGACCGCGGTTTCCAAGGTTGTGACGCCCCAAATATTTCCAAATGCGGGCGCGTTGTTCTTCTGGTACAATCACGGAAATCATGCGTGATGTTTTTTGCGGTGTTCTTCGAATAGTCGTTCACCAACCGCGCCCAATATAATTTTTGCGGACATGATGCGTTTTCGTTCTTCCATTCCTTGACGCCATTTTGAATGGTCGTCGCTTCGTTCGAAATGCCAATCGTGTTGTTCGAGCATTTCGATAAATTTTGTCTTTGTCATTGTTCAATCCTTTTCGATTCCGTTTTCTTTTAAATCACGATAACACAATTCAATCATGGTCATCGTTTTATTGGGGCAATTGCAATTCATTTCAAAGTGATTGTCGGGTGTGCGTAAACGTAAAGCAAAGCCAGAACACTCAAAGCAAACATCGCTATCGTAAACACTAATAAGTAAAAAAGAATCTTTGTGGCTTTCTCTTGGTCAGTCATTCTCTTTGGTTTTTAAATAAGCCTCATATCTTATTCGAAATTCTTCTTCTGGATTGAAATCCATTTCCCTATCCGCGCCATTTTCTGCAAGTTCTAAATATATGACATCGTGGTATTTATCAAACCATTCATCATATTTTAAAAAATAAGTCATTCTGTTTGATTTTAAAGGTTCGACAACTTATCCAACGCATCCCCAAAATCAACACCAGCAATTTGGCGTTCTGGTTCGCGGTGTTCATCGACCACCATTTTCATGGCGACCAATTCTTCCAATGACAAATTCAAAATCATTTCCACTTGACCTTGAATCGTCGTCATCAATTCTTCATCCGTGGAATCCAACGCGCCCAATGGACCGCGAATCGCCCGTTCGATTTCCGTTTCCAACCGCCCCATCATTTTTTTGATGTTCTGGCGATACAATCGTGTCCCTTTCATCGTGTCCATCTGTTCCAATGTCGCTTGATACAAGGCCACCAACTTGATGGCCTCTTTGAATGTTGTAAATCGTTCCATGCTCTAAAATTTCAACCACCTTTTGCGGCGTTGGTATTTCCTAATCAATCGTGCGTTGTTGTTCAGCAAATGAACAACGTCGTCGTTCCATTGCGTCGCGCTGGCCACCAACATCGTGTTCAATGAATCCCATTGCAATTCAACGATGTATTGGTCCACAAACATTTTGTGACGCCTCTTTCTTATTATCCTCTTAAACATAGGCGTCCAACTTTTCACGCAACGATTGGTTTTCACGTTGCAATTCATCGACTTGTTCCGTCAATTCGTGAATCTGTTCTTTTCGCAACTCGCGTTCCTTCTTCGCGTGTCTTGCGCGGTCATCATATTCCGCCAACACTTCCATCAATCGTTCGTAGATTTCAACGTATTGCGGCAACATCATGAATGATTCATGATTCTTGAAATGGTGCAAAATGGTGGCGTGATTCTTTTCGAAGAATTGGCCAATTTGCGTCGCGGAATAATATCCGCGACACACATTGAACAACGCCGCCCGTGGAATGACGACGGCCTCTTTTCTGGTCTTTTCCATTGCGTTGACATTGTATTCGTCGCGCAACACCTTGACCATTTCTTCCATCATCATAATTGGTCTAACGTTCATAACTCAAAGAATTAAAATGGTAAATCGTCATCGTTATCGTCAAACGCTTGCGACGCCGTGGCCACTTGCGGTTTGTTCGATGCAACCGATGCGGATTGTTCATTCGTTAATTCGGGTAAATCTGGCAACCCTTCAAACAAGGCGTCGGAATCGGTCACGGCGTATTCAACCAAATTGGTGATGACGAACGCCGACAACCAGATGGACAAACCTTTTTTCCCTTTGTGTTCCCATTTCTTAATCCACACGTTGGCGCGAATTGTACTTCCGTCACCAATCAATCCGTCGAACGATTGGCGGTTGGCCAAATACGCTTTCGGGATGTTGATGGACTTAATCTTCACGACGGGAACGTCATGTTTGAAATTTCCTTGCGGGTCTTTGGCACGAACGTGGTCCAAAATTCCAAGGTCGGTCAATTGCTTGATGGACGCTTCGTCCAATTCAAGGTCGCAACCATACTTTTCCGACATCTGGTCGGGTCCCGATTCGTTGGTCATTCGGGCGAACTTTACGGAACCACTCAAAATGGTTGCGTGTCCTTTTGCAAAATCTGCTTTTGCCATAATTAAAAAATGTTATTGACGCCATCATTGTTGTGTTGATTCGGGGCGTCGTTCCGAATCTTTATTGATATTGGATTGGCAAATCTGGCGTCGTGATGTGGTTGATTGCGGAAAGCAATCCAGCCATCAAAACGAAAACAATCAATGCCACAATTGTCAAAACGATTGGGGGGTAATTTTTAAGAATCCACTTTTTCATTTGCTCTTTGTTTTATACCACCAAATCCCCGCATTTGTTTCAGTGCGGGGCGGTGGGTTCGTGGGTTGATTTTATCCAAGTGTGTTTTTGTACATTTCCTTGTGTGCTTTTAAAATTGCTTTTGCTTCTTCCAAATCTTCTTGGTTTGTGGCTCTTTCAATTTTCTTGTTAATGTAGTTTAAAACTCTCACTTCGAATGGTACGTTTGATGAATTCATTTTGTCTTTGTTTTTGTTTAACAATGCTAATATATAACGAATATTTTAAATACACAATATGTGGACAAAAATAATTGTGAATAATCCAATAATAATCCACCACGCCAAATCTTGACATTCACTCACAAAAAATTTAATTTGGCCAAGTGGCTTTGCCCCTCGGGGCGGGGGCAGAACACATGGACAAATTAAAGAATAAATTTTTTCATAAAAATACAATCGTTTCTCTTGCTCTTGACGAATTGTTGTGTGAAAACCCAGACGAACCCATTTGGAACGTTTGGGTTTTTTTAATGGCATAAAAAAAGGGACGTCCAAAAAGAACGCCCCCACAACAACAAAACAATCGGTCGCCCGATTGTACGTTTTGCGCTATTTCGTCAACCTCATCGCCCACATGATGACCAGAATGGACACCACCAACCAAAGAATCGTCATGGTCTTGCGATACCATTCAGGACCTTTTTGTTCTTTATAGATGATTCTGTCCACCTCTATTTCATCCACAAAACGGATGGTGTCGGGTGGGCAAATCACATCAATGCGAATGGTGTCATGTATCTTTTGAACGCGAACGACCGCATTGTCTTTTTTGATTTCACGAACGATTGTGTCCCGAACGACCAAGGTGTCCGTCAATCGTATTTCGTCCGTCACGAACGTTGTGTCGACTTTCACAATCGTGTCGTTCATGATTGTTGGGTCTTTTGCAATCGCACGTTTTAGGTGCCACGATGCACCACACGATTGAAGAACCGCGGCGGTGATTACGACCCACACGAATCGCATTCGTCAGGATTTTGGATGTTGCAATTTGGTTGTTCTTCGTTTTCTAAATCTTCAACCCATTGGTCGAAATCGGTTTTTGAATCTGCCATTTACTTTTTGTTTTTCTTTTGTTCGTTCATAATATACCAGCGTTGTAAGGTATAACCAATGGACGCCAATAGTAAAACAAGTTTCAATGTGGATTCAATGTTTGTGAATGTGACCGCCATGGTCAACGTGTTGATGGTGTACAATTTTAGGTCGTGGATTGACATGGGTTATTTTTTAGAGGGTGAAAACTTTTCCAACCCCGCGATTCCAAACGAACCCAATGTCACGATGACAAATGAATTGTAAATGAACTCATTGATTGAAATGTTGGTGATGACGTCAAGTAACATGACCAACACCATGACCGCAAAAGAAAGGAAACCAATGATTGTCTTTTCGTTCCAATCGTTGTCGTTCTTAAATATCTGGGCAAATCGTTTCATTTATTCTTCCGCTTTGGGTGTTGGTTTGGATTTCTTTGGCTTGGATTTTTTAGGTGTTCCAAATTCCTTTTGAACGTCGAACGACGGACACGCCTTGTTTGAAAACTCATTGTGTCCATGAACGGACGCGTCGGGATATTCTTTCAGCAATCCACCAATGATGGTGTTCAGCGTTTCCCGTTGCGCTTCCGTGCGGGTGTCCTTCGCTTTCTTGTTTTTATCAAGGCCACCAACGTAGCAAACATGAATGGAATGTTCATTGTGTCCCTTGACGCCCGCGCCCATCTGTTCCATGCGACGGCCTGGTCTTAACATTCCGTCCAACTCAATCACAAAGTGATAACCAATGTCACGCCATCCACGCCCTTTGACGTGCCATGATTTTATCGTTTCCATTTTTATGTCGCGACCTTCTGGTGTCGCGGAACAATGGATGAATATTTTGTCAATCTTTCTCATTTTACAAAGTATTTATGTAGGTGTTCACGGCGGTCACAAAATTGGACCATTCCGTTGCCGTCAAATGACCGCCGACCCACGCCATTCCAATGCGCCCCGATTTGAATGTGGTGTCGAACTTGTTCAAAACGAAATTCCCCGTTTGATTCACAATAACGGAATCCGCCGCCATTGCTGACGAATAGTTTCCGTCCGACGATAATCCGTAAAATTCGGACGCATCGCCACGCGTCAATCCAATCAATCCCGTTCCCGATGTTGAAATTGCCGTTGTTGTTGTTGGCGCGGCGGAATTGATTCGGTTGTTGCCCGATGCTGAATTTTGAAAGATTCGGATTCTTGTTTCTTGCGAAATCGGGTAATTGTTCGCGGCGGTGTCGATGTCGTCCCATGAGTACACACCAAACGACGCATCGTCGCGCGTGTATTTTGTGACGCTTGAATCTGTCGGGTCAATGTTTAGGTCAACATAGGATGACGTACCATTCCCGTTGAACCCAATGTCGCTGGTGAACGTTGGGGATGTTGTCACGTCCGCTTTGAATGTTGACGGATTCTTCCAATTGTATGTCGCAAAATCCGAACTTCCGTCATTGGCAAAACACCAAAACGCGTCGAACTTATCCATGACCCCGATTGAAACCAATGAACCGAACAATGTCCGTTGATTGGATTGTTGTTCTTCCGACGGCAATGTGACGCCGTCCGCGGTCGCTTGGTTCAATATGTCTTGATACTTGGAACCACCGCCCACCATCAACAAGAAATTCAAATATTTTTCGTTCGTCATGCCGTCGCCGTTTGTGTGTTAAAATATGAAATCATTTGCATCGTTTAAAAGTCAACATCTGGAAACCAATCGTCACCCAACGATTCCACCAACGTCAATTCCGCATCATATTTTTCATGCTTTAAGATTGCGAAATCCGTTCCGTTTGGATGTTCAATGATTTCCGACCAATGTGTTGTCGTTCCGTTGTACCCTTCGCTAATTGAAACGTGTTCGTTGTACGAATCCAAATCTTGTTTGTTTGTGCCGATGTAATACATTATTGGTAGATTGAATAGTGGTCGTTGATGTTTGTTTCAATGCCCGAACGATTCGATGATTGGTCGGAATTATAAAATATAATTTCTTGAATGTTTCCATCATAAACATTCGTAGATGAATAATATCCCCAAATCAAATCGTTCGCCCAAGCGGAAGAATCCCCATTAATACTTGACATCAAAATTTGATTGTTCGTTGACAATAACGAATGTAAGTCATCTCTATTTTCTGGATTTTGTGACGTTCCGTTTATAAACAAAGACGGCGTTCCATAGTTTCCGTGTAAATCCGTTGACGTGTTCCCATCAATAGTGGCATAAGCATAACGCGTCCCCGATGCTGAATCCTTTAAAAGGATAAATCTGTCATCGTTGGTTTTATGAACTTGGAAAAAGTCCTGCCGTGATGATGCCGAAATTGTAATATCTAAACCTTGCGTCGTTGCTTGGTCAATGCTTAAACATGGTTTGTTGTTTGTTAAAATTACCGAACCGCCATCGACAATTTGCGGTTGTTGTGATGCGGATGAAATTTCAATGTCGTTTCCGTTTCCACTTTGGTCGCGCCAAATAGTTACAAATGCCTTTGTTCCCGATGCGAATTCTTCAAGTGTTTCAATGTCCAAATCATTGTCCACAAACCCGATTGATGTTTCTTGATTATCCGACGCGCGGCGAACTTGTATCGCTGAACCTTGGTATTCCTCACGCAACAATCGTAATGAATACGCCACCGCCGCGTCACCATAATCGTCTAACAAGAAACTAAACGCCGAAGCCACTTGTGATGTTGACGCGCTTGTTGCCGTCGCGCTTCCTTCAATATTCGTCGCCGTTTGTTCCACGCGCAAAAATTTGGATTCATCCGCAGAAACCAAAACGTAAGTGGTCCCCGTTGCGCCACTAATATCCGACCAACCCGATGTTCCGTTGTCGCTTCGTTGCCATTGGAATGTTGATGTTGGCGGCGGTGTTCCCGTTGTATCGCCAGCGGTTGCCGTTAATGTTTCGCCAACCTTTGCCGTTCCGCTAATTGTCGGATTCGTTGTGATTGTTGGCGCAATACTGATGACGCTACCAAGAACCAATGTGATTGGTCCAACGGATTCCAACGTCATCGATTGTGGCGCAATGGTCGGCAATGTCAATTCAACCGCCATGTCTTAAATCGTTACATCTTCAACAATGGTGAATCGTCCGCCCATCCACGTCGTCACGGATGAATCGGAAATCTTTGTCGCTTGCATATCGTAATAATAGACGCCCGATTCGATGTCCATATCCGATGCGGATTTTGTCATCGTCAAATTGCCAGACGAATCCTTTGTGAAATCGGAATCCGTGAACGTCAACAATGAAATGTTTGACGCTTGATTCCTTTTCACTTGAACTTTGAACGTGTACAATGTCAAATCGATGGCGACCGCCGACGCGTCCGTCCAATCCATATCCAATGAAAACGTGTCATTCTTCATGCACGTCACATTCAATGTCTGTTTGATGTTTAGATTTACGTCCGCCATTTGTGTGTCAATTTACTGAATCTTTTGCGTGTTTATTTCTCTTTTTTCTGGATAACAAACCAATTTGTCGAACCGCCAAAGGTGTGTCCCATCAATGTGATTCCGTCAAAACTTCTGTCCATCACATAAGGTTCCGTTGACCCGTCAATCGTTTCGCCCGTCTGCGGTGTCAATTGTGCTTTTTTAGTTGCTGAAATGGATGAATCTGTTTTGAATCGCAACAATGCCCCATCGACCGCCGACGGCAAATTGATAGTGTAGGTTCCATTTTCTTCACCCGAATAGTTGATGAAATTCGTGTGGTTTGCCAACGATTGATTTTCCGAACCGCCAGACGACGCGTCCACATCATTGATGGTGACGCTCACGCTTCCCGTCGTTGTGAAATTACCAACGGACGTTTCGTTCAATGTTGATGCGCCCGTGACGCCCAACGTTCCGCCAATGGTTGTGTTGTTGGTCACATCCGCATCCGTCGCATTCATTTGAACCACGCGAATGGTTTCGTCCGTTCCTTGTTGGCTACTGATTCGAGCCGTTGCCGTGCCACCGCCACCGCTTCCAACGGGCGTGTCGATGGTGATGTTGCTTGTTTGCTTGTTGAACTTGAACCATTCGCCGTTCCATTGGTCAATGTTGGCGTTGTATGTTCCGCGCATCATTAACCAATCGGATGAATCGAAAATGTATTTCATCCCAAAACTTTCCGATGCGATGATGGTCCCGTCGTATCGTTCAACGGGTACACGATGCAACGATAAGATTTCCGACGTCAACAATTTAAACAATCCGATGAATGCGCCCGTGTCGTCGCGACGCCATAACGTCGAACGAACCCACGCGGAACCATCGTACACGAAAAATGACCCTTGCATTCCCGCGGCATCGCTGACCCTTAATTGCCCCAAATCAAGATTCAGGTTTGAATTGATTCGTGAATCTGTATTCGTTGCGCTGAATATTTCAACCTCGGACAATGCGCCCGTGTCGTTTATATAGACCACCTTTGACATGATGGAAATTCGTGTTTCGTCGAAATACGATGGAACACTTTGGACGGCTTGTTGGTCGTCGTAGACGTTCACCCAATCAATGTCAATTTCCACATCACCAGAAACGGGAATCGGTGGCGTTGCGATGTTTGCCGAACCCGACAAAAACAATCCCGTCGCTTCATTCAATCCCAATCCGCCGTCAATGTAATAGTAAAGAGGGGACGCCGACGTTTCCCATGTTGTTGGTCCGTATATTGGTGCGCCCGCCAATCCCGTTGGGGCATATTCGCGTTTTAAATAATAGAACGTCCCCGCGTTGTTGGCGTCCTCGATGCGGACTTCCATTTTCCAAACGGGTTGCCACCAATCGAATGCCACCGACGGCGGTGTGGTGTTCAACGTCAATTGATATTCCAACCGCGTTTCCAATTGCAATCGTGCGTTGTCTGTGTTGGGAACAAACCCGATGTTCTGGCGCGTTGTGGAATCTGTGAAATGGATGTTGTTGGCCAATAGATTGGACGCCCGCGATTGGTTGAACGATACGGAAACCTTTTGCAATGCGGGCAAAAAGGTGAACGTATTTCCCGCCATCCGTGCGCCGCCCGCGGTCGTCTGGTCCAACGTTACGTCGTCGGAAACGCTCGCCGTGGAAACCTTCGTTCCATCATATTGATATGTTGTAACGTATCTTGACGACGCCTCACGTTCCAAATATTGTTCGAAATAAAAGATTCCGTCCCGTTGGTAAAAACGTGCGCCAAACGCCACACATAATTCCCGTAAGATGTCAAGGTATTTCGGATATATGATTGTTCCATCTTCTTCCTTATCTTGATAGACACGGGAATCAAAACGAATCAATGTGGACACGTCGGTCGTTGTTTTTGCGAACGTCATGTTGGTGTCCCAAACGTTCACAATCGTCCCCAAAAAATGTTCGGTTGATGAATATATTTCCGACAATCCGATGGATTGCGTGGCCTTAAATATAATGTTTTGAATCGTTGTGAATCCCGTTGACGTGTATTCTTCATTCGCCAAAAATCCGATTCCATCCGTCGCCGTGATTTCCACGATGCGCGGTTTGGAAACGTCGTTGTCGGTCATTAAATCTTGCATGATGATTCCCGACCAAAATGTATCGTTGTAATCAACGCCATCGTGCAACAATATTTTCATGAAGAATTCGTCGTCCTGACGAACCAAAAGTTTGTTCATGAACGTGTCGAACGTGCCGACATTATTGTAAGCACTAACGACACATTTGGACCCGATAATTGGCGAAACGATGTCGTCGGTTTCGCCAGAATATTCCAATTTGAAACCATCTTCCGCAACATTGAACGACGTGGTTGTTCCGCTGAATCCCGTTTGGTGAATCTCAATTTTGTATTGTTTGCCGTTGCTCGATTTGAATTCGGAAAAAAGACGTAATCCCATGTTTAAGAACCTCTATATCTTGAACGTGTTCGTGTTGCTTTTTCGCTGGACAATAGGATGTCTTGACCGCTTAATCGTCCGTAAACCTCAACCGCGCCGTTGCCGCCGCCTTGCATCATGGTGTTTAGTTTTGACAATGGGATGACCGCTTCGGATTCTCTACCTTCGCCAATCAACGCCAATGTTGGTCCCGTCACGATTCCCCCTTCGGCCAATGCGGGGATTCCGCCTTCACCGCTTGCCGCTTTTGACATCGACGCTTTTATTGCACCCGCGGCGGCAATCATAGCCACACCCGCGGCCAATGCTAACCCCGCCCCGATGGGCGTTGGTCCCGCCAATAACGCTTTCACGAACCCAGAAACGGCGATTGAATATTGAATAAACATTTGTCCCAACTGCATTAAAAGGTCGGCAAAACTTCCAAGAATAAAACGACCCATGTCCGCGAATGACGCTTCACCAACCATCATCGCCCCCGCGATTTCAGCCATTCCCGAAATGGTGTTTCGTGCGAAATTCTCAATTGCCTTTCCGCCGTTTTCCGCCAATTCCAATTGCGCCAATTTTAACCTCACATAATTTTTGCGAAGATTTTCAAATTTATCGTTGGTTTTTTCTTCGTCAAATGGTAGCGGGTCAAAATCTTCCAATGCGCTTGGGTCAAGATTTACATTGAATGCGTCGCCATATCCGTCCGAATCCGTCACGCCGTCGAGTGCTTCGCCGTAATTATCAAGCGCAACGATTCCGTTGTTGAGGTCTTCGTTTAAATCTTCGACTTGCCCTTCCAACGTCCCCAATGAACCCGTCGTTTCTTCGGTTTCCTCTTTGAACAAACCAAGGTCTTTCTTGATTTCCGTGACAACTTCGCCAATAGATTTGAACGCGGGAACCGCCGTTTGTTCCATCTTCTGGAACGGCTTTACCATGATTTTGTCACGACCAAAGAATTCCGCCGCTTCGTTGAATGCGCTAATTAATCCATTCACCTTTGGAATCACGGCGTTCACCATGCTCGCAATGGCGTTTCTTGCCGTTGCGCTGAATGCTTTGAAATTGTACGCGACGTAAATCACACCCGCCGCCAATGCCGCAATCAATCCCACAATCAATGTGATTGGTGACGTCAAGATATTAACGGCAACACCCAACGCCGTGGTTGCGATTGTCTGCAAAATCGTGGCGTTTCTTAATACGACTAAACTTCGCGCAAGGCCACCAAATATGAAAATCAAAGGACCCGCGACCGCCGCAATTCCCGCAATGACCGCAATCGTCTTTTTCATTGCTGGGGACAATTCATTAATGAA
>Ga0129342_1000914_pt1 | contig 13027 bp, 13 predicted proteins | sample CPBDNA_5_FD_94426 | JGI IMG/M metagenome (GOLD analysis project Ga0129342, IMG submission 94426) | Freshwater to marine salinity gradient microbial communities from Chesapeake Bay, USA - CPBay_Sum_15_0.2_DNA | ecosystem: Environmental > Aquatic > Marine > Coastal | place: USA: Chesapeake Bay...
TCAATTTTATTAAAAATATTTAAATGAATATATAAACTTAATGTAATTTGCACCTACGTGGTGGATTATCAATAGTACTATTATTATCAAGATTATCATTCTCTTGATTAGTACACTTTAAAATAGAAACAAATGCTGCAGATGCCCCACTTATAAATAAAATGGGCATAAAATGAATCATAATAATATAATATAAAATATTATTAAATACTTTACAAAATAATAAATTAATTTAAGTATAGAGAAAGAATATTATTAATCGCGTAAATTATATTTTGAAAATTAAATATATATAAAATACATAATGATAAAATAGGATGATATGATAATAACAACTTTAGTAATAGATTTATTTTTAGTTTATATCTATTATACAAATAAATTAAATAAATTTGATGAAAATAATATTTTATTTTTATTTTTTCTCCATTTTATTTTTATAATTTCATTGTTAAATAAATATGATTTAATTCTTGATATTAGTCATTTAATATTTATAGTGCAAGTATATCTAATTTCTTTATTTACTTCAAATATAAATCTGATTTTATTATACGTTTTTATAATTATGGTAATGCTTTGTTATTGGTACATAGATAATAAATGTCCATTAGGACGTTATGAAAGAATTACATGGTTTAATAAATTATTGATAGCATATAATGGAATATTTACTAGTATACCTTATATTATTCTTATAATTTTAATTTATAAAATTTATAAAAAATCAATTTGAATTATTTTAAATTTAAGCGGACATTTCCATTTCAATCTTATTATGAGATTTATAATTTTCAATAACAAAATCTTCAAATTTGTAATCTTCAATATTAGTGTATTTATTACTAATTTTTAATGTTGGAAATTCATATGGTATTCTATCAATTTGTTCTTTAAGTGGTTTAATATGGTCGTTGTAAATATGTGCGTTTCCAAGAAAATGAATGAATTCTTTAGGTTTTAAATTACAATGATGAGCAATAAGGTGTGTTAATAAAGAATATGAAGCAATATTAAAGGGCACACCAAGACCGATATCTCCACTGCGTTGATATAGTATACAACTAAGTTCATCATTTTTACTAACATTAAATTGCATAAGTACATGGCACGGTGGTAAAGCCATTTCATCAAGTTGACAAGGGTTCCATGCACTAAGAATAATACGCCTAGAATACTTTTCTTTTGGGTCTTTTAACATTTTAATAACATTATTTAATTGGTCAATCCCTTTATTACTATAGTCAGTATTGCAGTTGTTATAAGGTGCATTAAAATGTCTCCATTGATGTCCATAAACAGGTCCTAAGTCATCTTCTTCATAATTTAATCCTCTAGATTCTAAGAATTCTTTACTACCATTAGCATCCCAAATATGTACATTATTATTTTTTAAAATAGTGTTGCTGGTGGAACCACTAATAAACCATAATAATTCTTTAAGACAAGTTTTCCATGCAAGCTTTTTAGTAGTTAAAAAAGGAATAATATTTTCTTGAAGATTAAATCGCATTTGTGTTCCAAATATCATACGTGTACCTCCGTTTCTCCCTTGAATATCTTCTCCATTAATAATAACATTAGTAATAAGTTGTAAGTATTGATATTCATCGTGAACCATATAAAGGAAAAAGAAAAAAATGAAACAAATAAAACAAATAAAACAAATAAATATTTAAAAATTAAAATGAATTAATTAATATATGAATTTAGATGAATTAGAAAGCATACGCTGTAAAATAGAAAAGATGCCGACGTTTCATCAAATAGAAATATTAAAAATTTTTAATGAGTATAAAGAAGAAATAGTATTAAATGAAAATAGTAATGGTGTTTTTATAAATTTAACAGATCTAAGTAGTAATATATTAAATAAATTAATAGATTATATAGAATATTATAATCACCAAGAGAAAAGTATAAATTATTTTGAAGAGAAGCAGCATGAGTTTAAAAGTACATTTTTTGAAAAAAATATTAAAGAGAAAACAACAGATAATGTAAAGAATGAACATGAACAACAAACACAAATCTCAATGTTTAACTAACAAATTAAATTTAAATTATATGTTAACAAGTAAAAAGTTAAGCTTGCTTGTTAAAAAGAAAGAGATAAATATATCAAGAAATAAAAAAGATTATATACATAAAAGTAATAAAAGGTATTTTATATCAGGTTATGATGATAAATTATTCTGGATATTTTATATTTTGGAAAATGGATTTGAAAAATATGAATTAATAGGTTCAAATCATTATCAAATAGAAAGAGATACAAAATTTAAATTAATAGAAAAAATAAAAGAGAAGAAGCAAATATTGAAAGAGCATAAATTTAAAAAAATAAAAGAGATGTGCGATGATTTAATAAATTTAAAAGAAATAACAATAAAAATATTTCATGCATTATGTATAATACATAATATTGGTTTCATTTATATAGAAAAGAATATATTTTATGAATATAAAACAGAAAGTAATGAATTGCCGGAAAATTTAATTTTTAAAATAAATGATATTTTTGGGTATGAAAAGAATTGTAATATAGATATAATAAATAACTACAAAGAAATAAAAATGGAAACAAATGATTATGAAAAGCCATTGAAATCATCAAATACATATAAAATGGATGATATATTATTGATGGCAAAGAAATTTAATATAAATATGTTAGATGGAAATAAGAAAAAAACAAAGAATGATTTATATAATGAATTGTATAGATTAATTTATAATGAGGAAAAATGAAGAAAATAATTAAAATTGAAAAAATATTAAAATATAATGAGAAAGATATATATGAGTGATATGAATGATTTACTAAATAAATATTTAGGTGATTATGTACCGGATAATGTAAATAAAGAATTTGAAATTCGGTTTTCAACCTTAAATATGAAAAGAAGTATAACAAAAATAGATTTTGATAATGTTTGTAGTCGTTTAAAATCATTAAAATTTAATTGTGCAAATCCAAATGGTAATTATTATTTAAGAGTTCAAAATACTTACATGAATGCCCAAGGTAAAGAGATTTTATCAAATATAAGATTTGAATTAAATGGTTTACATATAATACGTGATTTTTGCTTATATGAAAATATAAATAGATTAATGGAAAATGAATCATTTGATGGTGAAATGGAAATAGTAAAAAAAGATAGAGTAAAGATGCCAAACGGAGAGCCATTAAAACATATAAATAACGATGATTATCAATTTAGAGCAGCATATCAACATGAATCAAAGATAAAAAAGAATAGCAATATAGTAAATAAAATAGTTCATAATTGGGATAATAGTAAAAAGCTATACAGATATATAAATCGTATAGAGTTGAAGCATGATGATTATCCAATATTATTTCATTTAAGTATTGTAAAATCAAATAAAAGAGAAAAAAATGGAAAGGGTCCAAAGTTGGCATACAGTTTGCAAGAATCAAATCTATTTAACAACGCGGAAAGTTATGAAATAGAATTAGAGATAGATAATGCAAGATTAAATGAAGAAAGATGGAAGGATAGTAAGGTAATATTAGAAAGTTTAAAGAAATGCGTAAAACAAGTATTATGTGGAATGCAAAAAACAAATTATCCAATAACATTGAATGAGAAAAAAAGTGTATTTGCTGAATATTTAGAAATAGTTTATGGAGAAGACCATAATGAAAGATTAGATGTGAAGCATTTTATAGGTCCATCAAATTTAACTTTACAAAGAAAGAATATATTAGATAACGGTGATGATAATATAGCAAATATAAGAGTAAATTATAGTGTAACAGATAAAGCAGATGGTGAACGGTATTTATTATATATTTCAAGTGAAGGAAAGATTTACTTAATAGATATAAATATGAATTTAGTGTTTACAGGAAGTATGACAAAGAATAAAGATTACTTTAATAGTATATTAGATGGTGAATACATAACACATGATAAATATGGTTTAAATATATCATTATTTGCATGTTTTGATATTTACTTTTTAAAAAAAGAAGATGTAAGAAAGCATATTTTTATAAATAATGAAATAGATTTAGATGGAAAAAAAGAAAAAAAAACGAGACTATCATTATTAAAAGATGTAGTAGAAAACTTGAAACCAAAATCAATAACAAAAAATAAGAAAATATTAACGCATTTTATAATAGAAGTAAAGCATTTTGAAGTTTCAAATGATATATTTAAATCAACCAAAAATATTCATACAAGAATAAATGACCCAACTTTTATATATAATACAGATGGTTTTATTTATACTCCAATAGATAGACCATTACCAGAAAAAAAATATAAATTTACATGGGATAGAGTATTTAAGTGGAAACCGCCAGAATTCAATACTATAGATTTTCTAGTAAGTGTAAATAAAGATGAACAAGGTGGTGATAAAATATCTTATTACTATAGTGATGGAAATGATGTTTCAAATGAGAATATTCCTCAATATAAAACATTAACACTTATGGTAGGTTTTAATCAAAGAGACCATGGATATATGAATCCTTGTGCAGATATAATAAATGATAATATAGTAAGAAATAAATTAGATTACAGTGAAAATTACAAAGCAACTCCATTTTATCCTACAAATCCGTATGATGATAAAGCTCATATTTGCAATATACAATTAAAAATAGATGAGAATAATGTATTGCAAATGTTTACGGAAGAAGGTGAAGTAATAGAAGATAATATGATAGTAGAATTCAAATATGATGTAGATGATAATTATATGTGGAGATGGAAACCATTAAGAGTTAGATATGATAAAACAACCCAGTTTAGAAATGGTTTACCAAATTATGGAAACGCATACCATGTTGCAAATAGTAATTGGTATTCAATACATAATCCAATAAGTAAAGAAATGATAACAACTGGTGAAAATATACCAGAAGATATGTCATTAGATGATGTTTATTATAATAGAATAAAAAATAAATCAAATACAAGAGGATTAAGGGATTTTCATAATTTATTTGTTAAAAGATTATTGATAACAAGAATAGCAAAAAGAAATGATATATTAATTGATTTAGCTGTTGGAAAAGCAGGTGATTTTCCAAAATGGATTGCTTCAAAATTAAAATTTGTTTTTGGAATAGATGTATCAAAAGATAATATTGAAAATAAATTGGATGGTGCTTGTGCAAGATATTTAAATTATGCAAAGGAAACACGTAATATTCCAAAAGTATTATTTGCGCATGGTGATAGTTCATCAAGTATAGCAAACGGTGATGCATTTAAAAATGATTTATACAAAAATATAGGAAATGCAGTTTTAGGAAAAGGTCCAAAAGATGAAAAATTATTAGGAAGTGGAGTATTTAAACATTATGGTATTGGTGAAAATGGTTTTCAAATATGTTCTTGTCAGTTTGCTATTCACTACTTTTTTGAAAATATAAATAAACTTGAACAATTTTTGAAAAATGTATCATTAACAACTGCTGTAGGTGGTTATTTTATAGGTACATCTTATGATGGAAAAAGTTTATTTAATAAATTAGTAGATACAGAAAAAGATGATAGTATAACAATATATAATGATGAAAATGAAGAAAAAGTTTGGCAATTAATAAAAAAATATGATTATGAAAAATTTGAAGACAATAGTTCATGTTTAAATTATGCGATAGATGTATATCAAGATTCAATAAATCAGGTTTTCCGTGAATATTTGGTAAATTATGATTATTTGGATAGAATAATGGAAAATTTTGGATTTGTTCATATTAGTCAAAAAGAAAGTGAAGAATTAAATATTCCAGGAGATGATTTTATGTTTAAATCATTATATAATCGTATGCATGACGAAGTTAAGTTGAAAAAAATAAAAGAAAAAGATATAGGTACAAGTTTAAATATGAAAGATTATGAAAAAGAAATATCATTTTTAAATCGTTGTTTTATATATAAAAAAATAAGAAGTGTTCCATTAGAAGATCAGGTAATTCATGATGATGAAATAATAGATGAAAATACTATAAAAAAGAGTGTGAATTCAAATGATATAGTAAAAACATCTGAAAAAATAGAATTATATAATTATAAGGTTGATATTTAAGGTTGATATTTAAGGTTGATATTTAAAGTTTATTTTATTTGGACTAATTAAACAATAAAAATATAATAAGAATATAATATTTTTATTGATATGAATGAAAAAATAAAAATAAGAATAGCTCAAGAAACTGATCTAGAATTTATATTAGATATAGTAAATGATACAATTGAAACAACAAGTAATGATTATAGGTATGATAAAATTAATATAAGTGGTATTAAAGAATGGTATAGAAATCATATAAAAAATGCAGAACCAGTATTAGTTGGACTATTAGATAATATTGTAGTTGGTTATGCAACATACAGTAAATTTCGCGATAGAATAGGATTTCAGTATTCGGTAGAACATTCTATTTATTGTCATAGAGATTATAAGTACAAAGGTATTGGTAAGTTGTTAATGAATGAACTAATAAATTATGCGAAAAATAATGGAAAACATACAATGATAGCATGTATTGATAGTGAAAATAAAAACAGTATTAGTTTTCATGAGAAATTAGGTTTTACTTATGTTGGAAAAATGAAAGATATAGGTTTTAAATTTAATAGATTTTTAGATATGATAATGATGCAATTAATATTAGTATGATAAAAAATTTAATCTAGTAAAAAATTATTTTGACAGCACCAATTAATGCATTTTTCTTTTGTTTTACTTTCAATAATCTTTATTTTTTCATTTCTTTGAATTTCATTATCATTTTTATCTAGAATACAATAATTTAATATACTATTTAATACTTCTAATTGTTGTTGTCCCAATATAGCATTGCATTCATTTAATTTATTGATATAAAATAATGGTATTTTTTCATGCAATATATTTTTAATTTTAAATAAATCAAAGCTTTCATTAAATTTATCAATATATGTGCTTATAATTTCATATAAAAAATATGGATTATGATTATATAATAAATTTTTACAAACAATATATTTTTCTGGTTTTAAGTTTTTACATATTTGAGGTTTTATAACTATAACTTTTTCGTACATGCTTGATATAAAATATAATATTTCTTGATATAGATTATCAAAAGTATTTGGTAATTTCAATATCATAAACCCATTTTGTTTTTGCATTAATAATGAATATAATACATTAATATAAATATAGGTACTCATTGAAATTGTTTTTTCATATTTCACATAATTTTTTAATTTAATATCACAATTAATAATGTTAAAATATTTTTTATAATATGTAAATACATTAGTTAATGTTTTTTTATTTAATAAATTATTATTAATACCTTTTAATGGTGTTAAATTAGTTTTTTTTGTATTTTCATTCATAGTAAAAAAATAAAAATTAGAGACCTTATTTAAATTATTGATGGCATATAAATAACTTTCAAATATACTGATATCATAATCACCAATATTTAATACAAGTGTATTTTTGATTAGTATATTCTGTAGAAAAACAATAGTATTTAATATTTCTAAGTAAATAAAAAATTTTCTATGAGATGGTTTATAATTATTTAAAGGTGGATTGTAGTTGCTTTTATTATTAGAACTATTTAAAAAATAGTAGGGAAAGCATTTTTTTTTAAAAAAATTAAGTGATAATTTATTTTTATTTTTTTCTTTTTCTAATTTGTTTAAGTATTCAACAAGTGATGATTTAGTTAATTCATTTTCTTTTTGAATAATAACATTACTTTTTATAAGATTAATATCTCCATATATTCTTGGTAAATAAAAATAGCTCATTTTTTAATAGTATAAAAACTTTATTTTTAGATTATTTGCATCGTTATTACAATATTTATAATAATTTTTGAAATATTGTAATAGTACTTTTAATTTGTTTTTAATACACTAGTAAATATTGACATTAAATGTAATAAGGTTCAGGTTCAGGTTCTGGTTCAGGTTCAGGTTCAGGTTCTGGTTCTGGCTCAGGTTCTGGTTCAGGTTCAGGTTCAGGTTCTGGTTCAGGTTCAGGTTCAGGTTCTGGTTCAGGTTCAGGTTCTGGTTCAGGTGCTGGTTCATAAAATATACCTGAGAATTCATCTAAATTAGTAGCATTAACAATTCTAATATAAATATTTTCACCAGGATTTGGATTAGTTGATTTAATTATAAATTCATTATCACCAGGTGAAAGATTCTCAAAATATAAATTATATCTTGTTGAAGACGGTTTTTCAACCCAAAAATTAGCATTCGGATTTCTACTACTATTAGAAATAGTATTTTTATTTACAAACTCAATTGTATTATTGGCATTGTCAGTATTATAATAATTATCAATACTATTACCAGTAATATCTCCACGGAATATAATTTTTTCATTATGTGAGCCAATTGAATTACTTGCACCAATAAAAATTAAATGTTTACCACTGCTGTAAGTTGTAAAACGAATAGTTTTGCTATAAACACCATTATTACTATACTGAAATACACCAATTTGACTTTGATACACTTCATAAAATAATGAATTAATAAATTGAATATTATCAAATGTAGAATCAAATATAATTTGAGGATATGTTAATTGCTGTAAATACAAATCAATATCAATAATAGCAAGTATCGGATTATTATTTTTAGAATTAACATGTTTAATGCAAATAAATACATCGTGTGGATTATTAAAATCATCAAAATCAGAATCAATAGTTAAAGTGTAAATGCTGCCTTTTTTTAGGTTGGATATTGAAACATTACCAGTATAATTAGTATCCTCAAACCAATAATAGTAATTAGAACTTTTAGGTTCGTGTTTATATACTACTTTATTATTTGATATATCATAAAATTTACGATAATTATCACCGGCAATACTATTAGAGTTAAAGGTAATAGTTTCATTATCACGGAAGGAATATATATTTCCCCCGATATAGCAATAATAACTACCATCAAGAGGAACACGGAATTGTATAGTTGCACTTTTAGAACGGATATCATTATCTATAAGTAATGATGTGTATAATAGAGGAATAGAATTCTTACTAAATATAATAGGTGGTAATCTAACTGATAAATCACATATCTTCTTTTTATTATATCTAGTATTAATTCTAAGAGTACATTTAGATTTTTCAGAAAGAAAGAAATTATTACTATTATTAATATAAGGGTCATTTTGTAAATTTGAAATATATTTTAATCGTGATGTTCTGTTTGAAGATGAAGCCGCATTGTTAATTGCAAAAACATGATTACTTGGTTTATAAATAACTCTATCATAATTATCAATTTTGTCAAAATCCGCTATTTTTAAAATATCAGATTTAAGATACATAGAATCAATTTGTTTTCCATTTAGTGTTTCAATAACAATATGTGATATTTCACTTAAAAGTTTTGGTGATTCAAGAGGATCTCCAAAATTATCACCATCACTATAGTAAAATTTTTTAATTTTAAATTTTTCTTTTGACCATTCAGAATCACTATTTTCTCTACGAGATACTAAATCACCAATATAGTATGTATTACCATCATAATTTCGTTTTTTTATATTAAATTCCACTCTATCATATTTACCATAAAATTTTTCAGAATAATATTTATCAAAAAAATATTTTGTAGATTTTTTTTCAATAGAATAATTACGATTATCATATCTAGATTTAGAATCCATAAAATAATTAGAATCTATAGTAGGAGGTTTTTTTTTGAATTTAAGCAATGCTTTACTAGGTTCACAACAGTTTGGAATATTGTTATTATTTTCAACTAATATATTATCAATATAGACATGTGAATTATTATTAATACAACTGTCACTTTGTGAAATATTAATACCTCCAGGTTGTTCAATAGTTCTTAAAGAAGCATTTCTAGAAGAAGAAGTAGAATTATTTAAATTACTGGTTCTTTGAAGTCTATTAATTTTTAAAGGTCTTGCTCTAAATGGAGTATTTACATTAGTATCATTTTTATTAGGGTTTATAATTTGTTGCAAATTACCAATATATTTAGACATATTTATATATAAATATAGAACAAAAAAAAGAAAAAAACAATTTAAAAAAGTATCAATAATAACATTAAGCTTGCTTTAGCTCAGTTGGCAGAGCGGTGGACTGTAATAGTATTTTGTAGTAATCCATAGGTCATTGGTTCAAATCCAATAAGCAAGAATATAGAAATAATAGAAAAAATAAAATTGATTTGTAAATTTATTATGTTATAAATCAATAAAAATGAAGAATGAATATGGATATTTGCATATAATTATGGGACCAATGTTTTCAGGAAAAACATCAAGATTAATAAATCTTTATGAATTATTGAAAGTAAATAATGAAGTATTAACAATAAATCACACTTTAGATAATAGATATGGTGTAAACAAGATTTCAACCCATGATAAAAGAGAAATACCATGTTATAATTTTAAAAAACTACGTGAAATATATGATAATGATAATCTATTAGTTAATTCAAATATAATTATGATAAACGAGGCTCAGTTTTTTGAAGACCTTTATGAAATAGTAATAATTTTAGTAGAACGATATAAAAAACATGTATATTTATGTGGTTTAGATGGTGATTATAGACAAAGACCAATTGGTAAAATATTAGATTTAATACCTTTTAGTAATAATATAGAAAAATTAAATGGAATGTGCACATACTGTATAAATCCTTCAATATATTCAAAAAGAATATCAAATCAAGAAGGTCAAATAGTAGTTGGTAATGATAATTATGTACCAACGTGTAGAAATTGTTTTTATAAAGAGGATTAGTCTTAATTAGTATATAATATAGTTCTTTTAAAAGATTTTAAATTTGGTTTTTTCATGCATATAGCCTCACCAGTACTTTTTCCTTTTTTAACATATTTGCATTCAAGATAACAGAATTGAATTTTTTTTAAAAATGATGGTAATTTATTTTTACTTTTAAGATAACATAATTTACATGCGTGTTCAATATGTTCCTTTTGAATATTATTGAAGTTTTTGATAATAACATAACAAGATGGATAATTATTAATATGAACCCATATATCATCCGGTTCTGAATCATCTAATAATTTCCAATTATCTTTTGCATTTTTACCTACACAAAATGAAATATCCATATTAAATAAATATGTATATTAAATAAATATGTATATTAAATATAAAAAATATATAATCAATTTTAAACTCTTTTACGTCTAAACTCAGTAGGTACATTAAGTTTATTTTTATCGCTATATGAAATAGTATTTGCTCCTTTGTAATTATAACTTTGTAAATTATTATCTTTAATGCTATTTGCATTTTTTCTAATAGCCTCAAGTTTTAATCTTTCAATGCGTGTTCCTGCATCAACAGCACCTTGTACAGAATATTTAGAATTATTTGGTTTAAAAATAACTGGACATGAAGATAATTCATCATTGCATTTAGATTTGAAAGTACCATTAGCATCAGAGTGTGTTAATAAATTATCTTGAAATGTTTGTCCTCTTGCCTTTCTCATATCTTCATGTCTAGTATAATACTTTTTATCTAAAATAGTTTTATGTTGTAATAATTTTTTAGAATGATGAGGTTGATTTCTAATACAATCGCATGTAGGATTGTTGCTCTTTAGATTTTTATTACCAAGATAATCCATACTACTAATAACTCCACAACTTTCATCGTTGCATAAAGTATTATCATTTCTAATAGAGAAAGAATTCGGTATATCTTGAATATGTAGACTAGGTTTAGAACTTTTTACTAAATTTATAGTTCTACCTTTACGATATAATTTTAATGGATTTGCTTTGAATGGTGTTCTTGGTAATTGCAATGTCATATCAGGTTGTTGATTTTTTGGAAGTTGAGCGCTAGAAAAATTATTTTTATTGGTTTCATCAGTACCTTTCCATTTAATATTATTACCTTTATTAAAACGATTAAATAAGAATATATTTGACATAATTATAATATCATTAGAAATTTAATTAAATATAAATTTTTAATTTAATAAAATTTAATAATGTCTGTTTCTAAAAACATAATCTCCTCTATTAGAACCGCCATAAGATACTTCGTTATAATTTTTTTGTAATGCTCTTTCTTTCAAGTATCTTGAGAAATCAGATGAATCGTATACATATTTAACATTACATGATGATGCAGGAATATCACTATCATCGCAATCGTTTTTTACCCCAGCTCTCATTAAAGATAAATTTTGTCTAATATTAAGGTTATTAAGTTGATTAGGTCCTCCACATGAATAGTTCATTCTTAAAAGAGGGTCGCCTGCGTTAAGTGCGGATCTAAAACCCCCAATTTGTCTTTTGGCATTATTTGCATTTGTACCATTCCATACTCTTCTTAATGTAAATCTAGATTTAGTTAATGAATTATCATTAGTTGCAAGAATTATAGGCTTAACCATTATATAAATACAATATAAAAAAATAAAAAATATAATCTTCTAAATTATTTAAGATTTTTAAATTAATAATTTACTCAACAATTATACGTGGTGCAACATTCATAGTTTGAAGTTCTTGAAATAATAATTTACAAGAATAAGGTAATTCAACATATGCAAAATCAATACGATTATTACATGTTTTACAAAGATGAATATGTAGTTTATCATTATATGCAGCAATCATACCACATTTTTTACATACATGTACTTGAAATTTATCAGATGCGTCTAATATTCTTTCTTTAGTAAAGGAACTAGCGCCGTGGCTAGCCATACAATCTCTTTCCATTTCTCCAAATCTTAAACCACCATCTCTAGATCTACCTTCAGCAGGTTGTCTTGTTAAATTAACCATAGGACCAATAGAACGGCTATGTTGTTTATCATTAACCATATGTTTTAGTCTTTGATAAAAGACAGGACCAATGAATATATTAGTTTCTATTTGTTGTCCAGTAAGACCATTATATAATACATCATTGCCATATGATTCATATCCAAGTTCAAGTAATTGTTTAGATATAAAGTCAACACTGAGA